>Ga0247610_10003782_pt1 | contig 16393 bp, 17 predicted proteins | sample 174DNAGHGhighgp2_FD_193483 | JGI IMG/M metagenome (GOLD analysis project Ga0247610, IMG submission 193483) | Sheep rumen microbial communities from Palmerston North, Manawatu-Wanganui, New Zealand - 1742 DNA GHGhigh gp2 | ecosystem: Host-associated > Mammals > Digestive system > Stomach > Rumen... | reverse complement strand
CCATAAAGAGTAGCCTGAGACAAAAAAAAGACGAGCTGTTTCTGCTGAAGAGTCAGATGTTCAAAACCGTCCAGTCTGTAGCGTAGTAATTGGACATCTGCGAAACGCTCGTCTTGATAATTGAAATCCGTTTGTTGTTCCATAGATTGTTTATTGTCATTTAGTTTTCTTACCATTCTTTGAGCCGTGTTTCACCCTGTATTCTCTCGGTGTGATGCCCATAATCTTATAGAAGGAGGCGTAGAACGACTGTCTGTTAGCGAATCCCACCATGTCGCTCACCTCCTCAATGCTCAAGTCGGAATATCGCTTGTCCACAAGTATTGACATGGCCTCCTCTATGCGGTACTTGTTTACAAACGACGTATAGTTCATGTGGAACCTCACATTGACGACAGCAGAAATGTAGCGTGTGTTGGTTCCCAAGTCAGATGCCAACTGCTTTGCAGAATAGTCTTTGTCCTTGTATTTTTTCTGCATAACAATGACACTAAGAATTTTTTCCTTCAATTCGTCCATCAGCTGCGGACTGACCAAGGAGCGGTAGGTGGCCTCTTTCTCTTTCTTGCTCGTGATGTTGTACTTCGCCATTTTTTTGCCTCCCAATAAACAGTTTATGGTAATTTTGTGCAAATATACTAATTTTTTTCCAAATTACGAACATTTTTAGGAACAAATTATCAAAAAAGTCATAAAAAAACTGTTTATATGATTATTTTTTGTACCTTTGCACGTTGAAAGCAAGAAATTTTTGAGAAATGAGACCAACAGCAATAATGCTTCTGCACTGCCCGGACCAACAGGGTATCATCTCAGAAGTGACGAAATTCATTACGGACAACAAGGGAAACATCGTGTACCTTGACCAGTATGTAGACAAGGTCGACGGTATGTTTTTCATGCGAATAGAATGGGAGCTTGAAGGGTTCCTCATCCCCCGCGACAAGATTTACGACTACATCACCACCCTCTACGCCCAGCGCTACCAGATGAAGTTCAGCCTCTACTATAGCGACAAGCGTCCGCGCATGGCCATCTTCGTGAGCAAGATGAGTCACTGCCTGTACGACCTTCTGGCACGCTGGAAAGCAGGTGAGTTCAACTGCGACATACCGTGCATCGTGTCCAACCACGACGACCTGCGCTATGTGGCCGAGCAGTTTGGCATCCCCTACTACGTGTGGAGCATAAACAAAGACCACTCAAACAAGGCTGAGGTGGAGCAGGCCGAGATGGAGCTGCTGAAAAAAGAGGACATCTCGTTTATCGTGTTGGCCCGCTACATGCAGATCATCAGCGACGACATGATAGCCGCCTACCCGCACCACATCATCAACATCCACCACTCGTTCCTTCCCGCCTTCGTTGGTGCCAAGCCCTATCACCAGGCCTACGAGCGCGGGGTGAAGATCATTGGTGCCACGAGCCACTACGTCACTGCGGAACTGGACGCCGGTCCCATCATTGAGCAGGACGTGACGCGCATCACCCACAAGGACACTCCCGAGAGCCTGGTGCTGAAGGGCAAGGACCTGGAGAAGATAGTCCTCTCGCACGCCGTGGCCAAGCACATTCAGCGGAAGATACTGACATACAAGAACAAGACCATTATCTTCAGCTAATAACATTTGAGGACTGAAAAAACATTTTGAATATATGCAAGTAGCAGTTGTAAAATACAATGCAGGCAATGTCTACTCGGTGCTGAACGCTCTGACACGCCTTGGCGTGGAGCCGGTGTTCACCGACGACGCCGCTGTGCTTCGCCGAGCCGACAGGGTTGTCTTCCCCGGACAGGGAGAGGCACGAGGAGCCATGGACTACCTGCGCCAGCATGGGCTCGACCGTGTCATCCTCTCGCTGCAGCAGCCAGTACTGGGGATATGCATAGGCCAGCAGTTGCTCTGCCGCCACAGCGACGAGGGCGATGTGGACTGTCTGGGCATCTTCGACACCGACGTTCACCGTTTCCGCCCTGCACGCCACGAGGATAAGGTGCCCTGCATGGGGTGGAACGCACTGCACGAGCTGAGAACGCCACTCTTTGAGGGGCTGGGGCATAACGCCACCCCCACTGGGGCAGACACCGCCAATGGCACAGGGGCAGAGCCATACGTGTATTTCGTCCACAGCTACTACGTCCCACTGTGCAAGGAGACCATCGCCGTGGCCAACTATATACTGCCCTACAGTGCAGCCTTGCACAAAGACAATTTCTATGCCACGCAGTTCCACCCCGAGAAGAGTGGCAGCGTGGGCGAGCGAATACTGAAGAATTTCCTGGAGATAAAGTCGTGACAACACGATGACGAGACTTCGTGACATCGAAATAACGAGGGAACACAAAAAAAGAAAAATGATAGAACTTATCCCTGCCATAGACATCATCGACGGCCGCTGTGTGCGTCTGACCAAAGGCGACTACGACCAGAAGACCGAGTACGGCGACCCGCTGACGATGGCCCTTGATTTTGAGCGTTTGGGCTTCAAGCGTCTGCACATAGTGGACCTCGACGGTGCGAAGTCGAAGCATATAGTCAACGACAGCGTGCTGAAAGCCATTGCCACCGAGACGTCGCTGACAGTAGACTTCGGCGGTGGCATAAAGTCGGACGACGACATAGGCCGCGCCTTCGAAGCGGGAGCCACCATGGTCACCATAGGTTCGGTGGCAGTAACACAACCAGAGCTGCTACACAGGTGGCTCAACAAGTACGGGCCGGAACGGATAATACTGGGTGCCGACGTGCGCAACGGCCGCATCAGCATAAACGGATGGAAAGAAGACTCGACCGAAGAGCTGCTGCCCTTCCTAAAGAAATATATAGACATGGGGGTGACCAATGTGCTCTGCACAGAGATCTCGAAAGACGGGACACTCTCCGGCCCTGCCACAGGACTTTACAAAGAGGTGATGGCTGCCTACCCCACCCTTCACCTCATAGCCAGCGGTGGTGTCTCCTCGGCAGAGGACATAACAGCCCTGGACCGTGCCGGCATACCTGCCGTGGTGTTCGGCAAGGCCATCTACGAGGGACGAATAGACCTGAAAGCACTTGCCCAAACTATGAACCAGGAACCATGAACTAAGCACTCTGAACTATGAACTATGAACTAGCAAAGCGCATCATCCCCTGTCTTGACGTGAAGAACGGCGAGACGGTGAAAGGAGTGAACTTCATACAGCTACGCAGTGCCGGCGACCCCGTTGAGTTAGGCAAGGCATACAGCGAGCAAGGAGCCGACGAGCTGGTGTTTCTCGACATCACGGCCTCGTTTGAGGAGCGGAAGACGTTCGCCGACATGGTGACCCGTGTTGCGGCAGAGATAAACATCCCCTTCACCGTAGGCGGTGGCATCAATGAGCTTTCCGACGTGGAGCGCATGCTCTATGCCGGTGCCGACAAGGTAAGCATCAACAGTGCCGCCTTGCGCCGCCCGGCGCTGATAGAAGATGTGGCAAAGCGCTTCGGCTCGCAGGTGTGCGTGGTAGCCATAGACGCCCGCCACGACAGCGACGGCTGGTACACCTATATCAAGGGCGGACGCGAACGCGTGGAGCGTGGTCTCTTCGAATGGGCCCACGAGGCACAGGAGCGCGGTGCCGGCGAGATACTCTTCACCTCGATGGACCACGACGGTGTGAAGCAGGGCTATGCCAACGACGCACTGGCGCAACTGGCCGCCGACCTGACCATACCCATCATAGCCAGTGGCGGTGCCGGCAGTAAAGAGCACTTCCGCGACGCCTTCACCGAAGGTCATGCCGACGCGGCACTGGCAGCCAGCGTGTTCCACTTTGGCGAGATACCCATACCGGAACTGAAGGCCTATCTGCACAAAGAAGGCATAAACGTGAGAATATAAAGACATCGCGAGACGACGTAATGACGAAATGACGTGATAACGACATAACGTGATAACGAAACTATAAAAAAATGACAATAGACTTCGACAAGATGGGTGGCTTGGTGCCCGCCATCATCCAAGACTCTGAGACGAGACAAGTGCTGATGCTCGGTTTTATGAACCGCGAGGCATACGACAAGACCATTGAGACAAAGAAAGTGACCTTCTGGAGCCGCACACGCCAGACGCTCTGGACGAAAGGCGAGAGCAGCGGCCACTTCCTGCACCTCGTAGACATGAAGGTGGACTGCGACAACGACACCCTTCTTGTGAAGGTGCACCCCGTCGGCCCTACATGCCACACCGGCACCGACACCTGCTGGGGCGAAGAGAACACAGCACAGCAAGGTTCCGCATTGGCGTTCCTCTCCGAACTGCAAGATTTCATAGAGCACCGCCACGAGGAGATGCCCGAGGGCAGCTACACCACCCGTCTCTTCAAGGACGGTGTGAACAAGATGGCGCAGAAACTGGGCGAGGAAGCCCTTGAGACCGTCATAGAAGCCACCAACGGCACCAACGACAAACTGGTTTATGAGGCCAGCGACATGCTCTACCACCTCCTGGTACTCCTCACCAGCAAGGGGCTGCGCATAGAGGACATAGCCGAAGAGCTGCAGAAACGCCACGACCCAAACTGGGACAGACAGCGCAGAGAGTCAAAGGCTGCCGCAAAATAGCAAATCGAAATCAGTAAATCGAAAATCAGTAAATCGAAAATCAGTAAATCGAAAATCAGTAAATCGAAAATCAGTAAATCGAAAATCAGTAAATCGAAAATCAGTAAATCGAAAATCAGTAAATCGAAATCGGTAAATCGAAAATCAGTAAATCGAAATCGGTAAATCGAAAATCAGTAAATCGAAATCGGTAAATCGAAAATCAGTAAATCGAAAATTCACTCAGATGTTGGTAGAATATAAGAATGTGACCATCACTCAGATTGATGGCAAGGAAGTGTTGAAAAACATCGACTTCCTGGTTGACGATAGCGAGTTCGTCTATATCATTGGCCGTGTTGGTTCTGGCAAGAGCTCTTTGCTGAAGACCATCTACGGTGAGCTTTATATCGACGAAGCTGAAAAAGCAATCGTACTAGACAATGACTTGATGACCATTCGTCAGAAAGCCATTCCCGCCCTACGGCGCCAAATGGGCATAGTGTTTCAGGACTTCCAACTGCTGGCCGACCGCAGTGTGGAGCGCAACCTGCAATTCGTGCTGAAAGCCACCGGGTGGAAAGACCGCGAGGAGCGCGACAACCGCATCAGCCAGGTGCTGAGAGACGTAGGTCTGACCGACAAAGGCGACAAGATGCCACACGAGCTCTCAGGCGGCGAACAGCAGCGCGTGGCCATAGCACGGGCCATACTGAACCGACCGAAGCTCATCGTGGCCGACGAGCCCACAGCCAACCTCGACCCCATCACCGCCGACGGCATCATGCAGCTGCTGCGCCACATCTCCGAGACGGGCACCGCTGTCATCATGTCCACCCACAACATCCCACTGCTCGACAAATACCCCGGCATAGTCTACAAATGCGAGAATGGAAAGCTGGAGTGTAGGGACACCGGCCTGTCGGAACAGGATGAGTAAAGAAACAAACAAAAACAAAACAAAAAAAACATACAAGAAGATGAAAGTAATGAAATTTGGCGGCACCTCAGTAGGCACGCCGCAACGCATGAAAGAGGTGACAGAGTTGGTCATCAAGTCAGGCCAGCCCGTGTTTGTGGTACTTTCGGCCATGAGTGGTACGACGAACTCCCTTGTCGAGATAAGCGACTATCTCTACAAGAAGAACCCAGACGGAGCCCACGAAGTTATCAACATGCTGGAACGCAAATACATGCGCCACCTGCCAGAGCTGCTCAGCACCGATGAGATGAGGAAGCAGACGGAAGACTTCCTGAAAGAGGAGTTCAACTACCTGCGCTCGTTCACCAAAGAACTGTTCACCAGCTTCGAGGAGAAGAGCATAGTGGCACAGGGCGAAATGCTCTCCACCAACATGGTTGTGAACTACATGAAAGAGCAGGGCATCAACGCTGTGCTACTCAACGCCCTCGACTTCATGCGCACCGACAAGAATGCCGAGCCCGACCAGGTGTACATAAAGCAGAAACTCACTGCCATCATGGAGCAGCAGCCCGACGCACAGGTATATGTCACTCAGGGATTCATCTGCCGCAATGCATACGGCGAGGTTGACAACCTGCTGCGTGGAGGCTCAGACTACACCGCCTCGCTGATAGGCGCAGCCATCAACGCCGAAGAGATTCAGATATGGACCGACATCGACGGCATGCACAACAACGACCCACGCGTGGTGGACAAGACACAGCCTGTACACCAGCTGCAGTTTGAAGAGGCTGCCGAGCTGGCATACTTCGGAGCCAAGATACTGCACCCGACCTGCGTGCAGCCAGCCAAGTACGCCGGCATACCCGTGCGACTGCTGAACACCATGCAGCCCGATGCTGAAGGCACCACCATCTCAAACCAGACAGAGTACGGAAAGATAAAGGCCGTGGCCGCAAAAGACAATATCACTGCCATCAAGATAAAATCGTCGAGGATGCTCCTCGCAACAGGCTTCCTGCGCAAGGTCTTCGAAATCTTTGAGAGCTACCAGACACCCATCGACATGGTCTGCACCTCTGAGGTCGGTGTGTCTATGTCGATAGACAACTCCGCCCATCTGGGTGAGATCATGGACGAGCTGAAGAAGTATGGCACCGTGACCGTAGACACCGGCATGTGCATCATTTGTGTAGTAGGCGACCTGGATTGGAGCAATATCGGCTTCGAGACAAAGGTCATGGATGCTATGAAAGACGTGCCCGTACGAATGATAAGCTACGGCGGCTCAAATTATAACATTTCGTTCTTGATCAGAGAGGAAGACAAGCGCCGCGCACTGCAAAGTCTCAGCGACCATCTGTTCAACGCATAATGCAAAACTTTTAAATAATCTTTACGTTTTTGGCTGTATGGAAAAAAATACTTACCTTTGCAGGCCGAATTGAAAAGGAAACAAAAAGATATTATGTCTAAGAGATTTGCTGAGCACAACGGATTAAACCTGACAAAGGTAAACAACGAGATTCTTGAGAAATGGATGAAAGAGGACATCTTCCATCGTTCTATTGACGAGCGTGAGGGCTGTCCACAGTTTGTATTCTTTGAGGGCCCCCCATCGGCCAACGGCCATCCAGGCATACACCATGTGCTGGGCCGTGCCCTGAAAGACACGTTCAACCGCTACAAGACCATGCAGGGTTTCCAGGTGAAGCGTAAGGCTGGCTGGGACACCCACGGACTGCCTGTAGAGCTGGGCGTGGAGAAGGAGCTGGGCATAACAAAGGCCGACATCGACAACAAGGAGAGCAAGAAATATATTTCGACCGAGGAGTACAACACCCGCTGCCGCGAGAACGTGATGAAGTTCACTGCCGAATGGCGTGAGCTGACAGAGCGCATGGGTTATTTCGTAGACCTGGACAACCCATACATCACCTACGACAACAAGTATATCGAGACCCTGTGGTGGCTGCTGAAGCAGTTCTACAAGAAAGGACTGCTCTACAAGGGCTACACCATTCAGCCCTACAGCCCCGCCGCCGGCACTGGTCTTTCCAGCCACGAGCTGAACCTGCCAGGTTGCTACCGCGATGTGAAGGACACCACGTGCACGGCTCTGTTCAAAGTGAAAATGGAGAATGGAAAGCCGTCGACCGCCGATGGCCCCGCCTTCAATTTCCAGCACCCTCTGTTCTTCATGGCCTGGACAACCACACCATGGACACTTGCCGCCAACACTGCGCTCTGCGTCGGTCCGAAGATAGACTATGTGGCCTTGGACACCTACAACCCTTACACGGCAGAGCCTATCACCGTGATTCTTGCTGAGGCACGCGTGCCGGCATATTTTGCCGCCGAGGGCGAAATGACCGACAGCGAGGCACTGCCCGACTATAATAAAGGTGACAAACTGCTGCCTTGGCGTGTAGTGGGCCGCTACAAGGGCACCGACCTTGTCGGCATGGAGTACGAGCAGCTGCTACCCATGATCAAGCCTATGGGCGATGCCTTCCGCGTGATTCCGGGCGACTATGTGACCACCGACGATGGTGCCGGCATAGTGCACATCGCCCCCAATTTCGGTGCCGACGATGCCTTCGTCGCAAAGAAAGCCGGCATCTGTCCTATTGTGCTCATCGACAAGAAAGGAGCCGAGCGTCCTGTCGTGGACCTGCAGGGCAAGTATTTCCTCGTCGAGGACCTTGACCCAGAGTTCGTCAGCAAGTATGTGGACGTCGAGAAATGGAGCCGCTACAGCGGTCGCTATGTCAAGAACGCCTACGACGAGACCCTGACCGAGAAAGACGAGACCCTCGACATTGCCATCTGCATGGATTTGAAGGCCGACGGCAAAGTGTTCAAGATAGAGAAGCACGTACACAACTACCCCCACTGCTGGCGCACTGACAAGCCCGTGCTCTACTACCCACTCGACTCATGGTTCATAAAGAGCTCAGCCTGCAAAGAGCGCATGAGCGAGCTGAACCGTACCATCGGCTGGCACCCGGAGTCGACAGGCAGCGGCCGCTTTGGCAACTGGCTCGACAACCTGAACGACTGGAACCTGTCGCGCTCGCGCTTCTGGGGCACACCGCTGCCTATCTGGCGCAGTGAAGACGGAGAAGAAATCTGCATCGGTTCGCTGGAAGAACTCTACACCGAGATAGAGAAGGCCGTCGCCGCAGGTGTGATGACTTCAAATCCGCTGAAAGAGAAAGGCTTTGTGCCTGGCGACATGAGCCAGGAGAATTACGACCGCATAGACATGCACCGTCCCTACGTGGACTACATCATGCTGGTGTCGCCCACAGGGAAGCCGATGAAACGCGAAGCCGACCTCATCGACGTATGGTTCGACAGCGGTTCCATGCCATACGCACAAATACATTATCCGTTTGAAAACAAAGAACTGATAGACAACAAGCTGGCTTTCCCCGCCGACTTCATCAACGAAGGTGTGGACCAGACGCGTGGCTGGTTCTTCACACTACATGCCATAGCCACAATGATCTTCGACTCTGTAGCATTCAAGAATGTCATCTCTACCGGTCTCGTTCTCGATGCCAAGGGAAACAAGATGTCGAAACATGTGGGCAACGTGGTGAACCCCTTCGACATGATAGAGAAGTATGGCACCGACGCCGTGCGTTTCTACATGATGACCAACTCTGAGCCATGGGACAACCTGAAGTTTGACCAAGAAGGCGTGGCCGAGGTAAGCCGCAAGTTCTTCGGCACGCTCTACAACACATACTCGCTCTTCGCCATGTATGCCAACGTGGATGGCTTCGACCCTGCAACTCCGCAGATTCCTGTTGCCGACCGCCCAGAGTTCGACCGATGGATTCTCTCCAGCCTGAACTCACTGATAAAGGGTGTGGAGGATGAACTCGACAACTTCAACCCCACACGTGCAAGCCGTCTTATCGACAACTTTGTTGACACGAAGCTGAGCAACTGGTACGTCCGCCTGAACAAGAAGCGTTTCTGGGGCAAAGAGATGGACCAGGACAAGCTGGCAGCCTACCAGACCCTGTACGAGTGCCTGGCCACCCTGGCCAAGCTCCTCGCACCCTTTGCACCATTCTATGCCGACCAGCTCTACCGCGACCTTGGCGGACAGCTCGACTCTGTACATCTGGAGCGTTTCCCCAAGACCGACATGAGCCTGACCAACGAAAGAATGGAGCAGAACATGGACCTCGCACAGCGCATCACCACCATAGTGCTCGCCCTTCGCCGCAAAGAAGGCATCAAGGTGAAGCAACCACTGCAGACCATCATGATTCCGCCTGTAGACGCAGAGCAGCGCCAGGCCATCGAGTCTGTGCAGAAGATATTCCTGCAAGAGGTGAACGTGAAGGAAGTGAAATTTGTTGAGGGCCAGGGTGTTCTAGTGAAGAAGGTGAAGTGCAACTTCCGCACCATGGGCAAGAAGTTTGGAAAGCTGATGAAAGGCGTGGCCGCCGCCATGGGAGCCCTCTCACAAGAGCAGATAGCACAGCTGGAGCAGCAGGGCAACATCACTCTCGGTATTGAGGGAGAACAGGTGACCGTCGACGCCGCCGACGTTGAGATTATCAGCGAAGACATACCTGGATGGCTCGTTGGCAACGACGGCAACCTTACCGTGGCACTCGACATCACTCAGACCGACGAGCTACTCAATGAGGGCATGGCGCGCGAACTGGTGAACCGCATACAGAATCTGCGCAAGAAAAACGGCCTGGAGATTACCGACCGCATAACCGTCTGCATAGAGCCAAACGAGACTGCACAGAAAGCCGTGGCTGCATTTGGCGACTATATAGCCCGCCAGGTACTGGCCGACGACATCGCCATCAAGCAGAACGACGGCCAGAAGGTTGAGTTCGACGACTTCAGCCTGAACATCAGCATCGCGAAATCTTGAATACTTATATGACATAAGCGTTTAGCATAAACATTTAACCTTATAAACATCATTTCAGATACTAATTATGGCAGAAAAAACACGCTACTCTGACGAGGAGCTCGAGGAGTTCCGACAGATCATCAACGACAAGCTTGCCCTAGCCAAGCGCGACTACGACCAGATGATGGCCTCGCTTACCAACCAGGACTCAAACGACGTTGATGACACGTCGCCCACCTATAAAGCGTTGGAGGAAGGCAGCGAGGCACAGTCGAAAGAGGACCTGATGAAGTTTGCTGCACGCCAGCAGAAGTTTATCCAGGGTCTTCAGGCAGCCCTTGTCCGTATAGACAACAAGACGTACGGCATAGACCGCATAACAGGCAAACTCATTCCCAAAGAACGGTTGCGCGCTGTGCCTCACGCTACACTCAGTGTGGAATCAAAACAATTGGAAAAGCAAAGACATTGAAAAATTGAAGAAAGAAAAGATAATGACTCGCGGACGGATGGCGGTGCTTCTTGTCATCGCCATTCTCTGCATTGACCAGGCAATAAAGATATGGGTCAAGACATCGATGTCGCTGTCAGAGAGCATACATATCACCGACTGGTTCTATATCAATTTCATTGAGAACAACGGAATGGCCTACGGCATGCAGATAGGCTCTAAACTGGCATTGTCGCTCTTCCGTGTAGCCGCTATAGGAGTACTGTCATGGTACATCTGGCAGCAAGTACGCAAGCCCGGCACCAGGTGGGGATACATCGTCTTTCTGACCATGGTGCTTGCCGGAGCGGCAGGCAACCTCATCGACTGCATGTTCTACGGACTGTGCTTCAGCCCTTCGTCATATTATGATGTGAGCCAATACGTTGGGTTCGGCAACGGATATGCACCGTTCCTCATGGGCAAAGTGGTCGACATGTTCTATTTCCCGCTCATAGAGACGACATATCCCGACTGGTTCCCATTCTATGGTGGCGAGCGGTTTGTGTTCTTCAGCCCAGTATTCAATTTCGCCGACGCAAGCATCTCTGTAGGAGTGGTGGCATTGCTGCTGTTCTACAGACAGGAGATAGGCAACCTGTCCTTTAAGAAGGAGACAAAGGACGAAAGCCAGTCCTTGGAAAAGGAGACAAAAGAAGAAGATGGTGAGAATATTAGTGTAGATGCATAAGGATAGACGGACATTTGTTTTTGTTGTCGTGGCAACCAGCCTCTGGCTCATCGGTGCCTGCACTCCAGGCACGCCGCGGCAGTTCATCCAGCCCGACGAGATGGAGGACATTCTTGTGGACTACCATGTGGCAAAGGCACTGTCGCAAAACTCTGGCTTGCCCTCCGACTCTGTGGCCTTCTACCAGGCACTGTACATGAAAGCAATATTCCAGAAGCACGGAGTGACAGAGGAGCTGTTTGACTCGTCCATGGTCTACTACTACACCCATGCCGAACGCTTCAACGCCATCTGCCAGCGAGTGTATGACAGACTTGAGGAGCGTGCTCTCACGCTGGGAGCCACCGAGGGCGAACTGGGCAAATACGCCCAGTACAATGCCACTGGCGACACCGCAAACATCTGGGCCGAGCGCCAAAACGCCACCTTACTGCCTGTACCGCCGTACAACAGGCTCGACTTCGAAATAGAGGTGGACAGCACGTTCCGCCGGGGCGACAGCTTCCTGCTGCAGTTCATGTGCGACTATATCTACCAGGATGGTTCTAAGACCGGAGTGGTCTATCTGGCCGTCAACTACGACAACGACACCACCATCTCGCGCAACCTGCATTTCATGTCTTCGGGCATCAGCCAACTAAACTTCCCTGCCTACGACGATGGCGACATCTCTTCTATCAGAGGATTTTTCTATCTGGGCGATGGCAACAAGCGTACCACCACCACCCGACTGCTATTCCTAAGAAACATACAGTTTATCAGATTCCATAAAGAGATAGAGAATGAAACAGCAAAGAAGGATAGCCTGCCACAGGATACTGTTCCCTCAGACTCAATCATCGTTGACTCTGTCAGTGTTGGAGATTCAGTCAGGAATAGTAACGCGGTATTATCCGTTGACACAGGAACTTCCGCAAACAGAGTGGCTGCCAGGCGACGTCTGCGTGAAAAGTGACGACAAGGGCCTGCTACGTGCCTATTACGAAGGGAAACAACTCTAAGGAGTCAATCTGAGCAAAAGCAACAAATCGTGGACAGAACAATCTGTAAATCGTAAAACAACATTATGAACATCAAAGTACGTTTGGCAGTAATGAACTTTTTGGAGTTCGCTGTCTGGGGAGCCTACCTCACATGTATGGGCAATTATCTTGGAAGTGCCGGTCTTGGCGAGCAGATCTCATGGTTCTACGCCATCCAGGGTATAGTGTCAATCTTCATGCCCACCATCATGGGTATAGTGGCCGACAAGTACATACAGCCTCAGCGTCTGCTCGGACTGTGCCACTTGGCAGCAGGCGTGGCCATGCTCTGCTGTTGGTGGATGGGCTTGCAGGCCGGATTCGGCCAGGAGCTGCCCAACAAGTCGTCGTTCATAGCCATGTACACCATCAGTGTGGCTTTCTTTATGCCCACCATAGCGCTGGCCAACACTTCGGCCTTCACCATACTTAAAAAGAACGGCATGGACACGGTGAAAGACTTCCCTCCCATCCGTGTGTTAGGCACTGTGGGCTTCATCGCCACCATGTGGTTTGTCAACTGTGCAGTGTGGCAGGACGGCAGTTTCTCGTTCACACTCGCAGACAACGCCTACAAGTTCCAGTACACATACATGCAGTTCTTTGTCTCAGGCATCCTGAGCATCGTTCTCTGCGCCTACTGCTTCACTCTGCCCGAGTGCAAGATTGAGCCAAAGACAGGTCACACCTCGCTGGCAGAACAGTTCGGCCTCAACGCCTTCCGGCTGTTCAAGACCAAGAAGATGGCCCTGTTCTTCATCTTCTCAGCTCTGCTGGGCATGTGCCTGCAGGTGACCAACGGCTATGCCGGCCCGTTCATCACCAGCTTTAAGGGCGACCCGGCATTTGCCGACACCTTCGCTGCCAACAACGCCACGCTGCTAACCTCCATCTCGCAGATTAGCGAGGCGCTGTGCATACTTATGATACCATTCTTCCTGAAGCGCTACGGCATAAAGGTGGTGATGCTCATGTCCATGTTCGCATGGGTGTTCCGCTTTGGTTTCTTTGGCGTGGGCAACCCCGCCATGCCCGGCGTGCTGCTCTTCGTCTTGTCGTGCATCGTCTACGGTGTGGCCTTCGACTTCTTCAACGTCTCTGGCGGCATCTTCGTAGACCAGGAGTGCGAACCACGTATAAAGGCATCGGCCCAGGGACTGTTCATGATGATGACGAACGGTGTTGGTGCCACCATCGGCACTCTTGCCGCAGGCGAGATAGTCAACCATTACTGCCAGTGGCAGGACGGCTTCCTGCTCGGCAACTGGCAGGCCTGCTGGTTCATCTTCGCCGCCTTTGCCCTCGTGGTGGGTGTCGCCTTCGCATTGGTATTCAACCCTGAGAAAAAGAAATAACGACAATAATGAATCGCACACAACTGAGATTTGAGAACATGCAGCAGATAGTGGGTGGCGAGGGCATTGCCCTTGTCCTGCTCACTGACATGAGCCGCACGCGTGCCCTCACCGTGGTGTGCGACGAGCAGATGATGTACCAGCTGCTCATGAGGATAAAGAACCCCACCCTGTGCCGCACCATGCTTCCTGAGACTCTTCTCAGTATGCTGACATCGAAATACGAACTGATGGTGTTCGGCCTCTACGAAGGACAGTACCAGGTGGCACTCATGGACGACCAGGGCAAGAGCTCACGCATACGCATGAGCGACGCCGTGCTGCTGACCCTCATTTCAGACATCCCACTCTACATAGAAGACAACCTGATGGCTCGCCAGAGTGTGCCATACGACGAGAACGCCAAGGGTATAGCCATACCTATCAACACCATGGACCTGCCCAGACTGAAGATGGCGCTGCAGAACGCCATTGCAGAAGAGAACTACGAGCTGGCATCGCAGCTGCGCGACGAGATAAAACGCCGGTCGGACAGCTCACAAAAATAATTGCGGCAACCAGTTCCCCTGCCATCCACGTCACACCCGTCAACCGCAAAGATGAAAGAAGAACGATATTTCTACGTTCCCGACGCTAAAGAAAGCCTCGTACTGCCCGATGAAGAGGCAGTACATGCCGTGCGCGTCCTGCGGTTGAAGCCTGGCGACGACCTGATGCTCATGGACGGGACAGGCTGTTTCTACAAGGCTGCTGTCACAGACACCACTCAGAAACGGTGCTCTTACCGCATCATCGAAGCCCTGCCGCAACAGCGTCAGTGGGAAGGTCATGTCCATCTGGCCATCGCCCCCACAAAACTCATGGAGCGCATGGAGTGGCTCGTGGAGAAAGCCACAGAGGTGGGCATCGACGAGCTGACGTTCCTCGACTGCCAGTTCTCCGAACGCCGCACAGTGAAGCTGCCACGTGTTGAGAAAATCGCCATTGCGGCCATGAAGCAGAGCCGAAAGGCATGGTTGCCCAAGGTCTGCGGCATGATAGACTTCAGCCATTTCATAGACAGCCATAACACTGGGCGCCGCTACATTGCACATTGCTATGAAGAGGTGCCACGTGTCAACCTCTTTGAACAGCTCTGCAAGGGCGACCCCACCGAGGATGTACTTGTGCTCGTGGGGCCGGAGGGCGATTTCTCTATCAACGAGGTACAACACGCCGTGAAGACTGGCTTCATTTCCGTGGACCTGGGCAAGAGCCGCCTGCGCACGGAAACAGCAGGACTCGCTGCAGTGATGATGATGCAATTGTCAAAACAAAAAAACAGTGAACAATGAGCAACATGTATAGACTTCTATTGATTTTCATCACCCAACTTTCACTTCTCAGTTTGCATGCCCAGACTGCCCGAGACTACTTCAAGCAGATGCCCGACTCGCTAATGCCCTACCTGACGACCAACAATCGTCTCGACATGATCGACTTCATGGAGGCTGGCATGAAGTCGGTGGTCACCAACCGTCTCGATGGCGAAACAGAGATGCTCTACCTCAGCGACGACTCACTGTCGGTGAAGATGAGCAAGGCACTGCTCGTAGAGATGTACACCGAGAAGAAGGACACCAGCACCGTCATACTGTTTAAGCGTACACTGCAGATAAGCGGTGACAGGTCTGAGACCGTTCTGACGCGCTACGACGGCTCGTCGTGGCAGGAGCTGTCGAGCACTGTCCTTGCAAACAGTCTCCAGAGACGTGACGACGAAATAAAGGAAAAGTAAAAAAACAAAAATAATAAAAGACTATGGGAAAAGTTATATTGACGGGCGACCGTCCTACCGGAAAGCTGCACCTGGGTCACTATGTAGGCTCACTGCGGCGTCGTGTCGAACTACAAAATGCAGGCGGCTACGACCGCATGTTCGTGTTCATGGCCGATGTACAGGCTCTCACCGACAATGCCGACAACCCCGAGAAGCTGCGCCAGAGCATCATTCAGGTGGCTCTCGACTACCTCTCGGCAGGTCTCGACCCGGAAAAATGCATCATCTTCATTCAGAGCCACATACCCGAACTGGCCGAACTGACCACCTATCTCATGAACCTCATCTCGGTGAGCCGCGTCCAGCGCAACCCCACGGTGAAGACAGAGATAAAGATGCGCGGCTTCGAGGGCGAGAGCATACCCCTCGGATTCTTCTGCTATCCTGTTTCTCAGGCTGCCGACATCGCCTTGTTCAAGACCACTGTGGTGCCGGCAGGCGAAGACCAGGAGCCCATGCTCGAGGTGACCAGAGAGCTTGTCAACCGCTTCAACAACACCTATGCCCCGGTGCTCGTAGAGCCTCAGATCATGCTGCCCGAGAACCTCACAGCACGCCGTCTGCCTGGTACCGACGGAAAGGAGAAGATGTCAAAGAGTCTGGGCAACTGCATATACCTCTCCGAC
>Ga0247610_10003781_pt1 | contig 16395 bp, 13 predicted proteins | sample 174DNAGHGhighgp2_FD_193483 | JGI IMG/M metagenome (GOLD analysis project Ga0247610, IMG submission 193483) | Sheep rumen microbial communities from Palmerston North, Manawatu-Wanganui, New Zealand - 1742 DNA GHGhigh gp2 | ecosystem: Host-associated > Mammals > Digestive system > Stomach > Rumen... | reverse complement strand
AGGGCATACTTGGTGTAATAAATGTGTTGTTGCATAACTTGGAATGTTTTTGAAGTGAATAATTAATTTGACTTCCGCATCGTACTGACCACCGTGGCTCCAATTGCTCGGTTGGCGAGTCCATCCGAAGATGACTGCTCTTGATGCTTTTCGGGTGCAAAGATACGAAAAGTTTCGGAATATCGCTCGTTTTCGGAAAGAAAAATAAGTTTTCCCTTTGGTTTTCGCTCTCACTTTTATTACCTTTGCACTCAGAATGAGAGAAAGTCAAAAAAGAGACATAAAATGAAGAAGAGATGTAGTAACATAATGACTCTGAGAATCAAAGTCTGCTTACTGATGATGTGCAGTATGTGTATGATCCTCGCAGGATGTAGCAGTGAGGATGACAGTGGTGTAGTTGCTCCGCTGGAAAACAATGGCGCTACTGCCCGGATGGACAGCATCTCTTATCTCCCTGGCGATCCTGCTGTATTCAAGTTCAATTACGATTCAGAGTATAAGGTGAAAAATTACTGGATGGAGCAGGGTTGGAGCAATTACTTTGGAGCAGACTCTGTAGTCTTCAGCTATCAGCCCGATAAGATTGTCGCCACCATGAGTTTTCTGGATGAGGTGGGGTTTGGCATGCGGGACAAACAGAAGACTACAGCCACGTTTTATCTTCATGGCGGAAGAATAGTGGGTGCCTCAATACCCATTGATAATCGCGAAAATGTGAGAGACAGCATCGTCTACCATTACAATGCCGGCAGGCTTGCTAATTACGATGTCTATGAAAGGGGTATCCGTGATGATTCTGAGTCATCCGCCTTTTTCTGCTACACCCAGAACCTTAAGTGGCAAGGCGACGACCTGATAAGCATGACGGCAGTCAAGGACTCGGAGACTCTCTACGAGACATCGTTTACTTATAGTAGCCATACATTGACAGCTCTGCTGCCTTATATGTCATTCGAATATCTTCTCGATTCGAAAAGGACATACATGAGTGTACTGGCCAATATGGGATATTTTGGCGTGCTGCCCCAGCATGAACTGACAGACATTCTCATCATAAAAATGCGTGATGTGAAGCAAAAGTATCAGTTGCAAATAGACTATCAATACGGATCGAACGGTCTACCTTCGGGCTATGACTACCATTATTGGAATTGGTACTGGGGACAGCCGTTTTTCTCTGAACAGGAGGCTAACGAACAGTGGAACTTATCGGAAAGCCGGAAAATAGAAGGGTTCAGAATCTGTTGGAAAGAAAAATAAATCGCGATTTATTTTGCATTTCTCTCGATTTGCACTACCTTTAAACTTCGTTTTTAGGTACTCACGTTCGAGAAAACTCAAAATTCTTTTGGTTTTCTTCTCACTTAATCGTACCTTTGCACTCAGAATGAGAGAAAGTCAAAAAAGAGATATGATTCTGGCATGCATAGCGCTGACTTTGCTGGTGCTCTGCGTGCTCAGCGTACTGAAGTAGTAAGAAGGCAAGATAAGAAATGGCAAATAACGGCAATGCATCCCCAGTTCGTCGACTGGTCATCCGAGTGAGTCGTCATAGTCTGTCGTTCTCCACGACGGAGGGCAGCGAGGTGGTCTATGTGCCTTATCCGCTGAAGAGTGGCATCTCCATAGCAGCGAATATGCGTGAGGCCTTGCAGAGCGTTCCGCTGTTGGGACAGTCGTATGGCCGCGTGCTAGTGATGGTCGATTCGCCTGTGCTGATGATTCCTGCCGACCAGTTTGCAGAAGACACGATAGCGGCTTATTACCAGCAGGCGTTCACGCATTGCGAGCAGCAGGTGATGGCCTACACCATCCTGTCGGACCTGAACAGCGTAGCGGTATTCTCCGTTGCCAAGGACCTGAGGGTAGTGTTACAGGATGCCTTTGGCGAGGTGCGCTTCGTGGCGGCTCTGGCTCCGCTGTGGCGCCATTTGAACCAGCGCAGCTATACCGGTCCTCACAACAAACTGTACGCCTATTTCCACGAGAAGAAACTCGACGTCTTCAGCTTCGCACAGAACAGGTTTAAGTTCTGTAATTCGTTTGATTTCAATTCTACCGACGATGCCATCTATTACATCCTGGCAGCATGGAAACAGCTGGGGATGACGGCCGAGCACGACGAGCTGTACCTGACTGGCGACATGTCGGGCCACGACAGTTTGAAGGACGCGCTGGAGCAGTTCATCAAGCGCGTGTTCGTCATCAATCCCATAGGCGAGTTCAATCGTGTCAGCGTGGCTCAGATTCCGGGCATCCCCTATGATCTGGTGACACTTTATGTCAAGGGACTATGAGAATCATCACGGGCATCTATAAAGGTCGGCATTTCGACATCCCCAGAACCTTCAAGGCGCGTCCGACAACGGATTTTGCCAAGGAGAACATCTTCAACGTGCTGATGCAGTATGTTGACTTCGACGGTGCTACGGCGCTGGACCTTTTTTCGGGTACGGGCAGCATCTCGCTGGAACTCGTGTCCAGAGGCTGCCAACAGGTAGTCAGCGTGGAACTGGATCGCGACCATCATCGCTTCATCCAGCAGTGTCTGCAGAAACTGAACAGCAAGGTGTGTATCCCAATCCGTGGTGATGTGTTCCGATTTCTGAAGTCTTGTCATCAGCAGTTCGACTTCATCTTTGCCGATCCGCCCTATGCCTTGCAGGAGCTGCCTCAGATTCCAGAGCTCGTCTTCGAGAAGCAGTTGCTGAAGCCTGAGGGTATCTTCGTCTTCGAACACGGCAAAGACTACGACTTCTCCCTGCATCCCCACTTCTTGGAGCATCGCAGCTACGGCAGCGTCAATTTCTCGCTGTTTACAGCAGCGGAGAGAACAGTCGGGTAAGACTCTCCCACAATCGTTGCACAAATTTCGGGTGCAGCCGGTTGGGCATGTCGCTGAGCGGCGTGCTCTGGCTGAGGTCGTCCATGAAGATCTTCTTCAGGCGCAGGGCCGTTCCCTGGTCATAGATGAAGACGTTGGCTTCGAAATTATTCTCAAACGAGCGGAAGTCGACATTGGTGGAACCGGTGGTGGATAGCGAGTCGTCGCAAATCATCAGTTTGGAGTGCAGGAAGCCTGCGTGGTAGAGGTAGATCTTCGCACCTGCATCGTGCAACTCGCGCAGATAGGAGCGCGATGCCCATTCGGTGAAGCGGGCGTCGGAGTGCTTGGGACAGATAATCCTGACGTCGACACCTCCCACGGCAGCCGTCTTCAGGGCAAAGAGCACGGGTTCGTTGGGCAGGAAATAGGGTGTCTCGATATACAGGTAGCGGCGTGCCGCCAGGATGGCCGACACGAAGCCTTGCATGATTTCAGGATAGGGGGTGATGGGACCGCTGGTCACCACTTGGGCGACAAGGGAGGTTAGAGTGGAGAGGTTAGAGGTGAGAGGTGGATAGTAGCGGCGGTTGGTGATGAGCGTGCGGTCAACGAAATACCAGTCGACAAGGAAGGCTTTCTGCAGACCATAGACCACACCGCCCGTCAGACGGAGCATGGTGTCGCGCCAAGGCTGCTGGCCACGCCCTTTCACATAGCGCAGGGCGATGTTCATACCTCCGATATAGCCGGTCTGACCATCGATGATAATCAGCTTGCGGTGGTTGCGGTAGTTGGCTTTGCTGGTGAACGAGGGGAACCGCACGGGCAGGAACGGTACAATCTCGATGCCACCGCGACGCATCATCTCGATAAACTGATGGCTCGTTTTCCAACAGCCCACGTCGTCGTAGATCATGCGCACCTCGACACCCTCACGGGCTTTCTGTATCAGCGCATCGGCTATCAGGCGCCCCAGGGCATCGTCCTCGATGATATACATGTCGATGTGGATATGGTCTTTCGCCTGGTTGATGTCTTTCAGCAGTTCCGGGAAGAAGGCATAGCCGTCGGTCATGATGTCGACTTGATTATCCTTGAAGGGGAGTGCCAGGTTCTGGTTGACGAAAAGGTCGACCAGCGGCTTGTAGTGCTCGGGCACCTTGAAGTCGTGTTGTTCCACGAAACTGAGCATCGAACGTTTAGACAGCTGGTCGAGCGAACGCTGGCTGACCAGCTTCTCCTTTCGGTGGTTGAGGCCGAAGAAGAGGTAGAAGATGATGCCCACGATAGGTACGAAGAGGATGACCAGCGCCCAGGCCATGGTCTTGGCGGGCTGCTTGTTGTCCATCACCATGTGGATAATGGTTATGGCGATGGCTATCCACGAGAGAACGACACCTATGATATATAATTCGTGCATGCGTCTAAACAATCACGTCGGAACCGAGACGGCGAGCCAGCGCGTTGCGCAACTCCTGGGCGTCCTGGTATTCGGTCATCAGCGCTTTGATGCGCGTCATGTCGCTGCCAGCCTCCTTCAGCTGTCGCTGCAGGTCCTTCAAGTGCTGGCTGATGATGTCCATGCGGAAGTCGAGAATCAGGTGCTGTATGCGCTGGCGCAGGTTGCCCTCGCTCTCCTTCATCTCGAAGCTGCGGCTGAGCTGATGGCTGTCGATGCCTAAGGTGGCTGCCAACTGGCTCACCTCTGGATCAGGGTGCTGCATGAAGTAGTGGTCGGCCTTGAACCCCGCATCGTTGGAGTGCTCGACGGCCTCACGCAGGATGCGGTTGTACAGCTCGTCGCTGAACTCCAGTCCGTCGCTCGACAGATCGTAGTCGATGTATTGTGCCACGTTCAGGTTGATGATCTGGCCGTCTACGGTCTCCAGTCCGCTGAAGATGACCTCGTCGCCATGACGAACGATATTCTGGATAAGCAGCCGCTCCACCTCTTTGTCCTGTGGTGTCAGTCCGGCCATTGTCGAGACTGTTGATGCCGGCTCTTGCTGCTGTGGCTGGGTATCCGCCTGCCTGTTGTCGGCCTCACGGGCTCCGGCGATGTATTTATTGGTTTGCGATATCAGCGTGCGCTCGTCGACATCCAGGCGTCGTGAGCACTCAGTGATGTAGGTGGCGCGGACGATAGGGTCGGGGATGACAGCTATCGACTGCACGATATTGTTGATGGCTTCAGCGCGCTTGATGGGGTCTTTCACACCTTTCAGCATCAGCTCGGTCTTAAACTGGATGAAGTCGGTCTGGTGCTCTTCGATATACTGCTTGAACTGCTCGGCGGTGTGTTTCCGGCTATAGGAGTCGGGGTCGTCGCCGTCGGGCAGAAGCAAGACTTTGATGTTCATGCCCTCCTGCAGCAACATGTCGGTTCCGCGCATGGCAGCATGGATACCTGCCTCGTCGCCGTCGTAGAGCAGCACGATGTTCTGGGTGAAACGTCTGAGCAACTTGATCTGATAGATGGAGAGGGCTGTTCCGGAGTTGGCCACCACATTCTCCAGACCGCATTGGTGCATGGCTATCACGTCGGTATATCCTTCGACCATGTAGACACAGTCTTCCTTCACGATGGCTTTCTTGGCCTGGTAGATACCATAGAGCTCGCGCTCCTTATGGTAGATCTCTGAGTCGGGCGAGTTGACATATTTCTGCTGTACGCCCTTGGTGGCGGCATCGAGCTTTCTGCCGCCAAAGGCTACCACCTTGCCGCTGACGTTCAGCCAAGGGAAGATGGCTCGTCCGGCAAAGCGGTCTCTTAAGCCCCCTAAGTTAGGGGAGGAACGGTAACACAGTCCCGTTTTCAGCAGAAAATCCTCTTGAAATCCCTTCCGCTTCGCCTCGTTGGCCAGCGCGTCGCGCTTGGTGAGTGCGAAGCCCAGCTGGAACTTCTTGATGATGTCGTCGCGGATGCCGCGGCTGCGGAAATACTGTTTGCCGATAGCCTGTCCGTCGACGTCGTTCTGCAGGATGTCATGGAAATACTGACAGGCCCACTCGTTCACGACGAACATCGACTCACGCTCCGACTGCTCGCGCTTCTCGTCGTCAGACAGTTCGCGCTCCTGAATCTCGATATTGTATTTCTTCGCCAGCCAGCGCAGGGCCTCAGGGTAGGTGATCTGCTCGTGTTTCATCAGGAAGTTGATGGCATTGCCACCCTCTCCACAGGCGAAGCACTTGCAGATCTGACGAGCCGGCGAGACCATAAACGAGGGCGTCTTGTCGTCATGGAACGGGCAGAGCCCCTTGTAGTTAACGCCCGCTTTACGGAGGCTAACGAACTCGCCGACCACATCAACGATGTTGACGGCGTCCATGATTTTGTCAACAGTCGCCCTGTCTATCATCAGTCGTCTTACTTGTTGTATTTCTTAAGCAGACCCTTGACCAACTTGCCATACTCCTTGATGACGTCGTCAGGCCAGGGTCCCGTAGCAGTAGCCCTGGGGAGCAGCATCGAACACGACTCGTTCTTGTCGCTGATACTCCAGCATACCCAGCTGACGCCCAGGCGCTCGCACATCTGAATCCACTTCTCCTCGCTCACGGGGTCAATCTTACCGTCGCCGGAAGCCTCGGTGGCACCACTCTCCGAGATGAATACGGGGATGCCTTTCTTGACGGCTGCCTCTGTGCGCTCGCGCAGGTAGTCGCCATGGGTCGCGGCATAGAAGTGGACGGTATACATCACGTTCTGAACACCCTCCAGTGGACTCTCAGCCACCAGGTGGATGTCTTGATCCCAGTGGGGACAGCCCACCAGCACGATGTTGTCGGCATCATACTTGCGGATTTCGCCAATCACCTCATAGGCGTATTTCTTCAGGTCGGCCCAGCTGTCCTCCACGGGCTCGTTGTAAATCTCGTAGATGATGTGGGGATACTTGCCGTATTTCTTGGCCATGCGTCCGAAGAACGCTTTGGCTTCCTCAGTCTTCAGGAAGTGGGAGTGCCAGTCGATGATGACATAGACATTCTGCTTGATAGCACTCTCGATGACGGGAGTCATGCATTGCATGGCGAAGTCGGGGTTCTCCAGATAGTTGTCCTCGATGAGGATACCCATGGCGGCACGCACCACGCTGGCGTTCCAGTCTTGCTTCAGCGTCTGCACCACCTTTTTATTATAGAATCGTGGCCAGAGGTTATGCCAGCCCAGGCTGACACCTCGCAGGATGACGGGATTGCCCTGCTGGTCGCAGAGTTGGGCACCACGGACTTGCAGCTGTCCGTATTTCTTCACGGGGTCTTGCGCCTGCATATTCAAAGCAAACAGGCAAGAGAGCATAATAGTTAGTAGCTTTTTCATTTTGGTCTATATATTTTTTACTTTTTTACCTTTTTACTTTTTTACCTTTTTACCTTTAAAACAGCGATAGCGTATAGAGATAGACGACGGCTGCCGGAATGGCCATCAGCGAAGAGTCAAAGCGGTCCAGCATGCCTCCGTGACCAGGCAGGATGTTGCCTGAGTCCTTGATGCCTAAGGTGCGCTTGAACAGACTTTCCACCAGGTCGCCCCACGTGCCGAAGATGACAACGACAAGTCCCAGTCCGAGCCATTCCAGACTGTTGAGCATCCTGCCGTCCAGGAAATAGCTGATGGCATAGGCGGCTAACAACACGAACACGGCACCGCCAATCGAACCTTCCCACGACTTTCCCGGGCTGATGCGGGGGAACAGCTTATGGCGACCCAGCAGCGAGCCCACACAATAGGCTCCTGAGTCGTTCACCCACAGGAAGATGAATATCGACAAGGGCAGCAGCGTGTTAAACGTCACCACACCATTGGTCGTAGCCGTGAAAGCCAGCACGTTCAGCAGCGAGAAGGGTAGGGCGATATACATCTGCGAGAGCATGGTGTAGGCCCAGTCTTGAATGGGGTCAGCCTGCTTCAGATACAGTTCGGCAATCATCAGGTAGATAATGGTCACCAGATAGGGGATGAACACCACACTCTTGGCTGCTCCGCCATACAGGTCGCTACAGAAATAGGTCATGGCGAAGAAGAAATAGACACCCGCTACCGTACAGATAAAGCGGTTCACGGTGACGTTCTCCCGTTCGTTGACCAGTCCGGTAAACTCCCAGACGGTCAGTCCGGTCACGATGCTAAACAGCAGGACCATCGTCTCTGGTCTCAGGAACGAGGCTACGATGGCTGCTACGAAAATGACACCCGTAATGGTGCGCACGATGAAGTTGTTCATATCGTTTGGTTTTAGTTATTGTCTGCATCTGCAGGGGCCTCGGGGGCATCCTCCTCCTTGGCAGGGGCCTCCTGTGCTTTGGCCTCAGCCTCCAGTTCCTTGGCACGGCGCTCTGCCATCGCTTCAGCCTCGGCACGCTGCTGTGCCTCGATCAGCTCCTCAGCACGGCTGGTCCAGGGACGCTTGCCGAAGATCTTTTCCACGTCGTCGGCGAAAATGACCTCGCGCTCCACCAGGAGCTGAGCCAACTGGGCGTGACCTTCCTTGTGCTCTGTCAGTATCTGCTTAGCACGCTCGTACTGCTCGTTGACCATCTTCAGCACCTCGTCGTCCATGATCTTGGCTGTGGTCTCTGAGTAGGGACGCTGGAAGCTATATTCATTATTATTATAGTAGCACAGATTAGGCAGTTTGTCCGACATACCCGCATAGGCCACCATGCCGTAGGCCTGCTTTGTGGTACGCTCGAGGTCATTCATCGCACCTGTTGATATGCTGCCGATAAACAGCTCCTCGGCAGCGCGACCACCCAACAGTGAGCACATCTCGTCGAGCATGGCTTGCTTGGTCTGCAGCACACGCTCCTCAGGCAGATACCAGGCGGCACCCAAGGCGCGTCCGCGAGGTACAATGCTTACCTTCACCAGTGGGTTGGCAAACTCAGTGAACCATGATATGGTGGCGTGACCAGCCTCATGGATAGCGATGGAGCGCTTCTCCTGATCGGTCATGACCTTCGTCTTCTTCTCCAGTCCGCCGATGATGCGGTCAACGGCATCGAGGAAGTCCTGCTTACCCACCTTGTCGCTATTATGACGGGCAGCTATCAGGGCAGCCTCGTTGCAGACATTGGCAATGTCGGCACCCGAGAAACCTGGTGTCTGGCGAGCCAGGAACTCGATATCCAGATTCTCGTCCAGCTTCAGGGGCTTCAGGTGTACCTTGAATACCTCCAAGCGCTCGTTCAGGTCGGGCAGGTCGACATGGATCTGACGGTCAAAACGGCCTGCGCGCATCAAGGCTGAGTCCAGCATGTCGGCACGGTTGGTGGCAGCCAGCGTGATGATACCGCTATTGGTGCCAAAGCCGTCCATCTCCGTCAGCAGGGCGTTCAGCGTGTTCTCGCGCTCGTCGTTGCCACCCATGGCGGGATTCTTCGAACGGGCACGTCCTACGGCGTCTATCTCGTCGATGAAGATGATACATGGTGCCTTCTGCTTGGCCTTTTCAAAGAGGTCGCGCACACGCGATGCACCCACACCCACAAACATCTCTACAAAGTCAGAACCGGACATCGAGAAGAAGGGCACGCCAGCCTCGCCGGCTACCGCCTTGGCCAGCAGCGTCTTACCCGTTCCCGGAGGACCTACCAGCAGGGCGCCCTTGGGTATCTTACCACCCAGGTTGGTATATTTCTGCGGATTCTTCAGGAAGTCTACAATCTCCTGCATCTCCTGCTTGGCACCAGCCTGTCCGGCAACGTCCTTGAAGGTGATGCCCAGGTCGCCGCCCTTCTCATACATCTGGGCTTTCGACTTGCCTACGCTGAAGATGCCGCCACCGCCGCCCATGCCTGCACCACCGCCCATACGGCGCATGATGAACATCCAAACGAAGATGATACCGGCAAAGAACAGAATGTTCATCAGCAGCGAATTGAAGAAGTCGTTCTCCTTCGAGTTGTCATATTGGAACTTGCCCGAGAATTTCTTTTCCTCACGGGCTTTGTTGATGAACTGCTCCACTTGGTCTACCGAACCGATGGCCACCGTCACGGTGGGCGACTTGCCGGTCTGCTGAACACCCTGATGGAACACATCGCGGATGTGCTCTGGCTTCACATACATCTCCAGACTGCTCTGGTACTTGTTGACCACAATCTTGTCGGCATAGCCTTTCATCACCATCACCTTGAAGTCGGAGTAGCTCGTCTCTGTCTTCACGCTCGATGAGTCTCTTCCTGATGTGATATACAGGAAGGCCAGCAACATGATGACGATACCGTAGATCCAATTCATATTGAATCGCGGCATGTTCATCTGCGGCTTCTTATTATTCTGTTGTTTGTTCTCCATCTTAGTCTAAATTGGGGATATGGGTTAGTTCAGCATCGTCCCACAGATGCTCCAGATCGTAATATTCGCGAACGTCAGGCAGAAAGACATGTACCAGCACGTCGCCATAGTCCATAGCAACCCATTGTGCATTCTCCAGTCCGGCTACCCGCTCGGGTTTCTCGTTCAGCTCCTTGCGGGCGAAATCACCTATCGATTCGGTGATGGCCTCCACCTGAGCAGGCGATGAGCCCTGGCAGATGATGAAGTAGTTGCATATCGCTCCATCAATGCCTTTCAGGTCGGCTATGACGATGTTCGCTCCCTTTTTCTCTTGTATACCTCTTGTAATTGTATCTACGAGTGTTGTTGTTTGTTCCATAATGAATGCAAAGATACATGATTCTATTGACAAAACAACGCTCCACGCACTTTTTTTGCTTTTTTTTATAAAAAAACTACGATTTTTTTTGGAGATTCAGAAAAAAGCAGTACCTTTGCACTCGCATTTCGAGAGAGGTGCCCGAAAATTGGGGTATGGTGTAATGGTAACACTGCAGATTCTGGTCCTGCCTTTCCTGGTTCGAGTCCGGGTACCCCAACAAAGAAACCGCTAAGCATCAACTTAGCGGTTTTCTTTATCTCTCATCGTTTTTCACTTTTCACTTTTCACTCCTATATATAAAATAGGTGCCTCCGTCGCTCTGGGCATATTTCCTGAGTAGCGTCTGGATGTACTCAGCGTTCGCTCTGACGTGTTGCTCATTGCCGTCGTATCCGTTGATGAGCACTACCAGATGGCGCGTTTCCAGACAGATCTTTGTTCGCTCGTTGTCGCTGGTGGGTGTGCCAACGCCGCCTTTCGAGTCGCGATAGACGGGCAGTCCTGCTATGTTGATGATGCCACGTCCTATTCCCTCGTAAGGTTCACCATCACGACCCACGCCCAGCGTCAGCGTGTCTCCCTCGAACTTGTCGGCATCGAATCCGCCAATGCTGTAGCCATAGGCTATCGAGGCCAGATTCACCAGGTCGACCAGTGTGTCGCGCTGGAAAAGTTCCTTGCCCTGCAGCATGCGGCGTATCAGTGCCTCTGAAGCCGGACGGTATCTCGACGGGTCTTTGCCGCATGCGCGGTACACCCTTCGCGTTGCTGCTATGCTACTGATTTCCTTCAGCGACTCGGTCGTCAACTCGCTCCTGAATCGCTCGCCCAAGGCTCCTATCTCCTTCCAAAGTACTTCGCAGTAGGGCGTGTTGACCACTTCTGCCTCTACGCAGGCCCCCACGAACTCAGGGCATACTTGCTCTATCTCTTCAGATACGATTACTTTCATGTCGGCGATAGGAGAGTAGTGCGGCTGATGACTAGTCGCGATTCTCAGCGTCGATGGCTTTGATCTTTTCGCGCACAAGCTGTACTTCGTCCTTCAGCTTCTGTACCTTACGGTTCATCTCGTCGATGAGCGAGTTGCCCTTCTTCGATGCGGCATTGAGGAAGCCGAGGTTGTTTTCGTAAGTCTGTACCTCGCTCTTCAGCTGCTCGTACTGGCGCATCAGACGGGCGCGCTCGTTGTCGAGGGCATTATCGCCACGCTCAGCCACCTGGCGAAGGTTGTCCTTGAATTTCGAGAGACGACGCTTGGCCACGCTGATATTCAGGTCCTTATAGAGCTTGTCGAGCACGGCATGATATTCTTCGTAGAGCTTGTCCTTTTCCTTGAAAGGCACGTGACCAATAGACTGGTATTCCTCAACCAGCTTCTGTACACGCTCCTGCAAATTCTCGCCAGCCTCTTCAGCGGCAGCTTTCAGTTGGCTGATGATGTCACGCTTCTTCTCCAGGTTCTTATATTCCTCGCCACGGGTGTCGCCACCGGCGGCATTGCGGGCTTCGAAGAACTTATTGCATGCACCGAGGAACTCTTCCCATAGCTGGTCGCCCAGCTTCTTGGGTACGGTACCGATGGTCTTCCACTCCTTCTGCAGGCCGATGAGCTTGTCGCCTGTCGATTTCCAGTCGGTAGAGTCTTGCAGGGCCTTGGCTTTCTCGATGAGGGCACGCTTCTTGTCGGCATTCTCCTTGAAGGTGTCCTTCAGTCCACGGAAGAACTGAGCCTTGCGTGAGAAGAAGTCGTCGCAGGCGCTGCGGAAGCGCTCGAATATCTTGACATTCATCTTCTGCGGGGCGAAACCGATGGTCTTCCACTCCGCCTGGATGTCGATGATCTGCTTGGTATGACGCTCCCAGTCGCCGGTACCCTTGTTCTCTTCAGCAGCAATGGCCTCTACCTGCTCACAGAGCTTGGTCTTACGCTCCAGATTCTCTTCCTCCTTGGCACGCACGGCCTCGAAGTGCTGCTGGTGGCGCTTATTGATGACGGTAGAAGCAGCCTTGAAGCGCTGCCATATCTCTTCGCGTAGCTCCTTATTGACAGGACCTGTCTCGCGATACTCCTGATGCAACTTCTGCAACTGGTGGAAAGCGCTTATGGCATCGGGCTCGTCGGCCAGTTTCTCGGCAGCCTCGCAGAGCTTCTTCTTCAGCTCAAGATTCTTCTTGAAGTCGTACTCACGGGCCTCGCTGTTGAGTTTCAGCAGGTCGTAGAACTGCTCCACGTAGAGCTGGTAGTTGCGCCAAAGCTCGTTGGCACGCTCGGCTGGAACGTTCTTGATTTCCTTCCACTCGTCCTGGAGCGCCTTGAAATCCTTATATGACTTGTTAGCTTCCTCGGGTGAGGTCACCATAGCCTTGATCTTCTCAATGATGTCGAGCTTCTTCTGCAGGTTCTCCTGCTTCTCTTGCTCCTGCTCCTTGAACAGCTTCTGGCGTTTCTCCTTGATGATGCCCATCTCGGCTTTGAAAGCCTCTTCCTCGGGCGAGGGCTTGGGCTGATACTGCTCAGGATCGCCACCGCCGTCGGTGTATTCCTTGAATTCGGCCTCGCGTTCAGCCAGGTGCATCTTGTAGAATACCGTCTTCAGGTAGTCTACCTCGTCCTTCTGCGGAGCCTCGTCACTATGGGCGATCTCCTGTACACGCTCGAGCACCTCTTTCTTGGTTTGATACTGCTTACGCTCGGTTTCCACTACGTTTTGTTCAACGCTCTGTTCAACGTTCTGCTCCTCAATAGGAGCCTTTTCTTGAGAGTCCATCATTTCTAAAGATTTTAGTTCATGAAATGGTTAGTATACACAAATTAGGCCTCAAAATTAAGAAATAATTCTGAAACCGCCTAATTTTTTTTAAGAAATTTGCCTTAAATGAGTCGTTTGTGGCGGAAAACCAGCAAACAGATGGCCGAAACAGCCACTGAGATCACGATAGCGATGACGAATCCCATGGGGCTGGTCTCCATGCCGTTGACCAGGTTCATGCCGAAGAATGAAGCCACCAGCGTGGGCAACATCAGGATGATGGTCACCGAGGTCAGCGTACGCATAATGGTATTCATGTTGTTGTTGATAATCGACTGGTAGGTGTCCATCGTCGACTCCAGGATGTTGGAGTAGATGCTGGTTGTCTCGCGGGCCTGTGTCATCTCGATGTTGACGTCTTCGATGAGGTCGGCATCCAGTTCGTCGATCTGCAACTTGAACTTCAGTTTCGACAGCAGCGTCTCGTTGCCTCGGATGGAAGTGTTGAAGTAGGTCAGCGAGTCCTGCAGACGCGATAGTCCTATCAGACTTTCGTTGTTCACCTCGCGGTCCAGGTTGCGCTTGGCCTTGTCGATGAGCATCGAGATCTGCTTCAGACGCTTCAGGTACCAGACGGCTGATGAGAGGAACAGACGGAAGATCATGTCGACATAATCCGTAAAGCCCTCGCCGCGCTTCTGCTGGTAGCTGACGAAGTCGATCATCATGTTCGTCTCGTAATAGCAGACGGTGATGGTGACGTCGCGCTTATGGATGATTCCTAAGGGTACGGTGGTGTAGGGGGTGCGCGAGCGAACCTCCTTGACATAGGGAATACGGAGAATGATGAGCATCCATCCGTCGTCGTACTCGTAACGCGCACGCTCGTCAGTATCGCTGATGTCGGAGAGGAAGTAGTCAGGAATCTGGTACTGCTCTTCCAACAGCTGCTGATCTTCTTCTGTCGGACACGTCACCTGTATCCAACAATTAGGCTGCCACTCATTGAGCTGGCTAAGCCCACCTTGGGTGTTCCAGAAAGTCTTCATTGTGCTAATCCTTTTTCAGAATAAACGGTCTTAGCGGCAAAGGGATTAGCAGCCTTGCCACTTTTTATCCCCTGCCTTACGAATTGTAATTATCCGCCGGGTAGTCGTCCATTTTAATGTTGCTATTTTGGTTATTCGGCTGCAAAATTAAGAAATTTCTTCTAATTGGCAAAGGTTTTGGCAATATTTTTTGTACCTCTGCACTTTTAGCGCGAAGGTACTATCACTCGGAAATGAAAAGAAAAGTTAACTTTCCTTTTGCATTTCTCTCGTTTTTTCGTACCTTTGTCGCCATGATGATTGTATTGTATATAATAATAGGTGTCGCAATAGGTGCTGTAGTGGTCTATCTGTTGATGAATCCGAAGGTGGGCAATCTGCGTGTAGAGCTGGCCCGCAAGGACACCGAGATGACCATGATGACCCAGCAGCGCTCGGAGGAGGCGAAGCTGAGGGAGCAGCAGTTCAACGAACAGCTGAAGACCACCAAGGAGCAGCTGCACGTGATGGCTCAGCAACTGATGGATGCCCAGGCTAAGCGACTGAAGGAAGAGAACACGGAGAGTATGGGTCATATCACCCAGCCGTTGAAGGATGCCATCAGCGAGATGCGCAAGGCCATCAGCGACAATACCAAGGACCATACGGAGCAGTCGGCATCGTTGCGCGAACAGCTGCGGCTGATGATGGAGTCGAATCGCCAGATTGGCGAGAAGGCCGAGTCGCTGGCTAACGTGCTGCGCCGCGACAACAAGGTGAGTGGCAATATGGGCGAGATTATCCTGGGCGACCTGCTGGCATCGCAGGGACTGACCGAAGGCATCCACTACGAGGTGCAGGCCCGTCTGCGCGACGAACAAGGTCGTCCGCTGAAGAACGACGATACTGGTCGTGAGATGCAGCCCGACGTCATCCTGCACTATCCGCAGGGACAGGACGTGGTGATCGACTCGAAGGTGTCGCTCGTGGCCTATCAGCGCTATGTCAATGCCGAGACCCCTGAGGAGAAGGAACGTGCCCTGCAGGAGCATATCAAGTCGGTGCGCCAGCACGTGACGGAGCTGTCGCGCAAGGATTATTCGAAGTATATCAAACCACCCCGCGAGAGTGTCGACTTCGTCATTATGTTCGTGCCTTTCGAGTCGTCGCTACAGCTGGCATTGGTCAGCGACCCTACGCTGTGGCGTGATGCCTTCGAGCGTAAGGTGTTCATCACGGGCGAGCAGAACCTGCTGGGTATCCTGCATATGATCCATCTGGCATGGGTGCAGAACCAGCAGGCCGAGAACCAGGAGAAGGTGTTTGGCATTGCCGAACAGCTGCTGGACCGTCTGGGCGACTTCATACAACGCTATAACAAGGTCGGCGAGCAGATAGACCAAGCCCGCAAGGCCTTCGACTACTCGACCAACAAGCTGGTGGAGGGCCGACAGAGTGTGGTGCAGAAGGGACGCGAACTCGTGGACCTGGGCGCCAAGGAGAATCCTAACCGCCGTATACCCAAGGCAGAGAATGGTTTACTTGAATGACGATATAGCCCACTTCGACTGGCAGTCGGCATTGCCGCTGCTCTCAGCCCAGCGCCGCGAACAGGTGCTGAAGTTCAAGTATGAACAGGGACGAAGAACGTGTGCTGCCGCCTATCTGCTGCTCTGTGAAGGGCTGCGCAAGGAGTATGGCATCGAGGAACCTCCCGTCTTCGAGTATGGCGAGCACGGCAAGCCCCGTATTGTGGGTCATGCTGATATCCACTTCAACCTAAGCCATTGTCGTGAGGCAGCCCTCTGTGTGGTTAGCGACCGCCCTGTGGGAGTAGATGTGGAGAGTATCCGATCGTTCAAGGAGTCGCTGGTCAACTACACCATGAGCGATGCAGAGATAACCCGTATTCATGCGGCTGAGCGCCCTGAGGTGGAATTTATCCGACTGTGGACCATGAAGGAAGCCGTACTGAAACTCGCAGGGACGGGAATCACCAACGACCTGAAAACGGTGCTGTCAGGACGACAACAGATAGAAACGACGGTGAATTTGGAGAAAAACTACGTCTATTCTATCATATTTGGGAAAAAAGTAGTACCTTCGCAGACAAAATG
>Ga0247610_10003780_pt1 | contig 16396 bp, 7 predicted proteins | sample 174DNAGHGhighgp2_FD_193483 | JGI IMG/M metagenome (GOLD analysis project Ga0247610, IMG submission 193483) | Sheep rumen microbial communities from Palmerston North, Manawatu-Wanganui, New Zealand - 1742 DNA GHGhigh gp2 | ecosystem: Host-associated > Mammals > Digestive system > Stomach > Rumen ... | reverse complement strand
AAGAACATACGTAATCACTACAATGAGCTGGCTGTTACACTGCAGCAACAGCAACGTAGAGAGATTATTATCCGCTTCCGTGTATATGACGATGGTATTGGATTGCGCTACGAGTTCCCACAGCAGAAGAACCTGAACTACTTCCTGATAAAAGAGGAGCATACTGAGTTTGCTATGGCAGGCGACCATACTGCATGGTGGCTGCCAGGCGACTACGACACTCAGGAGCAGGAAACTCAGGAATGCAAACTCTCGGAGATTCGTGAGAAGATGAAAACTGCTGTTAATTGGGGCAACTCATCGGTAGCCGTATTCTCACCAACAGGTGTTCAGACATCACTTCAGATGAAGAGTAACGACGGCCTATACATAAACATTCACGAGGCAGCATGTCTTGATTATGCCACAATGCACCTTGAGTTGGTTGATGCAGCAACAAAGGCACTTACAACTAAGCTTGGTGGTGGTAGTAATGCATATACTCCAAATCCAACTGCATCTAAGTATCCTCTGCCACAGCCATTCACATTTGTAAGTCATCTTACTCCAGATGCTACCGGACTGAAGGGTTGCATGCAAACACCCTGCACCACACCATGGCGTACAGTAATGGTATCAGATGATGCTCGCGACATGCTTTCAAGCAACCTGATTCTTAACCTGAACGAGCCTTGTAAGATTGAAGATACATCGTGGATTCATCCCACAAAATATTGTGGTGTGTGGTGGGAAATGATTGTTGGTCGAGGCAATTGGCACTACACTAACGATTTCCCAAGCATCCAACTCGACAATATCGACTGGACAAAGGTTAAACCCAACGGGACTCATTGTGCTAACAACGAGACTGTAAAGCGCTACATCGACTTTGCTGCCAAGAACGGACTCGACGAAGTATTGGTTGAGGGATGGAACGTAGGTTGGGAAGATTGGGCCAACATGTGGAAGCGCGACGTATTCGACTTTGTGACTCCATACCCCGACTTCGATATCAAAATGCTTAACGACTATGCTCACTCAAAGGGTGTGAAGATCCTTATGCACCATGAGACATCAAGCTCTACCCAGAACTACGAGCGTCACATAAAAGAAGCTTACGATCTGATGAATAAATACGGATACGACGCAGTGAAGACTGGTTACGTAGGTGATATCATCCCACGCGGCGATCACCACTACTCGCAGTCGATGAACAATCACTATCTGTATGTTATCAAGGAGGCCGCTAAGCACCATATTATGGTAAACTCGCACGAGGCCACACGTCCTACAGGACTTTGCCGCACCTATCCAAATCTGGTTGGTGGAGAATCTGCTCGAGGAACTGAATACGAGGCATTCGGCGGCAATCGTCCTGACCATACATGTATTCTGCCATTCACTCGTCTACAGGGCGGTCCGATGGACTACACTCCTGGCATCTTCGAGACTCAGCTCTCAACATGGAGCAAGAACACATCTTGGGTTCGTACCACAATCTGCGGTCAGCTGGCCCTTTATCTCACAATGTACTCGCCGCTGCAGATGGCAGCCGACCTGCCCGAGAACTACGAGCGCGCTGATCTGGCTCCTGCATTCCAGTTCATCCGCGACGTTGCTTGCGACTGGGACGACTCAAAGTATCTCGAAGCCGAGCCTGCCGATTACATCACTGTAGCTCGTAAGGCAAAGGGGACCGACAACTGGTTCGTAGGTGGAAAATGCGACGAGAACGGACACAAGACCACTATCAAGCTCGATTTCCTTGATAAGGGTAAGAAGTACGATTGTACCATCTATGCTGATGCAAAAGATGCTCACTATGAGAAAAATCCTAAGGCCTTCACTATCACCAAGCGTGTGGTAAAACAAGGCGACGTACTGAAGATTAACGAAGCCCCTGGAGGCGGATTTGCTGTATCGATTATAGCTAAATAACCATACGAATGAAGAAATTAATATTCGCAGGATTGTTGTCTATGCTACTACCTAAACAGGTGGTAGCACAGACTTTTAAAGAGGTTGACTATGCCCCCAAAGAGACAAAGTTCCAACTCTTTGCACCTAACGGCGCAAAACAGATAACCGTACGCATATATAAAGAAGGTATAGGCGGAAAGGCTATTAAAAGTGTTAAGATGCAAAAGACTGGCAACGAGTGTTGGACTGCTACTGTCAAGGGCAACCTGATGGGTAAGTTCTATACCTTCGACATGGGCAAAGGCGAGTGTGCTGGCATATTCGCCAAGGCAGTAGGAGTGAACGGCAAACGTGGAGCCATCATTGATATGGAAAAGACCAACCCTGCCCATTGGTGCTGCGACCAACACCCTGTTATTAAGTCACCTGCCGATCTGGTAATATACGAAATGCATCATCGCGATTTCTCGATTAACCGCAAGGATGCTAAATATCCAGGCAAGTTCCTCGCACTTACAGAGCCTTGGGCTATAGAACACCTAAAGTCACTGGGAGTAAACGCCATACATATTCTACCAAGCTACGACTACGGCTCAGTTGACGAAACACGCCTTAATGAGCCACAATACAACTGGGGATACGACCCTGTGAACTATAATGTACCTGAAGGCGGTTATTCAACTAACCCATATAAGCCTGAAGTACGTATCAAGGAGTTCAAACAGATGGTAAAGGCTTTGCACGATGCAGGCATCAGAGTGATTCTTGACGTGGTATACAATCATACTTACGACATTGAGCACTCAAACTTCCAACGTACCTATCCTGACTACTTCTATCGTAAAACAGCTGACGGAGCTTACAGCAACGGAAGCGGTTGCGGTAATGAGACTGCATCAGACAAGCCAATGATGCGCAAGTTTATGATTGAAAGCGTTAAGTATTGGATTAACGAATATCACATCGATGGATTCCGATTTGACCTTATGGGTGTTCACGATATCCAGACAATGAACGAGATACGCAAGGCTGTTGACGCTATCGATCCAAGTCTGTTTATATACGGTGAAGGATGGAGTGCTGGCTCATGCGCTATCCCCAACGAGCAACTTGGTATGAAGGCCAACATCCCACAGATGCCAACTATAGCTGCATTCAGTGATGAGATTCGCGATGCACTCCGCGGCCCGTTCAGCGATGACACTAAACCTGCATTTTTAGCAGGTTTGGCTGACAACAAGGAGAGTTTGAAGTTTGGTATCGTTGGAGCTATCCAGCATCCACAGATTGATATGACGAAGGTTAATTATAGTCAGAAGCCGTGGGCTATAGAACCTACACAGATGATAAGCTACGTAAGCTGTCACGATGACATGTGCTTGGTTGACCGTCTGCAATCCAGCATACCAGGTATCACTACCGAAGAGCTTATAAAGCTTGATATGCTGGCACAGACAGCAGTATTCACCTCACAAGGCGTGCCATTTATGCTTAGTGGTGAGGAGTTGCTGCGCGACAAGAAAGGTGTACACAACAGCTTTGAATCGCCCGACAGCATTAACCAACTTCCATGGGATAATCTTAAGAAGTATCCACAGGTATTCAACTACTACAAGAATCTTATTCAACTGCGAAAAAAACATCCTGCTTTCCGTCTTGCTAACGCCGACTTGGTACGCAAGCATCTGGAATTTATCGATACTCCAGAAGGAGTAGTTGCCTTCCGTTTGAAAAACTATGCAGGCAGAGATGACTGGCGCAACATTTTTGTAGTACTTAATGCAAACAAGGAGCCTATAGAATTTTCAATACCTGACGGCAGTTATACAGTGGTATGCTGTGATGGTAACATAAACGAAAACGGCCTCGGCACCATCAAAGGCACCAAGACCGTTGTTGATTCGCAATCGGCTTTAATCTTCCACGATTAAACCATTCCGATATTATTTCAAAAGAGCCTTCAGGAAATTAACCATTTTCTGAAGGTTTTCTTCTACATACATAGCAGGCCCACCATGACTGCCCTCTGGCACGAAAGTAGCTTCGGTCTTTACGCCAGCAGCCTTAAGGGTCTCATAGAAAGCCTTTCCCTGACAGCAAGGAACAACATTATCCTTCTCACCATGGAAGATGATAACAGGTGGATCATTCTTGTCGACATAAGTATTAGCACTCAGACTGAGATACTTATCTGGTTCCTTGGCCAACTTTGAGTTGAGCAACACGTCCTCTGGACTATTCTCACCCATCTTCATCGACTCACCGCAGTCCATAGCTGTAAGATCGATAGGACCTGACCAATCGCAGGCGGCATTAACAGCACTGCTCTCGTTCAGATAGTTACCTACATTTCCTTCCAGATCGATATCCACTGTGCCAACCTTAGTCTGTTTGGTGCCACTGGTAGTAGCGGCAGTAGAAGCCAGATGACCACCAGAAGAGAAGCCGCTGGTGGCTATAAACTTAGTATCAAACTTGTACTTCTTAGCTTCACCACGTACAAAACGAATCACGGCTCTGATGTCATGAATCTGTGCAGGCCACTTAGCATCCATACTTGAACGGTGGTTAGGACAAACCACGGCAAAACCAGCATCCAACAAACTCTTTACGATTGTTCCCAAATCGGCCATACCCTTACTGCTGTTGCTGAACCAGGCACTGCCATAGATATGAATCACAACAGGATAAGAAGCCTTCTGCTGCTTAGGCAGATAGATATCGCAGGTGTGATAAGCCTTATCATCGTCTGCATAGTTTACATCTTTCCATTCCTGTGATGTCTCAAGTTTAACCTGAGGCACCTGGAATCCTCCAAAGCCTCCAGCTGGCTGAGCCATGGCTACAGCAGAGAGGCATAACATACATACTGATAATAGTGTTTTCTTCATTTTATTAATGTTTTAGAATATACATGTACATCATTAGTATCAACGTCACGCCCCAACAAGAATTTGTCGATAAACGCCAATACCTCTGGCCACTGACACTCAGGCAGCTGACAATGTCCATGACCGCCTACGATACTCCAACCCATACGGTCGGCTATACCAAATTGGGCCCATACCTTTCTGGCAGCTTGGGCAGAAACCAACATAGCATCATCAGCTAACCATTTGTAATCAGGATTACCAAGCAACAACAAAGCACGTGGGCAAACAAGTGCACATAGCTCATGCTGGTCGTAAGGCAACTGATAAACACTATCACCACGGAAGTTCTCAAGCTGGCTCTCTAAGAACCAATGATAGTCTGTCCTATCGATATTCTCCACGTCATTCTGCAGATGCGATATACGCCAAGCAGCAGCACCACCGCCACCAGGTTCCTGCGCTATGGTAAGAGCCACACGCTCATCAAACGCGCCACAATACAAGGCCATCTTGCCTGCATACGAACAACCAGTAACACCAATATGCTTCATATCAATCTTGGTAACTTCAGGGCCTAACAGCTCCAGGCCGTCAAGCAAGCGACTGAAGCCCCAAGCCCATTCACTATATGCTCCATTATCTTTCAAATGAGGATAGAGTCTATCGAAGTTATGTTCTCCTCTTTCATGATGCTTTCCCCACTGACCATAATCGTTAACCTGCTTCTCGTGGAAGTTCATTGTGGCAATAGGACGATTCTCAAACAACTGACGCGGAAGAGCTATCATACTTGAACCTATCATCAGCGGATAAGGAGCCTTTCCTGTCTTAGGATATTTTATCTCTGAGCTTAATGTAAGTGTCTCACCATTAACAGTAACATCCACTATCAATGTATCGCCCGACATACGAGCTTTTATACTCTCTTTATTTACTGTTGGTTTCTCGCCTATTCCATAATGTTGAATAAGTGCAGCTATCTCACTACGTCTTCGAGACCAATCTCCGAAAGAATTCACACCTTCAAGCGGATCAGGCAGATTTTTTATTACGGGCAATTTACTTGCTTCAGGCATAGCAGGTTTAGCAAAAGCTGCACCTGTATTTTCAATTGGGTAAAACAAAGGAAGCTGACTACCCCCTTGTGCCTGAGCACAGAGGGTAGCGCAACAAAATACAATAGTTGATATAATTTTCATTAGTTATCCTTATTAAATATAGTTTAATCATTACCACCAAAGCCGCCGCCGAAGCCGCCACCAAAACCACCGCCCATAGCGGGGAACTCAGGATCTGGCTGTTTCTTAATGTCAAGCAGCAACTTTATCAAAGCTCTACGACGCTGACTCCATGTTGGATAATCGTTAGCATCAAGTTTATTCATTTTGAAACCAGGCATCTGCATACCGCCCTGCTGCTGACTGAAATCTGTGGCGCTGACAGTTATCATGCAAGGCTTTGTTTTTCCATCGGCAATCATCCGATCGGCAATAGCATCGGCACCACCTACCTTAAACCAACTCTCAACAGACTCGCCTTCTACAGGAATCAGCTGGATAAAAGCAGGCATCACTCCCATCCTCATATTGCCTGAAGAATAAAAGGCTGTGTTCCTTTGCAGGTCGTAACTTACACGTCCGTGGGCGATTTCTCCCTGAGATGCGAAATTAAATGGTGATTGAGGATTGTCGGCGATACTGTATTTAAATCCTGTATCGGGAGAGATAAACATGTTACTTGGATCAGTAACCTGCATTCCATCAACTACAAAACAGTATTTGAAGGTTTCAAACAGATTATCACTCATCTTTACGCTCCATACGCCATCGCTGTCACGGTCCATGGTCAGATTCTCTGGCAGAATCTCGCACTCTAACTCTACCTTCTGAGCATCAGGTGCTTTAAAGCGGAATATGATGCCATCTTCGGTGTATTCAGGCGAGATGATGGGGCGTGGGAAAAGGCGTGCCATAACTCCTGGGGTGAATTGTTGCTCCTTTCCAGTAGCAGCAGGGGCTGGTTCGCCATTCTTCATAGCCTCCTCCGAAGCCTTCTTATTAAAAAGCAGAGGTAATGTCTTGCTCAGGAAATATTTGGCGTTCATCCAAGTATGTCCAAACTTATCGTTGGTAAACTCTTTTACACTACGAATTCCTTTTTTATCAAGAAATTCCATATAGTCACGAGCATTTCCATACAGGAAATCATCGGTACCAACCCCAAGCCAAAACAAACGGATCTTCTTGTTTGTGTCGTCTGCCTGATCGTATACGCCTGCTATATCTGTAGATGTGAAAGAGCTGTAACTACACAGATACGAGAATTTATCAAGATTACTCAAGCCATTGAACAAAGCCTGATTACCACCACGCGAGAAGCCTCCAATGGCACGATGGTCCTTGTTATTGATAGTACGATAGTTCTTCTCGATAAACGGCATCAAATCATTTATCAAATCTTTACTAAAAACATCGCCGCCAAATCGGGTTTGTGGGGCACCATTTGCAGCTGGAGCTGCAAGCAATTTTGTTGGATTACCATAGGGTAATACGATAATCATCTCCTTAGCAGCCTTCTTTGCCAATAGGTTGTCGAGGATATAGTTTACTCGTCCAACCTTATAATAAACTTCTTCAGTATCAGTAGTCCCACTTATCAGATAGAATACTGGATACTTCTTATCAAAGTTCATCATATAGTTAGGTGGAAGATAGACAATCGCATTATTTGTACCACCCAGACTCTTTGAGTAATAGTGTACATACTCAATTGTACCATGGGGAACGTCCTTGATATCATGAGCAAGTCCGTCTTTCGATTTAATTTCCAGCAGGCTGTTCTTAAAGCCTTCGTTTGGGAAATACTGTGGATTGTCAGGATCCATGATACTCACTCCATCAACTACAAAGCAATAAGGATACATGTCGGGAGCTGCAGGACCAAGGGTTACAGTCCATAAGCCAGTCTCCGCATCCTTCTGCATAGGCTTCCGCCCTGCAAACTGTACATCAACCAGAACTTCTTTAGCTTGATCATTTTTGTACTGGAATGTCACCGTACCATCAGCATTACATATGGTTTCGGCGTTAGCCTGCATACAACAGACCAGGAAAAACATTAAAATAGATTTAATCTTCATACGCTTAAAGTTTATGATGTTAGTTAATTGAATATCCGGCTCTAATAAACACAGGAATATATGCTTTTGTCACACGTGTTGTTACGTATTGCCCTCCATTATAGTGTTTCCCTGTGCGGTAGTCGGTCCATCCGCCTTCGTTCTTGGGGAGATAAGTTTGCCAAGTATCAACTCCCGGCTCAGTAACAGGACTGATTAGAAGTGCAGGACCGAACATATACTCATATTTTTGCTTTAAAGCCTCAGCATCATTGAAGAAATCGAATACCAGCGGACGCATAATCGTGCCGCCTTCTTCTGATACGTCCTTAGCACATCGCTTAATATATGGCATCAGGCGGTATCGCTCTTTCAGACACTGTGCAATGATATCTTGCGCTTCCTTACCATAGTTCCATGGTTCAGTATTACTCATATAACCATGTACTCGCATCAATGGCAGGTATACTGCCGTTTCAATCCAGCGCAACATGCGCTCGATATAGGCACTATCGGTATACTGGTCTCGTGGACGGAAAAAACCTCCTGCATCGTAAGTCCACCAGGGAATGCCTGCAGCCTGCATACCTAAGCCTGCCGTTATCTGGCGACGGAAAGTTTCCCAATCATTACCCACATCGCCACTCCACATGGCCGAACCGTAACGTTGGATACCTGCAAAACCACAACGGGTTAATATCATAGGCTCCTTGCCTGCCTGTTTCAAACCCTCATAAACAGTTTTGTTTACTAACAAAGGATAAACATTACGCACTTGTTCGCCACTCCATCTACCATTGTTTACTTTACGACCTTGAAGATCGTCATTCTCAGGTTCAGTAGCATCTTGCCACCAAGCGTCAATCCCCAAAGGCAACAGGCGCTCTTTAAAGTTCTTCCAGTAAGCATTAGCGGCTTCGGGGTTAAAGAAGTCTATCCAGTCGGTTTCTGGAATATAATAACCTGCGGCTTGCATCTGCTTACCTACCTCTGAGTTCTTATCAATCTTTGACCACACACTCAGCATCAGCTTCATGCCCATCTGGTGCAAACTATCAGTCAGTGCCTTAGGATCAGGATAGAATTCCTCGTCAAAACGCATGGAGTTCCAACCATACTTGCCCCAATACTGCCAGTCCTGAACCAACATGCTCACTGGCAGCTGTTCATGACGGAAACGGTTGGCTGTCTGCAGAATCTCATCCGAAGAATGAAAGCGTTCTCTGCAATGGATATATCCTAAAGCCCATTCAGGCATCTGCGGACATTCACCGGTAAGCTCGCGATAGGTAGCTATTATCTCATCAGGAGAACCAACAAACACAGTATAATCGACAGCTTCGGATGCAGGTGAACGGAAGGTTGTTTCATCCTTCACCTTATTATAATAAACTACAGGCTTATCGTCCTTTGTCAACTCTGCTGAAAGATGATGAGTACCCTTTGTAAGATGCACAATTTTCGAGGCAGTAGGCGGTAACCACAGGTTCTGCATCTCAATAACAGGCTGACCATCGATAGAAAGGTTATGTCTGCGAGCCATTTTCTGGCCTACGTCAAGAAGTAGTGCATAATCACCATCTTCATCAATTTCTATTGTTGCTTCGAAGATATGGCGTTCACGAACTTCACGTTTGCCACCTTCTGTAGAAGTAACATCTACAATTTCCCTACTACCAGTCCCTGCTCGTTTTGACAAAGAAACGCTCTTATCACAAGGATTGAATTCTGTAAGTCCGTAATTGTTCCACAGTACACCATACCCCTTACTCGACAGCAGCATTGGTATGCTTATCTGGGTATTCACCTGAGTAAGTCGTCGAGAAAGGCCCCTAACGTTGCTATAACCATCTTGGAACTGTCCAAGTCCATACAGACATTCGTCCTTGGGAGAATTAAAAGTAAGCGTAGCCTCTCCTTCAGTTAATTCATGATTAGTGGCTTGGAATACAATAACACCTTTTTTATTACGAATTGTCAATGTATTGCCTTTGATTGTCGCTGTGACATCAGCCTTTTTCAACTCATCATGCTTAACATATAACCAATCCGGTAATGCATTCTTTGCTTTCGGTTCCGCATATCTCACACGAACGGCATTCTTAGCAACATAAGTAACCGTCAATTTCTGCTGAGCAACGGCAGATAATGCCGCTACTCCAAGCAGTACCATCGAAAGAAACTTTCTCATCATAGCCTTCTCTACTTAAACTGCCACCAGTCCAGATGTACGTTGCCGTTAGCTTTGTCGAAACAGAGATACAGATCATGAACGCCTGTTGCATTCTTCACCTTACCACCAAAGGTACGGTATTTTTCAACGCTACCGGTCTTACCGATGGTTACGGTACCTACCACAGGACCATCGGCGCTGTCTAAACGCAGACTGATGGTACAGCCACCAGTAGCAGCAGCAGTGATATTAAACTGCTTGGCTCCCTTACCGAAGTCGACACCACGCAACTTGATGTACTCGCCATCGTTGATATCAAAGATATACATATTTTTCTTGCCGGTCGAGGTAGGCATATCAGCAACAACACCAGTATTCTCAATACTCATCTTGGCGCTCTTCAGTCCATAGCCCCAAGCCATTGTCTCAGCTTCAACTCTCTTGTAAGGGTTAAGCCAATGCAGCTGCTTCATAGGTTGCTGATCCAACCAGTAAGGTACCTCTTGAATTGTTCCATCGGCATTATAGGTAATCTCTGTTGCAGATACGCTTCTACGCTCGTGATGAACAAAGGTTTCCAAATGCATCAGGTCGTAGTTCTGACCGAACACATACGAGTGACCTTTATAGTCAACGATACCAGGATGATTACCACGGTCACGCTGGGTTGGTTTCATAATGTAACCCTTCCACTCCCAAGGTCCTGTAGGACTGTCACTCATAGCATATCCAAGTGCCTCAGGACAACAGGTAGATGCAAAACCAAGATAGTAATGACCATTGCGCTTGTAGAACCAAGGTCCCTCCTGATAGTTGGGGATATGTGGCAGTTTGGTTACACCGCTGGTCAGCGATGTCATATCCTCACCTAACTTAGCCCAGAAGGTATGTGGGTTTCCCCAGTACATATAGGCCTGACCATCGTCGTCGGTATAAACCGAAGGATCGATATCATACCAGTTGCTCTGATCCCATACCAGTGGTTTGCCAAGTGGATCCTTGAAAGGTCCGTAAGGCGAATCAGCCTCTAACACACCGATACCATGACCATGCAATGGGGCATAAAGATAGTACTTACCATTACGCTCTACGGTCTGGATAGCCCAAGCACCGTTCTCACGACCGCGCCATGGGAAATCCTTAAGCGATGCTACTGCGCCATGCTCAGTCCAGTTAACCATATCAGTGGTGCTCCACAACAACCAGTCGTACATAAAGAAGCCGGCCGAGCTCTTCTCGTTTACATCAGGGATATCCTCAGGCGAAGCATCATGCGAAGTATAGAGGAACAGGGTGTCGCCTACTACCAGTGGTGATGGGTCGGCCGTGTACTTAGTTTGGAACAAAGGCATGTTCACCTGCTCCAGTCCGCGCATCTCCCACCAGTCGAAGTTAAACAGTTTCGGTCCCTTACGACCTTTGAACACCAGATAAACGTCGGCTGTAGCAGGCAGGTTCAAACCCGAAATGGTTCGGGTTGGTGCATCGATATCGGTGATGGTCGAGTAGTCCAGATCAACGGTAATGGTCTGCCACTTCTCCCAGCCACCTGTACCAGGCACGTTCAGGGTACCCAGACATCTGCCACCAATGCTATCGAGGTGTATCTCTATCTGACCGCCACGCAAGCCGCTAGCAACACGAGCTGTGAAAGTACGTGGGTACTTATTGGCAAACGCTACGTTCTGCAGTTTTATATAATCGCCATTATGGATGTCGCTAACATAAACACCTACCTCATCATTCTGCTCTGTCTTAACACCTTTCGAGAAAGCCATGGTCTCGGCCTCAACCTTACCATAAGGATTAAACTCAGCCACAGGTTTTACACCTGCATCAGTAGGCATAATGGTTGGAAAGCTACCATCGGCATTATACTTAAACTCCTCTACTGCAACACTGCGACCAAAGCCACCACCCTGTGGCAACTTACCAGTATGGTAGAAGAAGTAACTATGTCCTTTATAGTCTGCTACTCCACAGTGGTTAGTAAACGAGTTAGTATCACACAAAGGCATAATCTCGCCAGCATACTTCCAAGGACCAAGTGGCGATGGAGCAGTACTGTACGAAATATGTTCAGGCACACCTCCAGCAGCATACAACAACTGATAAGTACCATTACGCTTGGTAAGCCAAGGACCTTCTACATAGCTATCCTTATATTTCTTGCCTTTCTCGCGCTCTTTCATCATCGGGCCACCGAAAGCCTCTTCTGTCATTGGCAGTTTACCAAGTTCGCCCTCGTACGAAATCATGTCGCGATTTAACTTCAGGTAGTAAACTTGTGGATTTCCCCACATCAGCCAAGCCTGTCCGTCGTCATCAATCATAACTGTTGGGTCGATATGGTCCCATGAACCATTCTCAAACAATGGTTTACCCAAAGCATCTTTAAAAGGTCCTGTTGGCGAGTCAGCCACGGCTACGCCGATGGCCATACCACCAGAAAGTTTAGAATGGGCACAGATATACCAATAGAATTTACCGTCGCGCTCGATGGTTTGTGATGCCCATGCACGATCATCTGCCCACGAGAAGCTCTCAAGAGCGAGTGGCGACCCGTGATCCTGCCAGTTTACCATATCCTGAGTTGAATATACACGCCACTCCTGCATCCAGAAAAAATCGGCACCATCCTCATCGTGACCGGTATAAACATACATAGTGCCATTATGTACCATTGGTGCAGGATCGCTAGTACACCAAGTTTGTACGAAGGGATTCTGTGCCTTCGCCCCCATAGTAAGCAGCGCCATTGCTGCTATAACGGTTGTTTTATTAATCATTCTATTATCGTTTATTAGTTTACGACTGCAAAGGTACATCAAAAATACGACACAAGATTTCGTATATGTATCATTTACTTTACTAAACGTAACACAAACAAAAAGTCCGGACTTTCACAAGCCCGGACCCCCAAAACAATGTAAAGTTCTAAAATTACCCGCCCACGATAGGGGCGGATAATATCATTCACCGCTCAGACCGTCGGCAATACCGGCGTATACATGTTTGCGGTAGTAATTCTGATCCCAGATACCAACAGGTTCGCCTGGACGCCAGCCGCTATCAGCGGGAGCGTCGGTAGCGCACCACAGAGTGATACCCCACTGCTGAGCAGGAGGAATAATGGTCTTATACTGCTGGATAATCCACTTATAGAAGTCGGCCATCTGGTGATGCTGCTCCTCAGTCATCTCAACAGTCTTAACTGCATTGCCGTTAGCATCAACATAACCCATATCGAGCTCAGAGATACGAACCAACTTACCAGTCTCTGCCATCATCTGGAACGACTTAACAATGAGATCCTTTCTCTTCTGAGCCTCAGTAGCATCAGCATAGCAAGAGATGTGCATCTGTGAACCGATACCATCGATCTTAGTAGAGCCATCACTCTCCCACTTGTTAATCCAACTGATAAGCGACTCAAGCTTCTTATTACCAGAAGCATCCCAGTCATACTCAAGGTTGTAGTCGTTAACGAAGAGTTTGAGATCGTCACCACCATACTGACGAGCGAACTTAACGGCAGAACGAACATAGTCGAGGTCACCCAGATAATCCTGCCAGAAGAAGTTGTCCTTGTCATCAGCCTTACCATGCTGCAACTGACCATTTCCGCCAATAGGCTCATTAACTACATCCCATGCCTTAACAAGCAGGTTACCCTCCTCATCACGGCAAGCATCCATCATACCATGAATCCACTTGTCCATAGCATAGAGCAAAGTATCCTTCTTTTCCTGAGGAGTAAGAGGAATACCACCACCAGCGTTCTCTTTCTCTACCTCGAATACTACATTGTCAATGTAATAAGCACCTGCAGCGGTATTTGGTGACATATTGAAAGCTATAGACTTCATGCCGTTTGCACCAGCCATAGAACCATCAACAGTAAACTCCTTCTCATAGGTCTGCCAATCAGCAGTAAAGGCAATAGTACCTGCACAAGCCCAGTGCTGATATTCACCAGGTCCGAAATGTGCCTGAGTATCTACATTTGTACCTACACAGCCACCATCAGCCTTATAGTCGAACTTGACATGACACTTAGAGCCCTCAGGTAAAGCCTCGTTAGCAACAATCCAGAACTGGCTTTCCCATGAATCGGCATAACCACCTTTAGAGGTTATCTTAGCACCACGGCTACCATCACGTCCTACTCCATCAAGAATCTCATAAACGATAGCACCCTGGTCAGACTTTGTAGCAAAGCTTGCAGCATCGTCGCCTTCCATGTCATTATTGTTAATGAGCGAAGCCCAGTACAGTACAGGACCGGCAGCTGACTTTTCTTTCTCTACCTCAAGTGTAATATTATCAATATAGTATGCACCAGCAGCAGTATTTGGAGACATATTGAAAGCGATAGACTTCATGCCATTTGCACCTGCCATTGAGCCATCAACGGTGAACTCCTTTTCATAATGCTGCCAATCAGCAGTGAATGCAACAGTACCTGCACAAGCCCAATGTTGATATTCGCCAGGACCGAAGTGAGCCTGAGTATCAACATTAGTACCAGCACAACCACCATCAGCCTTATAGTCGAATGACACGCGAACCTTAGAGCCCTCTGGGAACACTTCGTTAGAAACAATCCAGAACTGACTTTCCCAAGAGTCAGCATAGCCACCCTTAGAAGTAATCTTAGCTCCACGGCTACCATCCTTACCTACACCATCAACGATCTCATAAACAATAGCACCCTGGTCAGACTTTGTAGCGAAATTCTTTGCATCAGTGCCTTCCATATCGCCATTGTCGATAACAGCCTCCCAGTACTTAACAGTACCACCACCGGCAGTTGCCTGTCCTTCTATGGCAAATGAAGGACCTCCCCAGTTTGCTGCCCATCCATCGGTAGAATTAGCATCGAAAGTACCATTAACAATCATCTCTTCATCAGAACCTTTTTCCTTGCAAGAGACATTGTCAATACATACCTTACCAGCAACCTTACCGAATACGAACTGCAGCTTATCATGGTCGAAGTTAGCTTCAAACTCCCACTGAAGATCGGTGAAATTCTTTGAAGTAGCATACGAAGGAAGATACTGTACATCATTTGATCCCCCCCACTGGTTCTTATTGGGACTAGCATCCCAAATTGGCCAAAGTCCAAAAGTACCATCAGGATAATCATCTTCTGTTTTAACACTAGCCTTTACGATATAAGTTTTACCCTTCACCATTGGAGTTGGCAAAGAATATATACCCTGCTTATCCCACTGATTTGCACCTGCATCACCATTATTGAATACAATGCAAGGATTCTCACCACCAGGTGTAACAGGAATAGGCTTATCAGCCAACAGAGAATTCAACCATTTTACCGGCTGCTGAGCATGCCATGCCAAAGTGTGGCCATATACATTCATACCAGCTTTGGCTGCCTCGGTAACATAAGCTTCCACGGTACCAAAGTTCATGTTTCCATCGTCACCTACACACGAAGCCATCTTCATGGCATTACCAGCAACGGTCTCGTTGAAGTTAACGTTAGTAATCACATAAGTAGGACCCTGCTTTGCATAGTCAGCAGCATCGGTACCTATGCCCAACTTAAAGTTTGGATCGGCTACATACTCCTTCAGGGCCTTATAATCTGACAGATAAGCATATTCTGCAGACAATTCAGGACGCCCCACCTCGAAGTTGCGATCAAACTCATCTGCACACGAAGCCATGAACATGGCTCCGAGTGCTAAAATGATATGTTGCTTTTTCATTTTCATTACTTTTTAAGCATTACTTTTTATAAACAGGAGTAAACTCATCAACGGGTTTTACACCACTACGCTGCCAAACCAACTTCTCCTGCTTAGAGAATGATTTACCATCAGCAAATGTAATGGTATAATTAAGTTCCATTCCGTCACGGTCTCTATTACCCCAAGCCTTCTTCTCGGTGTCATCACCCCAAGAGCAAGTACCTGTAGCAGTTACACCATCGGTGAGAGAGCTGATAGAGCCACCAGCAAACGAGAGCTTAAGGTTAGCTGTATAAATCTTGTCACCATCCTGGAAAGAAACCTCATAAGAACAATCATCCAATGACAGAGTCTTAATCTCTACAGAACTTGCCTGCTCAATATTATCGGTAGAAGTTGTACCATTGGTAAGCCAGAAACCTGAATACTTGTTCTGGAACTTTACGCAATAGAGGACATAGTCCATAGGCTTGATATCCCAAGCATCACTGTTTGTGCGAGGACCCGTCTCACCTTCATTCAAAGTACCAGTAAGAATCTTACCAAAACCTGTCTGACTTGTCATAACGAGAGGAATCACATAAGTACGACCAACCGCATCTGGATCATTGAA
>Ga0247610_10003779_pt1 | contig 16403 bp, 15 predicted proteins | sample 174DNAGHGhighgp2_FD_193483 | JGI IMG/M metagenome (GOLD analysis project Ga0247610, IMG submission 193483) | Sheep rumen microbial communities from Palmerston North, Manawatu-Wanganui, New Zealand - 1742 DNA GHGhigh gp2 | ecosystem: Host-associated > Mammals > Digestive system > Stomach > Rumen... | reverse complement strand
AAAAATGGCAGATATTCATCAAGAACATAAGAATAAACAAGAAACACAAGAGTATATGGAACTTGCTAAAGAAAGATATAAGATTGAAGCTAAAAATGCGGAACTAAAAAATCAGCATGGATATGCTCATTCATCTTATTCAGGTCTTCATGGTATGACTCTTCAAGCTGGTGTTTCAATTTTCGTCGTGAACTTAAAGAGGATACTACGCCTAAAAAACGGAAAAGAAGGTAAATAATTCATAGAGATACCTTCGTTTTCCACTTAATATAATAAAAAAATGAAGAAATTATGACTTTTAAATCATAAAATCTTCATTTTTATTTTTGGCTTAATTGTAACTGCGAAAAATACATACCATTTTCAGCAGTCTCTCAATTGAGCCTAATTTTCGTTATTTGGTACTGATTCTTCTTTATTGGCATTTGAATTTAGATCTTCTGCTTTAATACATAGCATAAAGATACCAGCTAATATATTCCCAAATATAATAGTTATAACAGAAATACCAACTAATTCATTCTTAGCCTTTAGCACGAGCAATTTCCTTTAAAGCACCACCCTGAATGATAAGTGCAACTAAAGAATAAATCATAAGAACTAAGCCTCTTGCAAGGTCTGCTTGACCGTCGTAGTATCCGCCACCTGGTAATTCGTAACGAGCAAAGGATTTTTGAAAATAGTAAAAGCCAACGCCGAATACAACAATTTCACTAAGAATACCAATAATTAAAAAAACCTTACTTGCAATCTTCATACTTTTCTATTGTCCTCCTAAGGGTTGTTATAATAATATCAAAGGTAATAGTCAATATTTCAAACAATATCCATTTGTATTTCAAAAAGAAAAAGGAAATCTATACAAAATTTCCTTTTTAAGTAAAACTAATCATTTATGATCATATTCTCTATGGACGATATCTAATTCCTTTAAATCCAAATCATCAATGAAGTTTTCACCCTTCATAGTATTTGGTTCATGCTTAACAACTACACTCTCATCATTTAACTGTTCAGATGCTAAAAATAGCATAATTGCTGCACAGTTAGATAGATTTAAACTTCTAATCTTATCTGTAGTTGGGATTCTATAGCAATCATCTAAATTCTCTTTAAGAATGTCATACGCAATACCTGTAGATTCTGCCCCAAATACTAAATAAACATCCTCATCTGTTTCTTTAAAATTAATGGTAGATGGAGATTTATGCCCATATCTTGTTAGATAGTAAAATTTACCCTTATTTTTACTTTTAAAATCATCCCATGAATCATAAACTTCATATTCTAGATAATCAAAATAATCTAGGGCGGCCCTTCTCATATGAGCCTCATCTAGCTTAAAGCCTAGAGGTCTAATTAGATGTAGCTTTGCATGAAAGCCAACACAGCTTCTCATAATATTTCCTGTATTTTGTGGAATCTCAGGATGATATAATACAACATTAATTTTCATATTTTAAATACTCCTTAATTGCATAAGCTATACCATCTTCAAATACATCCTTTGTAACAAAGGAAGCTATATTTTTAAGGTCCTTTGGAGATTTAGGCATAGCGATAGCAACATCTGCATAATATAGCATTTCATAATCATTATAATTATCCCCAAATGCTATAATTCTTTTATCTTTATATAATTCCTTTAATTTTTGAACTGCATGACCCTTATTAACACCCTTAGGTATTACATCAAAGCCATAAGGATTAACCTTAACAAAATCTAATTCAGGATACAAGATAGTATTAAAACTATCCGGATTATAATCATATACTCCTAAAGAGTATATATCCTCATCTAATATAGATAAGCTAGATAGCTTTGGAGCCTCTATTTTAAAATAATCAGTGAAAATAAAATATAAAGGATCATCAGATAATCTTACATATTCATCCTTTGTTAAAAGTGAAATAACTGCATGATTATCTAACAATCTTTTAATAGCCTTCTTATCAATTTCTTCTTTAAAGAATACCTGATTATTAAGTGTAGCATAGGCACCATTATTTTGAATTAAACCATCCACTTCTATAATAGATAAAATATCTTTAAGCTGACCCTTACATCTACCTGTAGATAGTAAAACATAATCCTTATTCTTTCTTATTTCTTTAATAATATCAATTGCAGATTGTGGAATAAGTCCATTACTTGATAATGTCCCATCAATATCAAATAAAAATATATTATTCACACTCTTCACCTGTTAAGGAATAGGAATCACAATCTACAATCTTCACTTTAATTCTTTGACCTAATTCTAATTCAGATTTTGCCGCAACAAAGATAGCACCATCAACATCATCAGGTGCAAAGGCATAATTTCTTGCCACATAAAGATAAGATTCCTCATCATATCCTATAATGAAGCAATCATCTAAAACCTTACCTAAATATGCTTCATTATTCTTTAGGGCAATTTCATTTTGCTTATTCATTACCCTTTCATATCTTCTTTGCTTAACCTCTTCAGGGATTATATTTGGGTAATCACAAGCCTTTGTACCCTCTTCTAGTGAGAAGGTAAATGCGCCAAGTCTATCAAATTTAACACAATCTAAGAAGTTAATTAAAGAATCAATATCTTCTTCCTCTTCATATGGGAAGCCAATAATTAGAGTTGTTCTAATGATTGCATTTGGAATTTCTTTTCTAATCTTTTTGAATAAATCAAGTAAATATTCCTTCATCCCTCTTCTATACATCTTCTTTAATAGATGATCTTCTGAATGCTGAATAGGAATATCAAAATAAGGCATTACCTTATCATGAGTTTTGATAAACTCAATTAATTCATCAGATACAATATCTGGATATAAATATAACATACGAATCTTAAAATCATATGGAATTTCACATAGTTTTTCTAAAAGAGGGACAATCATTCTTTTCTTATATAAATCAAATCCATAATTAGTAGTATCTTGTGAAATTAAATTGATTTCATATACACCATTTTTAACCTCTTGTAATACCTCTTCATAAATAGATTCAATGGTTCTACTTTTTAATGAACCACGAATCAAAGGAATTGCACAAAAGGCACAGTGATTCATACAGCCCTCACTGATTTTAATATATCTCATATATGAAGGTGTAGAATACACTCTATTTAATGGAGAGAATTCTCCATTTAGCTTATAGCTTGAATTCATTACATCTGTAATAATTTTAGAGATATTTTTGTATTCTCCAATTGTTACAAATCGATCGACTTCTGGTAATAGCTTAACAATTTCATCCTTATACCTTTCAGATAGACATCCTAAAACTACAAGCTTAGCCCCATTCTTTTTATAATCTGCCATCTCAAGGATTGTATCAATAGCTTCCTTTCTTGCAGATTCAATAAAGGCACAGGTATTTACTAATATTAAGTTTGCATCCTCTGGAGTAGAAACTAAATTAATATCTTTTTTTAATGCTCCAAGGACCATTTCAGTATCCACCTGGTTTTTTGCACAACCAAGGCTTATCACATATACGTTCATAAATCACCTATACAAATAATAAAATTACAATGCTAACAACAAATACTATTACACTATAAATAATCAAAGATAGATTTGTCTTCTTTGGGAATAATAATCCATATAAAAAGCCAATAACAGCACCTAAAATAAATGGTAAATAATATTTATCAATAACATTAGATACCTTTATTTGTGGAACAAATACAGCAATACTTAAATAGCCAAAGATTGCTACATAGGAAACTAAAATAGAGAATAAAACTAAAATGATAAAGCATAAAGGCTGATAAGTCTTGCTTGCAAGCTTATATTCCTTTGTTCTTTCCTCATAATATAATATTCTTTCCTCTTCAACAAAATCCTCAGGTTCAATATCATTTACTAAATGATTATATCTCTTTAATGCATATTGACTTTTTTTATTAAATACTAATGCTAGTAAGCTAAATAATACAATAAGTAAATAAGCACCAAGTACAAAATAAATACCATAGGATGCTAAAAAATAACCATAGTTTTGGCCTAATAGACCTAATCTACCATTTTCAAATAGCTTTGAGAATAATACCATTACAAGTAATGGAAATGAAGCTAAAATTGATAGGATTACTGTAAATACTAAGAAGTTGTATTGCTTCTTTTGTGTAATCTTTTTCTTATCTACATCAATAAAGAATTTCTTATCCTCAGGTAAAATTAATTCAGGTACATCACTAGATACATCATCTAAAGAATCCTGTTTAGCCTCTTCGATAGGCTCTCCTGTTAATGGATTAATCTTTACATCTGGCTTTTCATCTGCAGAATATAATTTAATGACCTTACCTCTCATATAATCTTCAGTAATATAAGTTTTGCAGTAAGCCTTATTTGGATCATATTTTTCTATTTCATATTTCTTTTTTACACTGATTAAATCATTCTTGTATGCAGAGATGAAATATAGGTAATTATCATATAATCTTTTAGAAATATCTACATAATTATCAAAAGAAATAGATGAAATCTTCTTTGTTTTAATTTGATTCATATAAGAATCATATTCTTTATTAATCTCAGCATAATTTCTATAAATCTTAGCAGCCTTTGGCTTGTAATCATATTTATCGAAATTGCTTAGCATCCAGAAAAAGAAAGTATCATCTAAGATTCTTCTTAATAATTCCTCTTCTACCTCTTTGCATCTATTAAGTAGTTTTAAAGCCTGGAAGGTAGGATTTGTATCTCTAATTGCTTCAATAGTATCAGTAAAACCCGCTCTATGAGATAAACTTAATAGGAAAGATTCAGTTGATGCAAGTTTTGAAAATCTTCTAAAGTTTTCCTCATTTGTAATTGCAATACTTCTAACCTTACCCTCTAATGATTCCTTTGTCTCATAATCATAGTAGGATACTAAATACTTATAAGTAAATGGATTTCTAAAGTTCTTTTCAATTGCACGGCTATGCTTGCAAAGCTTTTTATCTGCACCTGCAACAGCAAATGTTTTAGTGATACCTCCATCCTCTAAAAATCCAAATAGGATATTATTAGCAGGATCTGGGTTTTCTCTTAAAGCCTGTAAGAAGGTTAATAAATCCATCTTTACACCACTAATATAGATTTCCTTTTGATTTGACATTTCAAAAATCAAAAAAGTTACGATATTACTGGCATACTTTGTATTTTCAAATATTTCGATATATTTCTTGAAATTATCTTTATCATTTACTCTACTCTTAATAAATCTAATTAATTCCTTACCATTTGTTGTTACATCAGTAATTGCATCATCAAAATGTGCAATATAGGCTTGGGATAAATCATATAGGCTAGAATAGTTTTCTTGATTAAAGATATATGACTTACTTTTCATAATAATACTCCAATTCTATAATTCATCTGAATCTAATAATATTGTCACTGGCCCATCATTCAAAAGTTCAATTTTCATATCCGCACCAAAGATACCCTTTTCTACATGGTAATCATTCTTAACTAGGATATTACAAAAATCATCATAATACTGACTTGCCTTATTAAATTCCATAGCATCTGTAAAGCCTGGACGATTTCCATGCTTACAATCTGCATATAATGTAAATTGACTGATAGCTAAAATAGTACCAGATACATCCTTTAAAGATTTATTCATTTTACCATTTTCATCTTCAAAAATACGCATACCCATTACTTTTTTAGAAACCTTTTCAAGTTCTAAGATAGTATCTGTATTTTTGAATCCAATTAAAAGTAAAAATCCTTTATTACATGATCCAGTTAATTTACCATCTACTGTACAAGTAGCATATTTTACTCTTTGAATAACAACTCTCATTATTGATTATCTCTTTCAATATTATAGACATATTTAATCTTTTTAAGATTTAGAATCATCTTTTCTAAATCTAATAGGCTATTTGTCATAACCTTTAGCTTAACTACAGTCTCTAGAGTGGATGTTTGGTTTGCGTTAATCGCAAGAATAGACATACCAGAGGCTGATACTACATTCATTAGCTCAACCAATAAGTTCATATTGGATGTAGCTAAAATCTTAATAGAAACAGGATATTTTCTTCCTGGGTTTGTTGCCCATCTTAAAGGAATTAATCTTTCCTTTTGGAAACTTGGTAAGTTTTTACACTCAAGATGATGTACAACAATTCCATTACCCTTAGTAACATAACCAACAATCTCATCTCCTGGGATAGGGTTACAACAAGAGCCTAGCTTTAGCTGAGGGTTTGTTAATCCTTCAACTACAACACCTGTTTCACTGTTGGTTGTTAAAATTCTTTGGCTTCTTTCAATTTGTCTTGTGATAGCCTCTTCTGTCATCTTAGACTGATTGTTACCAATGTATTTTTGGACAATAGTCTTTGGTGATAGATTGGATTTAGCAACCTCAAGATATAAATCCTCTAAGGAGTTTACATTATTCTTAGAAAAATTCTTTACAATAAATTCATCATCTGGTTCAAATGTAAGCTTATTTTGACGGAATTCCTCTTCTACCATTTGCTTACCATTCATCAATAGAATGTCATGGTTTTGTTTATTCAAGAAACTCTTAATCTTATGTCTAGCATGGGTAGTTTTTGCAATCTTTAGCCAGTTTTCAGATGGACCAAATGAATTCTTATTGGTCTTAATGGAAATAATATCTCCAGTTTGTAATTCATAATCAAGTGGAACAATGTGATTATTAACCATCGCACCAACAGTTTTGTTACCAACATTTGTATGAATCTTATACGCAAAATCTAGTGGAGTAGCTCCCTTAGGTAAGTCAACTACCTCACCAGTAGGTGTATAAACATAAACTGTAGTATTTAATAAATCCTCTTTTACAGTTTCTACATATTCTTGTGCAGAATCTGCTTTTTCCTCTTCGGAAAATTTCAACAAATCACCATACCACTTTAGGGTTTGTGCAATTTCAAATTGTTCTCTTTCCTTAGAGTATTCTACATTTTCTTTATATGCCCAGTGTGCAGCAATACCATACTCTGCAATTTTATCCATTTCCTCAGTACGGATTTGAACTTCAAATGTAAATCCATCATTTGAAATTACAGTTGTATGTAATGATTGATACATGTTAGGCTTAGGTACGGCAATATAGTCTTTGAATCTTTTTGGTACTGGAGTATAGTTTGCGTGAATTAAACCTAAAACCTGATAACAAGCACCAATTGTTTTAACAATGACACGGATTGCCAAAATATCATAAATATCCTTGAAATCCTTTCTTTGGTTGACCATCTTTTTATAGATACTATAGATATTTTTAATACGACCCTTGATTTGATAATCTGTTAAGCCGTTTTCACCTAATATCTTTTTAATTTCATCAATTGTATGGTCTACATTGCTAATTCTAGCACTGGAATCATTTCGTATTTGAGTCAAAATTTTGTTATACATTTCATTATCAACATAACGTAAGGAAGTATCCTCTAATTCTGCTTTAATACGGAACATACCTATTTTATGAGCAAGTGGCGCATAGATTTCTAGGGTTTCTCTAGCAATTCGAATTTGCTTTTCAGTAGGCAAGGAATTTAATGTTCTAATGTTGTGTAATCTATCTGCAAGCTTCACCACAATTACTCTAATATCCTTAGCCATAGCTAATAACATATGCTGATGATTTTCTACTTGCTTTTGTTCTAAGGATGAGAATTTTAATTGTCCAACCTTAGTAACACCATCTACGATTTCAGCAACATCGTGGCCAAATTCTCTTTCAAGATCCTCTTTAGTAGCCGCTGTATCTTCAACAACATCATGTAATAATCCAGCACAAATAGTGGCAGGACCTACATGTAATTCTGCTAAAATACAGGCAACATTTAAAGGATGGATGATATATGGTTCCCCTGATTTTCTCATCTGTCCACTATGTAATTTTTCAGCAACTAGATATGCTTTATGGATTAGCTCAACAGATTCTTCTTTATGAATATATTCAGAAAATATCTTTTCTAATTCCTCATAAGTTGTAGCAACCACGAAAACCACCTCCTCTTTAAAGTCTAAATTCTATTCTCCTTCGAATTCTACTAAAGTCTTAACCTTGTAATCCTTTAATAGTTCTTTACCCTTCAAATCAATTAAATCAATAACAAAGGCTAAACCAACAACAGTGGCTCCTGCCTTTTCACATAAATGGCATGCAGCAAGTGCAGTACCACCTGTAGCAAGTAAATCATCTACAATTAAAACCTTGTCTCCCTTCTTTAATGCATCCTCATGGATACATAAAGTATTAGAGCCATATTCAAGGTCATATTCTTCAGTTAATTGCTTTCTAGGTAATTTACCTGGCTTTCTAACAGGTACAAAGCCTAAGCCAAGCTTTGCTGCAACTGGTGCACCAAATAAAAAGCCTCTAGCCTCAGGACCAACTACTACAGTTGCTCCTACCTCTTTGGCAAACTTTGCAATTTCATTTGTTGTGAATTGGAATGCCTCACCATTTTCTAGTAAAGTTGTAATGTCTCTAAACATTATTCCTTCCTTAGGAAAATTAGGTATTGTTACGATTGTATCTTTTAAATTCATGTTAAAGCCCCCAAATTTTAAAAATATACAAATATTATATCATAATATTTTGTATTCTAAAAGTTATTATCAAAAAAATAGAGCGCTTTTATGGATAATGTATACAAAATATGCTACAATTTATACGCTAGGAGGGATAAAATGAAGCCATTAGCCTATAGAATTAGACCAAAATCATTTTCTGATATTGTTGGTCAGGATCATTTAGTAGGAAAAAAGGGTGTCATTACTAAGATGCTAGAAAATAAAACCATATATTCTATGATTTTATATGGTCCAGCAGGCTGTGGTAAAACATCAATTGCAACTATTATTGAATCTTACTATCCATTATCCTCATTTTCATTTAATGCTTCTGTTGATTCAAAAGCAAAGCTTAAGGAGATTGCAGAATCTACTAAATTTTATGAAAATACTGTGTGTATCATAGATGAGATTCATCGTATGAAAAAGGATGTACAAGACTTCCTATTACCCTATCTAGAAAATGGTTCTTTAATCCTTATAGGATTAACAACTGAAAATCCTTATCGTTCTATCAATCCAGCAATCCGCTCTAGATGCCATATTTATCGTATGAATGAGATTGAAAAAAAGGATGTCATTTCTCTTTTAAAAAAGACAATTAAGGATGAAAACTTAAAAGAAATGGATGATACCATTTTAGAATATATTGCCACTGTTTCAAGCTGTGAAATTAGAAGCGCACTAAATATGCTTGAGATAGCAAACATGCTAGATAAAGAGGATTTAACACTTAATAATGTAAAAGAATTAATCGGAAAAAAAGCTCTTCAAGTTGATGAAGAGGGCGAATATTATTATGATATTGCTTCTGCAATGATTAAATCCATCAGAGGGTCTGATCCTAATGCTAGCTTACATTATCTTGCAAGATTATTACAAACTGAGGATTTAGAATTTATTACAAGAAGATTACTTTGTAGTGCTTATGAAGATATTGGACTAGGTAATCCAAATGTAGGTCCTAGAGTTTATGCTGCATGTCAAGCTGCTCTATCCTTAGGATTGCCTGAAGCAAGACTTCCTTTAGCCTATGCAGTAGTTGATTTAGCTACAAGCCCTAAATCTAATTCTACTTATTTAGGTATTAACAAGGCATTAGATGACCTTGAGAATCTAACATCAATGAAAATACCACCTCATATTCTAAATAAAGAATTAAAGAGTGGTAAATTTGAATATAAATATCCACATGATTATTATAATGATTATTGTCACCAACAATACCTACCTGATGTTTTAAAAAATCAAAAGTATTATATTCCTAAGGAAACATCATCTTATGAAAGAGCAATAAAGGATTATTTAGAATTTTTGGATAAGCAAGAAGATAAAAGGAGAGAAAATTAATTCTCTCCTTCTTCTATTTCTATTGATTTATTCATATTGTCTAAATCTGTTGAAATTAATACTGGAATAATAATAGGACTTCTTTTGGCTTCCTTGTAGATATAATGAGAAATTTCATTCTTTAATCCAGTTTTATATTCACTCCAGTTAATAAATCTACTTGATAAGAATTTTTCAGATGTTAAATAGAAGATTTCTCTAATCTTTGAAATTAAAGATTCATTATCCTTTGTAGATGTAAAGCCCTTTGTGATAACCTCAGGTCCTAAAATAATGGTTTTTGTTCTTGGGTTAATGTTAGCTGATATTAGAATTACTCCATCCTTAGCTAGTAATTCTCTATCACGCATTACGACATCACCAACATCCTTAAATGCTTTACCATCAATAAGCATTTCAGCTGATGCAACATCACCAATTACTCCCGCATATTTACCATCAACAAAAGAAATAATATCTCCATTGTCAGGAATTAAAATTCTATCATCTGTATATCCAATACACTCCGCAACAATTCTTAAGGCGTATTGGTGACGATATTCACCAATAACAGGAACAATGTATTTTGGCTCAAGGATATTGATCATTTCCTTGATTTCCTCACGGTTAGCATTGATTTGTGGTAATAGGCTTGAGCTAAATTCAATTACCTTACTTGTAGTGTGGTAAATGATATCTAAAGTCTTCGCTGCCATCTTTTCTGTACCAATAGTAGGCGGAGTTAAAACTAATACGGTATCTCTTTCAGTTAAGTGGATTAGTCTATCTACACCTCTAGCCATTCTTTGTAACATGAAGAATGGTTCATGTCTAGCACCTGTTACTAATACAACTAAATCCTTATCCTCATTAGTTACTGTGCCTTTTTCATCGATAAATCTTAGGTTTGCGAAGTTTTCCTCTGGAATATTTAAATATCCCATATTAATAGCTTCTAAAACCATTTTTTGAGTTTTTCTACCGATAACTGCAATCTTTCTTTTATATTGGATTGCGATATCACATATTTGCTGAATACGTAAAATATCAGATGAATATAATGAGAAGATTAATCTATCATTACTTTGACTGAAGATATTTTTAATTCTTGTTTTAAACTCTAAAATAGTACCTCTAGATTGTTCATTATTAGCACCTAAAGATTCAGTTAATAATGCTAATACACCTTCCTTAGCAAATACAGCTAAGGATCTAAACATATGTGCATAATCGATTTTTGAATTTTGATCAAAATTGTAATTACTTGTATATATAATATAGCCATCTTGGGTTTTAAGTGCAACACCTAGGCTTTCAGGTAGATTATGGGAAACCTCAAAGAAGCGAACAACCACATCACTAAACTTTAGTGCTGTTTTAGGTGTTACTGCCTCTAATATGGCATTTTCATAGTCTACTTTAGAATCCTCTAAGACATCCTTTAAAACGGCAAGTGTATATTTTGAACCATAGATTCTTAAATCAGGCTTTTCCTTTAATAAATGAGAAACACCACCAATGTGATCCATATGTGCATGAGATAAAAATAAGCCTTGAATCCTATCCTTATTCTCTTGTAAATAGGTCAAATCATTGACAATGACATCTACACCATAGGAATCCTGAGTTGGAAATTTAGTTCCACAATCTAGCACAAAAATCATATCATTTACCTCAATGATATAAAGGTTCTTTCCATCCTCTTGCACTCCACCAAGAGCAATAAAATTAATTTTACTCATAGTAATAAAAAGCTACTCCTTTCCTTAATTTTGAATCGAACATCATTACAATAATTATACAATGTTTTTACTGATTAAACAATAGGCTTCCAAAATAAAAGGCACCACAAAGTGCCTTTCATAATAAAGATTACTTGCCGAATTTAGAAACTCCAACTTCTACAACTAATCCCTTGCTAGCAGTGAAAGTGTGGTTAGCAAGATCTTCTCCCCACATACCTTTTTCAACTGCTTCCCAATCCTTAGCTGATAGAACTTTGAACTCAACTGTTGAATTTGCATCGAACTTCTTAGCAGCTTCGAACTTACCAGCTTCAGTAGCCTTAAGCTCAACAGCCTTCTTTGCATCCCATGCGCCAAGGTTAGCTGTATTACCTACAACATATACCTTCTCAACATCTGCAGCAACCTTAATAGTAACTGTTACTTGTGCAGTAGCAGCCTTAGTTGTCTTTGTAGCCATTATTCAATCCCTCCTACTATTAAGTATAAACATATTATGCCGTTATTAAAGATAGTAAACGTTTCCTATTTTTATTGCAAAACGTTTACAAATGCTTTTCTTAAACAAAAATGCTTCTTTTTTCCATATTTTATGTATGTTATAATGGTTTTGGTGATAAAAATGGCATTAAATTTCCCAACAAAAAAAAGAGTTGAAACAAAAAAAGTAGTCAATAAAGCTAATCTAGGTATGGATTTAGAGGAGCTTATTAATGAATCAAATGAATATTATTTATTAAATGATTTTGCTGTCATTCATAAAAAACCTACTCCAATACAAATTGTTAAAGTTGATTATCCTCAAAGAAGTAAGGCTGTGATTACTGAGGCTTATTATAAAACACCATCAACTACAGATTATAATGGTATATATAGAGGAAAATATATAGATTTTGAAGCAAAAGAAAACCATAATAAAACAGCATTCCCTTTAGCAAATATTCACCCACATCAAATGGAGCATTTAAAAAGAATTATTGCCCATGGTGGCATTGGATTTTTAATTGTTGCTTGGAATCAATATAATGAATATTATTTATTACCCTTTGAAGTAGCAATGGAATACTGGGAAAATGCAAAAGATGGAGATAGAAAATCTATCCCCTATCAAACATTTAAAGAAAGAGCCCACCTAATTAAGGAGGGCTACATTCCAAGATTAAATTATCTAAAAGTTATTGATGAAGTATACTTTAAATAGTATGCTTCTTTTTTATTCTTCTACAAGCTTAATATCGTAATTAATTGCCTTTTGGATATCAGCATGTAATTTCTTATTATCTGCCATTAGCTTGCTTAATTGAGCCTTTAATTCGCCCTCTTCACGAGCTTCTGACATATCATCTGCAAATACTTCTTTCTTTACAAATGGATATAGAGTTTGCTTTTTAGTAAAATCTTGTCCAATACGTTTACGAATATCATAATAATATTCAGAAATCTTTGTAAATACATCCTCAGGATATTCAGTATTCTTAAATACAGGAGTAGCCTCTTCAAATGCTTTCTTAAAGCCATCAATATTATTTTCATAATAATATACCTTTAGTTTTTCATAAGCCTCTTGTTCCTCTTTAGTTGCTAAAGCATGAACAACGGGATGATGCTCTTTAATGAAACCTACATAATCTTTCTCAAATGCTTGAACCTCATCTGGGTTTAATTTAGCATTATGCTCAGTAACAGTTTTAGCAATCTTATGCTTTACAACTGAATTATCCATCTCCTGCTTAAAGCCTTTATGGAAGTCATCAATAATCTTTTCAATATCAGGATCACGATTTTCAACATGGGCTTGAATACATCTAGCTAATAATGTATTTTCAACCTCATAAAATCTAACCTTCGTTAATAAATCATAGAATCTAGTATTGTATTTATAATCAAGTAAAATACAATCCTTGATGAATTTTTCATAATTATAAATAATTAAAGCAAATTCATCCTTTAATTCTTTAAACTCTTCTCTATTCATGTAAACCTCCTAAAACCTTATGTATTGACTGAATAGAATTGCAGCTGCGCCATAATAAATCAATAAAGCTGTAACATCGTTGATAGTTGTAATAAATGGACCTGAAGCAACAGCTGGGTCAATTTTTAACTTAAAGAAAATAATCGGAATAATAGAACCAACCAATGAAGATACTGTCATTGCAATTAATAATGAACCACCAACAATACCTGAAGCCATAAGGCTTTCAACTACATCATAGGAATGATCTTTAACAATACCTCTTTGGAAAATAGATAAGTAAGCAAAAACAAATGATACTGAAATAATAGCAAGAATAATACCATTTAATGCACCTGTGAAGAATTCCTTCGCAATGGTACGGGCTATTTTTTTGCCAGTAACATCGTTTGTTGAAATCATACGAATTGTAACAGATAGAGACTGTGTTCCTGCATTACCTGCCATATCTAGTACTAATGTTTGGAAGAATGCTATAATTACAAGTACCTCAACAACATTTTCAAAGGATGACATAGAAAATGAGATAACTAAGTCTAGGATTAATAATACAGCTAACCAAGGGATACGCTTTTTAACAGATTTGAATGGGGATTCATCTAGAGCCTCTTCTTCCGTTAAACCACCGAGTTTAGCATAGTCTTCACCCATCTCTTCGTCCATTACTTCTTGAACGTCATCATGGGTAATCGCACCAATTAACTTATCCTGGTCATCCAAAATTGGATAAGATGGTAGTGCATACTCTCTCATCGCTACTAAACAATCCTCAACCTTATCAGTTGCTTTAAAGGATGGGTAGTTTTGTTTTACGATTGTACCTAAATCAATACCCTCTCTTGCGATAATTAAATCACGAAGTTCAATAACTCCTACTAGCTTATCTTGAATATCTACGACATAAATATTAGAAACATTATCGTTTTCTGCAGCTTCAGCAATTACTCGCTTCATCGCAGTTTTAACGGAATTTGTAACTAAGATAGAAATATAGTTATTTGTCATCTTAGAACCAATTTGATCTTCATCATATTTTAAGATATCCTGGATGTCTTCTTTTGCCTCAGGATTCATTAAATCAACGATTTCTTTTCTATCGTCTTCATCTAGTTCCTCTAAGACATCAATAGCATCATCGGCATCCATTGTTTCAATGACATCTGCAGCCTCTTCTGGTTCCATTGATGAGATTTGTTCTGGGATATCTTCAGCATATAATAATACATCACCAAATATCTCATCACCTAAAATTCTATGAAGCTCATCTCTTTGTTCTTCATCAAGGCCATCTAGCATATTTGCGATATCATTTTCATGATATTGTAATAGTTCACTTTTTTTCTCTTCATCCGATAAGGTTTGTGACATTAATATTGATTTTAATTCATCGATATACTCTTTTTCTGCCATATAAAAAACCTCCTTATCATTCTATGATATTTTACCACAATTTATATAGAAAGTGAAACGAAATTCAAAGGAAAAAATAAAATTCAAAAAGCACTTGATTTGATTTCGTTCTTGTTATATAATAATTGAGCGTTGTGAAGATGCAAAGAGATTTCTGCTGGTAGCTCAGCTGGATAGAGCAACGGCCTTCTAAGCCGTGGGTCGAAGGTTCGAATCCTTTCCGGCAGGCCACTCTTGATATTACAAGGCCATTGATGGCCTTTTTCTTTTTGCATTTTTAATTCTTTTATAGTATAGTTAATATCAGTGAGGTTTTACTATGAAATTTGATGATTACGCAATATCCTTAGGATTTACAAAAAATAAAAATGTCTATACATTAGAAGTCAATGACTTTAAATTATATTTAAAGAATTATCAATATATGATTTTAGCTATTCCTTCTATCTTTATCCCGCTAAATAAGCCTTTAAATAAGGAAGATATTAAGGATTTACAAATTGCTGCTTACGCAAATGCTTGCTTTATGGGAAACACAAGCGAGGCTAAGGATACCTTAATTGTTACTTTACCTGAGGGGAATAAGCAAAAGGAAGAAAAACAAAAAATCATTAAAGAAATTATTACGAATGTTATCAATATGCTAAGAGAAAAGGGATATGCTCCACTTAATCTATGCCCTATTTGCCATAAAGAGGCAAGCTATGATATTTTTGGAGATACCTATAGTCCTATACATACTGAATGTAAAAATGAATATCTAAATAAGCTTAAGGATTTAAGTGAAAAAGAAAAAGGCTTTAAGCCTTCTTATGTCCTTGCAGTATTATTAACCATCTTAGGTACAGCAATTGGTCTATTACCAGTTGTTTTATTAACAATATTCAATCATGATTATTTTACAGGCTTATTTGCTTTAGGACCTATTTGTGGTTCTTTAGCACAGCTACTTGCTAAAGCTCCTAAGAAAAAAACATTAGCTGCATCTTTAGGTGCTATTATTCTATCTTTAGTTATTGCTACATTGATATTTACAATTATCTATATTCCAAATGCTAAAGATATATCCATCCAAGATTATATTATTAATGATGGTGCACAAGGATTGAGAAAGATAATATTTGGCTCTCTTTTATCTTTTGCAGGATTTGGTATATTAAGATTCTTATCTAAGTTTAAAATCAATTATACAGAGGAATTAAAAAAATTTGAGGAATAGTCCTCAAATTTTTATTTTTTCTTTTCTTCTTTCTTATATAACAATAAGAAGCAAATAATCTCAGTTAAAGAGAATGCAAGCATCGCAAGAATTACAATGAATGAATAATTCTTATATTCTTCTGGAAGTAAAAAGCCAAAAATACCAAAGCCAATGAATAAAACTGCATGTATTA
>Ga0247610_10003778_pt1 | contig 16406 bp, 20 predicted proteins | sample 174DNAGHGhighgp2_FD_193483 | JGI IMG/M metagenome (GOLD analysis project Ga0247610, IMG submission 193483) | Sheep rumen microbial communities from Palmerston North, Manawatu-Wanganui, New Zealand - 1742 DNA GHGhigh gp2 | ecosystem: Host-associated > Mammals > Digestive system > Stomach > Rumen... | reverse complement strand
TTGCACCCATTAAATCTGCACGTTTTTGAATCAGTTTAAGTGTTGTTTCTAATGACATAACACCTGCCGCATACAAAGCACAGTATTCACCCAAAGAGTGTCCGGCTGTATAATCCGGTGTGATATTAAGTTCTGATTTTAAAGCTTCCATTGCTGCTATTGATGTCGTTACAATAGAAGGCTGTGTATTAACAGTTTGTTTTAAATCTTCTTCAGGACCTTCAAAACAAATAGTTGTTATATTTTTATTTAAAGTTTTATTTGCTGTCTCATAAACTTTTTTTGCAGCATCATAATTTTCATATAAATCTTTTCCCATTCCGACAGACTGAGAACCTTGTCCAGGGAATAAAAACGCAATCTTTTTCACCATAATTTTGCTCCTTCTAATAAAAAATAACTAGTGCTGAGATTATTTTATCATAAAAAGATTAATAGTTTTTTGAAATTAATGAATTGTGTGTATTTAATTCAATTTCGTCATCTAAAGGAGAAAGTTTTTCACCTATAGCAAGTTCAATCATATAATCAGCAAAATGAGGGTTCTTAGGTAAAAAAGAACCATGCAAATATGTGCCGAAAACGTTTTTATATCTGGCTCCTTCTGTTTTATCCGCTCCATTATTTCCGTTTCCGACTAAGATTTCTGCAATAGGTTTTGTATCTCCTTGCAAATAAGTTAAACCGCTATGATTTTCAAAACCTACAAGCGTTTTGGGGGTCAAATAGTCTGTTTTTGCGGTTACATTCCCGATAAACCGTTTATTACCAGCAACTGTATATGCGTCAAGTAAGCTTATTCCTTCAAGTCTTGCACCTTCATGCGGCTGGTAATAATGTCCCATTAATTGGTATCCGCCGCAAATACCCAAGAAAACAGCTCCTCTGTCTCTTTCATAGGTAAAAAATTCTTTATGTTTTTGAAGTTCCTTTGAGACTTCTATTTGCTGTAAATCCTGTCCGCCTCCGATAAAATATATATCGTGTTCTCTGATATCAACTCTTCCGGCATTTATTTCATCAACGGAAACATCAATTCCTCTCCATTCACATCTGCGTTTGAGAGTCATTATATTTCCTCCGTCACCGTATATATTAAGGAGCTCCGGATAAAGATGTCCTATACGCAAATTTTTCATACAAGCTCCTTAACAAGCTTCACAGACTTTTGGCGTTTATTCGTATGTGTCTTAATATATTCATCCAGTAAATCAAAACATACTTGGCAGACTTTTTCTGTTGCTTTTTTATCGTACTCGCTTTCATAATCAAAATCAAATTGCAACATAGCCTGCAAAAAGTCACGAATTTTGTGGTGCATTTTAAGTTTTACATTCAAAGGCTCATTACATTCCTTACAAATAATTCCGCCCATAGATGATGAAAAATACATATCTTCATCTAAAACTCTTTCGCCGCAACAAAGACAAGTATCAAGTTCTACGCAAAATCCCATTATTAAAAGAATTTTTAGCTGGAATTTTATAGCGGCAATTAACATTTGTTTTTTATCGGAAGAATTAGCAATTCTGTCAAGAGCCTTGTATAAAAGTTCGTAAATTTCTTTAGAAGCATTTTCAGAACCTTCGCCAAAATTCATTACAACTTCAGACACATAAGAAGAAAGCATTAATTTTTCGTAATCTTCTCTTGTTTTTCTAAAATGATTAACTGTTTGAGCTTGCAAAATTGTATCCATGCTGCGCCCTTTGAGTAGTTGTAAAGAGTTTGCTACAAGCAAATCCATTCTTGCGCCCAGTTTGCTTTTCGGTTTTTTAATCCCTTTTGCAACTCCTTTTATTAAACCGTTATCTTTCGAATACATAACCATTATTTTGTCAGCATCATTAAGATTGTATGATTTTAAATTTATAGCTTCTGTTACATAATTATTCATAATAAGCTTTCGACCCTTGGAATACCCCTCTAAACATTTTTTCTAATTCCGGCTCATCGTTTGAATTATTAAGAGCTTCTTCTTGAGTTATGTATCCTTTATCATTAAGAAGAGCCAATGATGCATTCATAGAAATCATATTGTCAATAGTATTGTCACGTAACAATTCGTATATTTCGTCCGTATTATTTTTGTTAATGTAGTCTTTTATAGTTGAAGTAACCACCATTACTTCACATGCCGGATAGCGTTTTTTGTCTTTTTCCGAATAAACAAGCTTTTGCGCAATTGTTGCCCTGAGGGTTTCTGCAAGCTGTTTTCTTACCAAATATCTGTTAGATTCTTCAAACATGTTAACAATTCTGTTAATTGTTTGTACGGCATCGTTTGTATGAAGAGTCGATAGTACCAAGTGACCTGTTTCGGAAGCTTTTAAAGCGGCTTCCATTGTTTCTCTGTCACGAATTTCACCAATAAAAATAACATCCGGGTCTTGTCTTAGTGCATATTTTATGCCGTCAGAAAAGCTTGCTGTATCAACACCGATTTGTCTTTGAGAAACTATGCTTTTTTTACACCCAAAAACATATTCTATAGGGTCTTCTATTGTAATGATATGTTTTGATGTTTCTGTATTGATGTGATTTATAAGAGAAGCAATTGTTGTTGATTTACCACTTCCTGTCGGACCGGTAACCAAAATTATTCCGTTTTGGTACTCTACGATAGAATTTAAGATTTCCGGAAGCTCAAGTTCACTAAGTTCAGGAATTTTATACGTGATATTTCTTAATACAAGCGCCGGCATTCCGATTTGTCTGTTGTAGTTAACACGAAATCTTGAAACACCCTTGATTTCAAACATAAAGTCAACATCGCATGAGTTTAATATTGTTTGCTTTACAGAAGAAGGTGCTATTTCTAAAACAGCTGCATCTAAATCTTCTTTTGTTAAAGGAGGTAAATTAGTCTTTTTTATAAAACCGTTTTTTCTTATGCAGGGCGGGTAACCTACTTTTAAATGTTCATCTGAAGCTCCCGTTGCAACAGCACTTTTAAGAAATTGAATAATATTAAAACTCTCACTCATACAACTATCTTCCTCCTAATAAATCGTACCATTATAAGGAGTTTTTGACAATAATAATTTTACAAAATAAAAAACTCGGCTGTACTGCCGAGCTTTTTATATATAAATTTAAATCTTTTAGCAAGAATAACAGCATCCGCCGCCGCACGATACGCTCCCTCCGGACGAGAATCCTCCAGAAGATACACTGCAAGAAAATGCAGATGCAATAGAACTTCCAAATGAGGAACTTGTAGAAAATCCTGATGCCAATGAGCCACATGATTCTGTGCTCGTGGATTCAGATGTTCCAAAATATGAAGTATATGTACTTTGTTTATTGTTTGATGATAGTAAACTTGTGCTCTCAGAGTCATTTTTGCTATGCTCACCGGCACCCATCAATTTAAAACATGTACTGTGATGTTTCTCGTTTGTAAATGTTAGCATATTCTTTTGTCCTCTTACAATAATGAATGATTACATATATATAAAGTCAAAAAAATATTTTCAATTTCACAAAAGAATATCTTTGTTACAAAACTTTACATAATGGCGCAATACAATACTGACAAATATTTTTATTAAAATTGTTCTAAGAAACGCTTGTCATTGTTGAAGAATAAGCGGATATCATCGATTGCATATTTAAGCATTGCAAGACGCTCAACGCCCATGCCAAAAGCAAAACCGGTATAAACATCAGGGTCTATTCCGACTCCTTTTAGTACATTAACATCAACCATACCGCATCCCAAAACTTCCAGCCAGCCTGTGCCGCTGCATGTTCTGCATCCTTTTCCTTGGCACATTATGCACTGAACGTCAACTTCCGCAGAAGGTTCCGTAAACGGGAAGAAGCTGCTTCTGAATCTCGTCGGACGAGCTGAGCCAAAATATAATCTTATAAATTCATTTAAAACACCTTTAAGATCGCCAAAAGTAATTCCTTTATCTACATACAATCCTTCAATCTGGTGGAAGAAATTGTTTTTTCTGGCATTAATATTTTCGTTTCTGTATACTCTTCCCGGTGCAATAACTTTAATCGGAGGTTTTTGATTTTCCATAATGTGAATCTGTGCACCTGATGTTTGGCTTCTTAAAACCGCACCATCAATTCCTTTTATATAAAATGTATCTTGTACATCACGAGCAGGGTGATCTTTTGGTACGTTCAGCATATCAAAGTTATAATATTCAGTTTCTACTTCAGGTGATAATTCAGGTGAAACAACTGAAAATCCTAAATTTTGGAAGATAGATACGATTTCATCAGTAGTTGATGTAAGCGGGTGAACTTTACCCTGAGGGGTATATTTACCGCTTAATGTAATATCAATTCTGTCTTTTTGAAGTTTTTCATTTAATTCTTTTTGATAAAAAATATTGTGCTTATCCTGCAAAAGTTTTTCCAAATCTTGAGTAATTTGGTTTGCTAATGCGCCTACCACTCTTTTATCTTCATCAGACAAGTCTTTTAAACCTTTTTTTATAGAATTAAATTCGCCTTTTCTGCTTAAATATTTTAAACGAATTTCGTCAATATCATTAATAGAAGTTGCTTGTCCAATATCTGCTTTTGCAGATGTATAAATATTTTCCAGTTGTTCTTTCATTAGTATTCTCCCTTTACCTCATATTACATCGGTAAAGGGAGAAAGTAAATATATATTATGCATACCTATTGCAATTTAAATACCCTTGTTTTAAAATGTTTTCGTTACACAAGATGCTATAAAGGTGGTGAAAATATAAATGGCAGAAGTTAAAGTTGGTGAAAACGAAAGCATAGAAAGCGCTTTAAGAAGATTCAAAAAGAAAATTCAAAAAGCAGGTATCTTGTCTGAAGTTAAAAAACGCGAAAGATATGAAAAACCAAGCGTAAAGAGAAAACGCAAGTCAGAAGCTGCTCGTAAGCGCAAGGTATAATAAATTTAAACAAGGCGGTTAAGTTATTTAACCGCCTTGCATTTTATATTTGTTTATTTTATATTATTTAAGGTCGAGGCGACATGGCCAAGTGGTAAGGCAGAAGCCTGCAAAGCTTTTATCCCCAGTTCGAATCTGGGTGTCGCCTTATTTTTTTTATCTATCACAATTTTTTTTTGGAGTTATGTCCTAAAACAAGGATTATTAAATGGAAAATATAGAATTAAAAAGATTCTGGGAGCAAGTTAAAGAGGAAATAGTGGCAACACTTCCTGCAAACGCTCATCCTTGGGTTTATCCGCTTGAAGTTTCTGGATATGACAAGGGTATTTTGACTCTTGTTACCGGTCAAATGATGGGACGTGATCTTCTTAGAAAAAACCATTATGCAGAAATGGTTAATGCTCTAAAAAAAATATCCGGTAATGAAAATTCCGGAATAAATATAATATATGATGAGAGTTTTGCCAAATCCTTAAAAAAAGAAAATGAAAAAATAAAAAAGAAAGCAAATGAAGCTATCTTAAAAGAGCAGGCAATGGAAAATCTTTCTAATATGCAGTCTGCTTCTAATTTAAATTTAAAATATAAATTTGAAAATTTTGTAGTTGGGAATAATAATAAATTTGCGCATTCTGCAGCCATGGCTGTTGCTAAAAACCCTTCGGTAAAATATAATCCTTTATTCATATACGGTGCGTCCGGACTTGGCAAAACTCATCTTATGCAGGCAATAGGACATTATACGCTGTTTAATAATCCGAAATTAAAAGTGAAATATACAAAAACGGAAGACTATATTAATGACTTTATTTCTAACAGCAGGAATTCTAAAGATACAATTGAAAATATGTCAAAATTCAACAGAAAATATACTAATATAGATATAATTTTGATTGATGATATTCAGTTTATAGAGTCTAAAAATAAAACGATGACTCAAATGCAGCATACGTTTGATACTCTTTATAATAAAGGAAAGCAAATAGTTATAACATCAGATAGACTTCCAAAAGATATTCCGACTCTTACTGCAGCACTTTGTTCAAGATTTGAAATGGGATTGATGGTAGAGCTTACACCTCCGGAAGTTCATACAAGATATGATATTGTTAAAAAATTGGCTACAGATAACGGGCTTGTATTTGAAGACAAGGCTTTAATGTATATAGCAAAAAACTATAAAAATAATGTCAGGGAGCTGGAAGGTGCGTTTACTAAGGTATGTGCGTATGCGGAAATGACAGAGCAGGAATTAACATTAAATTTGGCGAAAGAAGTTCTTAAATGTGATGAAACGGAAGCGGAAATCTCTGTAGATGAAATTATTAAAGTTACTTCAGAGTACTTTAAAATAGATGCTAAAGAAATTAAAAGCTCAGCTCGCGCACAAAAAACATCTGAAGCAAGGCAGATTGCAATTTATTTATCGAGGGAGCTTACTGGAAAAGGTTTCGTAAATATTGCAGAATTTTTTAATAAAAAACACACAACCATAATGTATGCTTATGAAAAAGTTAAAAAAGCAATTAATACTGATAAGAAAATTTCAATTGCCGTACGTGAGATTAAACAAGGGCTAAAAGTTTTGTAGACGGTAGTGTAGTCGTAAAATTTGAAAAGTAATGCTAAATAAGTTATAGTGATAATTTGTAAGGAAAAATCAGATGTTAGAGAATATTAAATATTATATTCTTTTTAAAAATATTGATAAATTCATAAAAAATAAAAATTATGACTTAGCTTTAGAGAAGCTTAATTTTCTGATAAAAGAGGGGTTTCGTTTATCTGAGACTTTTTTAAAAAGGGGAAAATTATGCAAAAAACTTTTGATGTTAGAAGAGGCATATTCGGATTTTACTTATATAATAATGCATTGTACAGATAATTCCAAAGCATTTTATGAACGATTATTATTGAATTTTGAGATTTCAAATTTTAATGAAGCGCTTTATGATGCAAACCATGTTTTGGGTTTAGATCCAGATAATTTTGATATAAAAAGACTTAAATTTTTAGCGTTATTATTTTCTTCTAAGGAAGGAGTTGCATACGACTATGTTATGAAATTGTTTGATAATGACAAATACAAAACAATTCAATTTTTGCTGAATGAAACAGCGAAATGTATGGCAGAAGATGCACCGGCAAAAGCTTTAAAAATTCTTGAAATAATTGATATGATTGATAAGGATAATCCGATAAAGCTTTTAAATGAGGCAAATATATATGCTCAGGCAGGGGAAAAAGAAAAACAAAGAGAATTGTTGAAAAAAATTGATTCAAACTTCCCAAAATATTTTATATCACATTTTAAATATACGGAAATGTATTCAGACAGAGATTATATGGAAATTTGTTTTCTTCTTGATTTAAAAATTTTCGACCAACAAAATTTGTTTTCATACCCGATGTCAATATTGGAAGGGTATAAAAATTATGCGGAAGGAAGAATTATTAGCACAAAAGAATGTTTTGAACGTGCAATAGAAATTAATCCAAACAAGCCGGATGCATACGTTCTTTTGGCTCAAACATTTCAACTTATGTCAGGATATGATAAGCAGGAATATATAAAAAAAGCAGAAGAAAATTACAGAAAAGCTCTTGAAATATATGAAAAAGAGCAAATTCCCACAAAAGCAGAAAGCATGAAACGACAAATAAGACATTTAAATTCAGCTATAACTATTTAATATATTTCAGAGTTTAAAAATGAAAAGTATTGAAAATATTGAGTTCTGGGTTTAGATGTAAAAATTTCTTTACAATCGCGGGGTCAAAATTTAAAAAGTGCTAGTATATTCAAGTACTCGATTTTGAAGCAAAGGTAAATTTTTGAAAATCCGGCGTAGGATAAATCTTTAAGGGTACAGGGAATAATATTGCCTAAAATTGTTTAATTTTAGGCGGGAGGTTTTTGCGTGCAGCATTGTTGTAAATTTAAACCTATAGACGTTTATTTTTTGAAAGAAACAAGTCTATATGTACAAAGAAAATTATCAATAGGGTTTTGTCCAATCTGTGAAAAACCTGTTGCGGAACTTGTCAAGCAGGATTTTACGGGTTCAATCACAAGAGAATATGCAATAGGCATTAAGGCAAATGAAATGCTCTATGAGTATAAAGAAGAAATCTTATATTCTGTTAGTTCACTTAATTATAAACGTACAAAATCAAAACCTTTTGGTTGGAAATATGGTGTTAATAAAATATCAAAACGAAAAAACAAAGAGGTTATAAAGCAGTATGCTTATGATTTTTACGGTAATAAAGAGTTGATTAAAACAGTAAAATAAATATATTTTGAAATATTGTGAAAGTTTTTATCCGAAGGCTTTTAGTTTCACCTTTCTCTCTCGAAAGCAGAACCTTCTTTCTGCTTTTACTCCTTGATTGTATGCGTTTAACCCCTGCCTTCGGATTTTCTTTTTCAGGGGTAAAGGGGAAAATAGGTAAAGGGGAATTTAACACATTAGCGAAGGTGTCGTAAACAAAGGATTATTTATGGTAAAAAAGAAAGATGATAACTTAAGAAAAAAAGAGGTAAATGAAAAACATATAAAATTTTACGATAAAACACTTTCTGTTTTGGAATTTATCTTAGATGAATATTCAAGAGAGCTAATAAGAGCAGATATAGAATTTTTAGAAATGCCAAAGAATTCTATTGCTACTATGGATTTTTTGATTTCTGCAATCGGTAAAGTTCAAAAAGGGCAAAGGCTTGCGCTTGGCTTAGGGGAAGAAACTACAGAAAATCTTGAGCCGATTATTAATATAGTTGAAGGACTCTCTGAGATAAAAATTTAAATGCTTTTGCGACAAAATATACATTTTGGTGCAAAAAGTTTTAAAATAGATATTTTATTAGTACTTTCTTTGACCGCAAAGAAAGTACTACAAAGAAACTCCCGGAGCGGAACTACGTTCGCTAATCAAAAAGTACGGTTCAACCTAAACCGGCAAACTCGCTCCGCTCAGACAATGCCGGTTTTGTTGTTGTCTCACCTACATTGATTGCTCACTCCGTTAAGCTCCGGCGGATTTGTTGCGATTGTCGTTCGCATTTTTGCCGAAACCGTGTGAGCGGAGCGAACCATAGGTTTCGTAAAAGTGCCGGCTCTGCCGGCGTTCATCCATTCAATCTTTGCACCCGAAGGGTGCTCTAAACGGTTGCGTGTTTCTCTTCTTTTTTGGTTCATTTTTTCTTCTCTTTGCCTCGCAAACAAAGAGAAGAAAAAATGAACATGAAAAGTACCTTTTCCACGATTATGCACCAAAATGTATATTTTGGTGCATAAACCATTTTACAAAACTTAATATTGTAACAAATCTGTAAAAATCTTTACAATAGGCTAAAAACCAATGATAATGCCTAATAGAATAGAATGGGATGGGGTGCGTATGCATTAACACTGCGTAGCACAATTTTAAAACCTTCAATGACTTTATAGATGTACAAGGGAACAAAAAGTAAGTTACTAAAGTTATAAGATTGGAGGAAATTATGAAACAAATTTTAACGCGCGCACTTAAAAACGGCTGGAAAGCTATCATGCAGGAAGTAAATGGAAATACCATTACGCAGATTATTAAAGATAATGGTGAACAATTTATGTTAAGAACAAAAACAGTAATGCCCGCAGTAAAGGTTGGGGATAAGAGTGTAACAAGAATAGTAAAACGAGGAATTTATGGTGACCATCGTTCAAATATAATTGATCGTAATTTTAGAACAGTTACTGATAGAGTTACTAAGGATGGTCAATTGCTTGGTTCAAGACAGTTAAGCACAACAAATTTAGGTGATAATATTGAGCAGACATTACATGATTTTACTTTTAAGGAAGGTAGTACCACTAAACAGATTTTTAATGCAGATGGTCAATGTGTTAAAAGGACATTTTTCAACAGTGGAAAACGAATGTTTGCAGAATATCATCCCGATGTAGAACCTGCTGTACATATAAGTTATGGTCGAAACGGCGTTCCAAATAGAGCTGTGGCGGATTTATTCGGAGCAATCAGAATATAAACGTGCTATTTTGTTAAATTATTTATCAAAGTTATCTAGTAAATAGGACGGTTTTAACCCGTCAAAAACTTTCAAAAGTGACTTTGCCAAAATAATCAAACTAGTTATGTAGGGTGCATCGTTTGATGCACCTTTAATATTATTGGTTCGGAAACCCTACTAATCATATCGCAATTCTTCTTCAGTCATTGGCTGCCCGACAACTATGCCAATAATTGTTATTGTTATGTATATTAAAGCTGCAATTATGTAAATATACTTTTGAAATTTTACAGGAATGTTTACAACGTTAGCTTTTATAATACGTCCGGTTTTTCTTAAGTAAAATTCAATTGGAATAAAGAGTATCAACATAGGGATTAAATATAGGTGTATCAGACATTCTAAAAATGAAAATATCAAAAAAACAAAAAACCAAAATGTAGTAGGAAATATATAAAAGATAATAATTGGTATTATTAATAACAACTCCGACAATATTATATATATAATTGCATTAAAAGAAAAATATTTATTAAAAATAGGAAACATCATAGATATATTGTAAAACAAATGAAAGGAAAATTAAAATGGATATTTGGGAAGAAATAAAAAGAAAAGGTTTTAATTGGTGGGTACTTCATGAAACACGAGACGCTCAAAAGAAATATGGTTTCGATATGACTCAAAAAGAAGGTGCATACAGTAATACTCACAATAATGAAGCAGATGCTTTTAAACATGCATATATGTCGTGGTTTTTGAGTTATTGGTGGAGTGACAAAACATCTAAAAATCTTGGAGATATGCATGAAGATGAAACACCAAATGCTCCATATGGTGAAAGAAACATGGACTTATGGAATAATGCAATGGGTAGAGAAATTGCATACGATATGAAACGCCAATTAGGTGATGATTATGATCTGTTAGGCGAAGAATGGGTTAATCAAACTGCAAAACGAAAAATTTGGGAGAAAATGCAGAGAGGAGAGCTTATAACAAATACAAATGATAAAAGAAGATATGAGAATTTAGAATTAGAATTATTGAACGAAAAAGATAGAGTTTATTCTGATGGTGAATTTAAGAACTTTGATGAAAAAGTTCAAGCATTAAAAATGAGCAAATATATGGATTATATAGTTGATAATAATTGGGAAGCGCCTACAGAAAAGAATCTTAATAAGAAAGTTCAAAGTGGAGAGTTAATCTATGTAGAAAACTATGTGCGTTCAGATGGCACAAAAGTACACGGATATTATAGAAGAAGAACATATTTTGCCGGCAAAAAACTTCAAAAATGATATTAAGATTGTGGGTTTATTAGAGAGGTTAATTATATGATAAAGGTTTTGATACCTCTTGAAAAAGAGTTTTATAAATATTATCAAGAGATAAAAGATTTATACGAAAAATCGCAGGGAAAAATGTGCGATACAAATTCTTTCGAATTTGTAATAAAAGAAACATTTTTTTATATGTTTCTAAATAATGAAAAATTAATCGGCGGGATTTATTATTTTTTGGATGAAGATAATAAATTGTTCCTAAATGGTTTTGCAAACAGAAAAATGCACGAATTATGTTTAAAGTGTTTAAAAGCTTCTCTTTTTTGGTTTAATTGTGATATTTATGCGCAGGCGCAAAACAGAGCGTCTGCGCTCTGTCTTTTAAGATGCGGGTTTAAAAGAGATAAAAATAATGTTTTTGTTTTCAAGAAATGTTAGTAATTTTATAAGGAGAAAAATATGTACAAGATTGAATTTTGCCCGACAGGGCATGTTTTTGTGCTGCCGGATGAGACAGCAAAAGATTTGAAATCAAAATATCCTGATGAATACAAAATATTAGAAAAAAATGGGAAAAAATTCAGGGATACAAAAACTAAAAAAGTTTCTAAATCCAATGACGGTCTAATCAGAGATTTAGTTGAAGAAAAGTAGGTTATGCATCAAATTTTACATTTGGTGCAAAAAATCAAAACCTTAATTTTATGTACTTTCTTTGTTTTTCTTTTTTGCAATCAATAGAAAATGCAAAGAAAGTACCAAAGAAACGAAAAGAAAAACATGCAATCGTTTAGAGCACCCTTCGGGTGCTTTGATTGAATGAATGAACGTCTGCAAAGCCTGCATTCTAATGCGGGCTTTGGTTCAATGCGTTCACACGTCCACGGTTAAAATGCAAACTACTAATACAAAAAGTATTAATAATTGGAGTTATGGCTCCGGAAAGGATTTTTATGACATTCGAATACATTATTGAAAAAGATGACTCTATGAAAAAATTATCAAAAGAAATGGAAGGTAATTTAGTTAAAAATATTTCTTCAAAATTTGAAGAACTTAACAGAGAAAGAAGTAAGAACCTTGAAATGGCTTCCAATCTTGCTAACGAAATCTTTTTTAAAAACGATTTTAAATCTATCTCAGATAAGAACCAAAAATGGAAATCTAAAATAAAAATGTGCAAAACGTTTATGTTTTATCAAACCCTAAAAGCTTTTATATGGAGAAATACTTATGCAAATGTTAATTCTATGTTCGATGTCTCAGGCGAAAACCATGACTCCAATAATGCTTCAAACAAACAAAAAGCTATGCTTGTGGACATTATGGAAAAAATGGATTACCAAAAAACCTGTGACCAAATTATCGATAACGCTCTATTATACGGTGAATTAATTTCATTTACTGCTTGGAAAAAGAAATACGAAGAATACAGACGCCCGATTAATTTTTTTGCAAATTTGTTTTCTACAGATGCTATGAAACTTCCTAAAATACTAGATGCAATTAAGAACGGTAAAAATTACTGGACTGATATAAGAAAAGTTTATGACAATCCGTATATTTATTCCGTTTGTCCGGCTGATTTGGTTTTTGATACAGCGCAAGCCGACAATTGGGATGAGTGCCCGAAAATCTACAGAACCTATAAAACTCCGTCTGAAATTATATCTAATAAGCTCTATGCAATCTCTAAGGATGAAGCCGATGAAATCAGAAACTTGGTCGGAAACGATAACAACAATTCAAAAGATGATGTTGTAAAAGGTTCTACAATAGAACTTCTTGAACACTGGGGTGATTTAAAACTTCCAGACGGAACACTGCTTAAAAACTGGCATGCGGTTGTTGTTGCAAGAAAATATCTTGTGTATTTTTCTAAAAATACCGGTATTATTAATCCTTTTTCTTACGGTGCGTTTATTCGTGACCCTGAAATAAAGCGTGGAATAAGTCCTTTGTATTCTATTCTTTCTTTAGCTCATGTTCAGGAAGAACTTATTAACAGAACTTGTAACCTTCAATCTTTGAGCGAGAATCCGCCGCTTTTGGCGCCTGAAGGATTTTTTGACCAAGATGAGATTGAGCTTTATCCGGGTAAAATTATCGAATACGGTGATAATCTTTCTCCGACAGCTGCCTTTAAACAAATGACATTTAATTCTAATATTTTCTTGCAGGATATTTCGTTCCTGAATGATTTGATGGCAGAGGTATCTGGAATATTTCCGAATATGATTGGCGCAGTGGAAACGTCCGCTTCTAAAACAGCAACGGAAATAAATACAAAAACACAAGGTCAGATGATACGTCTTGCAATGCTGGTGGACACAATTAATCAGGATCTGATTATTCCAAATGTGGAAAAAGTAGCAAAACTTTGTGCGGATTTTAAAACCGGAATAGAGACAATATTTGTGAACCATGAAAACAAGCAGGAAATTGTGGAAATTGATGATGAAGTTCGTCAGGGTGATTACAAATATACGTATTCAGATTCTTCGGTAACAACTCAGAAATCACAGCAGGCAGATTTGGTAGTGAGTGCAGTAGAACGCTTTGCGCAGTTAATACCGTTGAATTTGGAAGAAATCTTTATTTGGTACTTTGAGCAAAAAGGAGTAGATAATCCGGAAAGATTTCTTGGAAATAATTTAGCTGCAAATCCTGCACCTCAGGAATTAGGTTCAGATGAGAAACAATTAGAGGATACAGAACAAATCCAAAAATCAAAGGCAAAGAATAATGAGGTGGAACCTCTTAAAGAAAACGATGCTTTATTAAAATTGCAAAATGACAAAGAATTTATATCAAAAATAACTCCGTTAATAGGAATGATTAGTAAATTAAAACAGCAAAAAAATAATAACAGCTTAAGAAAAATATTGTCTCAAATTAAATAAAAATTTATAAGGAAAGGAAATATAAACATAATGAAATATCGAAATTATAAAAACCCATATACAAAAAACAGTAAAATCTACTCAACAAGCGATATATATAATATGCGAGCGGTAGATGCGTTAAAAAGAAAAAAAGAACTTTTGGCTCAAAATAGAACAATAGGCATTCCGACAGATGCAGAATTATCGAATTCAGAAAATGTTGTGTGGATAAATGAATACAGCAGAAATGATGGAACACGCGTACAAGGACATTGGCGGGCAAAACCGGGATATGGTCAAAAAGATGTAAATAATTCCGTAAATAAAATATCAACGATATTGGAAGAAAATGATACTTTTGGAAAAGGTAAAAATATTGAAGACGGCGTTCCGGAATCTTCGGAAGAAAACAATATAGATTTTGAAAATCCTGAGCAGGCAGTATTATCAGTAATATTAGAAGTACTAGGATTTTTATTAAAGGATACAGAAGCAGGAGGCATATTAAGTTTATTTACACCATTTATAGAGTATATAGTAGGAAAAATATTTGGTGACGAAGATGAAGAAGAGCAAGATTATTCCGAAGAAAGTGATGAACAGGTTCCTTGGGAAAATGTTCAAAATAATCGACCTGAAGAGCGGGAAACATCTGAAACGGAACAAAAAAATCCGTCTCAAGAAGGTACACAAACAGGCGGAGCAAGTGGGATAGATGGAATATTTATTGATAAAAAAATGATTGATAATATTACAGATCCAACAAATGAAAAAAATGGTATTGACGGAGTAATGAAGGGTAAACCTATGTCATATGAAGAAGCTGGTGGAAATAACGTTAATCCAAATTACAATAGTGGTGATGAGCGATATAAGAAAAATTGCCAAGCATGTATTGGAGTCTTTGAGGCAAGATTAAGAGGATATGACATAGAAGCCCTTCCGTATAAAAAAGAAACTCATCAACATTTAGAATATTATCCGGAATATTTATTTATAAATCCAGATACAAAAGTAGTCGATAGTTTTACCAAAATGGATACATATAATGACGCTGATAGTGAAAAATGGTTAAATGAAAATATACAAATAGGCGAACGATATATGTTGAGGTTTATGCCGGCAAATAATAAAAATATATCACATATTGTGAGTGTATATAAAGACGAAAATGGAGATTTGGTATTTAATGATGTAATGGCAGGTAAAGTTTATGGTAAAGAATTTATAAATACTTGGAAATATGTAGTAGAAAAAGGTAAGTATCAACAGAAATATTCACCTACTATCTTGCGTACGGATAATAAATTATTAAATATTTCAAAACTTAATAAGATTGCTAAGAAAAGAGCGTATTAGTTTAAACCATATCTTTTAAAATTCCAATAATAGTCCCACCACATTCCAGGGGATAAAGGGAATGGTTCATCAGATATACCAAGTATTTGAAGATACTCTTCCATAGTTGCCATTCTGGTAATACCATATTTGTATAAAATAGGACAAGCATTTTCAACATCATCAATAGAATGACCAATGAATACTTCATATCCTTTATAACCGTAAAAAGGTCTTTCAAAAGAAGTATGTTTTTTGATATTTATACAATTATGTTTTTCGGCAAATCTTTGAACTAAAAATGGAATTTTATTATTTTGTGTTGATTTTGCAAAAGAAGGGGGTTGTAAAATATAGAATGTAATAAGAAGAATAATTAAAACTTTTCTTTTTGTAGCATTTAAAAAAAAGTTTAAAATGAAATTTGTAAAAACAATCATTTTATTCTCCCCACAATTTATAATACAAGTATTTTAGAACAAGAAACAACTAGCCAAACAGCTGATATTGAAAAATTTAGCTGTTTTTATTAAAGTTCAAGGTTAAATGAATATGCAAAACATTCAGATACTATGGAACAATGGATAGCAGATAATTATGAAAAAATAAAGAATGGTGAGAAACCAAATAGTGATTCATTTAAGTTCCCTTTAGTTCAGTCAGAGATCTTGAATAAAGAAAAAAGAGGTCTTTATGGAACTTTACATAGAGCGGATGTAGGAAATCAAAAGGTAAACCCAGATGGTTCTTTAACTTATGAATTAAAAGATAAGTATGATTTTCAGGAATGGGATAAAAATAAAGACGACAGTCTTTTTAGAAAAATTGTTGTGGAATTAAATAATAATGGACAAAAACAACAAGAAGCAAATCAAATAGAACAATATTTGATGTCGATGCCTATAAATTTATCAAAAGAAGAAATTGAAGAAATCATCAATAGAAGAAAATATAAAAATTATAAGTAGTATTTAAA
>Ga0247610_10003776_pt1 | contig 16408 bp, 14 predicted proteins | sample 174DNAGHGhighgp2_FD_193483 | JGI IMG/M metagenome (GOLD analysis project Ga0247610, IMG submission 193483) | Sheep rumen microbial communities from Palmerston North, Manawatu-Wanganui, New Zealand - 1742 DNA GHGhigh gp2 | ecosystem: Host-associated > Mammals > Digestive system > Stomach > Rumen... | reverse complement strand
TATACTCCGTGAAGTCGTTGTCACGATGACGGGCAGCCTTGGCACCAACACCTCCTCTACCCTGTTCGTGGAACTCATCGAGATTGGTGCGCTTGATGTAACCCATGTGCGAAATAGTGATGACCACAGGATCATCGGGATAGAAGTCTTCAGCATTAAACTCATGGTCGAAGGGGATGATCTCCGTACGACGCTCGTCGCCGTATTTCTCCTTCACCTCCAACAGATCCTGCTTCATCACTTCCTTACAACGCTCGGGATTGTCAAGGATTTCCTGCAAGTCGGCAATGAGTTTCTGCAGGTCGTCAAACTCCTGATGGAGTTGATCCACACGCAGACCCGTCAACTGTGCCAGACGCATATCGACAATTGCCTTCGACTGGAGTTCGTCGAGTTCGAAACGGGCCTCCAAGTTGCGCTGGGCATCCGTCGGAGTCTTACTATTTCTAATAATGTGTACCACCTCGTCGATATTATTGACGGCGATGATCAAGCCCTCGAGGATATGAGCACGCTCCTGAGCCTTGCGCAGGTCGTACTTGGTGCGACGAATCGTCACATCGTGACGGTGCTCCACGAAGTACTTCACGCACTCCTTGAGGTTCAGCAGACGGGGACGACCCTTCACCAAGGCGATACTGTTGACAGAGAACGAACTCTGCAAAGCAGTCATCTTGAAGAGTTTGTTGAGTAGCACGTTGGCATTGGCATCACGCTTCACGTCGACGACGATACGCATACCCTGACGACCAGACTCATCATTCACATTCGCCACACCCTCAATCTTGTGCTGGTTAGCCAGGTCGGCAATATAAGCCACTAAGTCGGCTTTGTTCACACCGTATGGAATCTCCGTGACTACAATCTTATCGTGAGTCTCACCGCTTTCGATCTCAGCCTTGGCACGTATCACGATACGGCCACGACCGGTCTCGTAGGCATCTCTCACACCCTGCAGACCGTATATATAGGCTCCCGTCGGGAAGTCAGGACCTGGGATATATTGCATCAGACCGTCTGTGTCGATATCGGGATTGTCGATATAGGCACAGCATCCGTCAATCACCTCACCCAGATTATGGGTTGGCATATTGGTAGCCATACCGACGGCAATACCGTTACCACCATTCACCAACAGGTTGGGCACCTTGGTAGGCATCACGGTGGGTTCCTCCAACGAGTCGTCGAAGTTGTTCATCATGTCGACAGTCTCTTTCTCAAGGTCGTCCATAATGTGTTCACCCATCTTCGAGAGACGGCACTCGGTGTAACGCATGGCAGCAGGCGAGTCACCGTCTACAGAACCGAAGTTACCCTGTCCGTCAACGAGGGTGTAACGCATATTCCAGTCCTGTGCCATACGCACGAGGGCACCATAGACGGAAGAGTCGCCGTGGGGGTGGTACTTACCAAGCACCTCACCTACTACACGCGCACATTTCTTATAAGGTTGGGTGGAAACGTTGTTGATGTTCATCATACCGTACAGGATACGGCGGTGTACGGGCTTAAAACCGTCACGGACATCAGGAAGGGCACGGGCCACAATGACTGACATAGAGTAGTCAATGTAACTCGATTTCATCTCTTCCTCGATGTTGATCTTAATGATTCTGTCGTTGTCGAATGTTTGATCCATCTCTTATTATTTAAACTTCAATTCTTCAATTTTTTAATCCTTCAATTTTTGCTGATTTTGCGTTTAAGGCACTTTTCAGCCCCTCTGACGCGTTTTTAACCGTGCAAAGGTAGACATTTTTTCCGTACCCGCCAAACCTTTTAAGTATATTTAGCGGAAACTTTAACGAATGTTTGGCACGTTGTTTGCAGAATTATTAGTAACTTTGCAGAAAATAATAAATAGTTAATTGTCAAATAAGAAATTGAATGTCCAGCCAGTTTTCACCTAAGGTATCTGAAATACTTGCCTACTCCCGTGAGGAGGCTGCAAGATTGGCCAGTCGATCAGTAGGTCCGGAGCATCTGCTTCTGGGGCTACTGAGGATGAAGGAAAGTCCGGTGATCGACGTGTTCCACCGACTGAACCTGAATCTACAATCCATCAAGACGGAATTGGAGAATAAAGTACGCGAGGATGAGTTGGGGATGCCGATCTACACCCACGAACTGGTACTCAACGAAAAAGCGAACAACATTCTGAAACTCGCTGTACTTGAGGCACGTATACAGAGATCTTCCAATGTCAACGAACAGCACCTGTTGCTCGCCATCCTGCATGATGCCGTGAACAATGGTGCCAAACAAGTATTAGAATTAAACAGTATGAATTATGAGGATGTACAGGCGTTGCTCAACGCCCCCAAAACCAATAGTATCACCAATGGCATAGGCCTGCCCGAGGAAGATGAGGAGGAATTCGAGGAGACGGGTGCCTCTGGAAAAGTCAGGAAATCCGGAACTTCCAGTTCCACCACCGCACAGGCTCAGAAGCCTGCCTCGAAGACACCCGTACTCGACACTTTCGGCACAGACCTGACGCAGGCTGCCCTCGACGGGAAACTGGATCCCTGCGTGGGTCGTGAGAAAGAAATACAGCGTGTCATAGAGATACTGGGTCGTCGCAAGAAGAATAACCCTATCTTAATTGGCGAACCCGGTGTGGGCAAGAGTGCCATTGTGGAGGGACTGGCCCAGCAGATTGCCAGTCACCACACCTCTCCCATGCTCTTCGACAAGCGTATCTACACCCTCGATATGACGGGTGTGGTGGCTGGCACGAAGTATCGCGGACAGTTTGAGGAGCGCCTGAAGGCCCTGATGAAGGAGATAGAGCAGAACCCCGATGTCATCGTGTTCATCGACGAGATACACACCATCATCGGTGCTGGTTCCACACCTGGCAGCATGGATGCCGCCAACATCATGAAACCTGCCCTGGCACGAGGCACCATGCAGTGTATCGGCGCCACCACCCTCGACGAATACCGTAATTCCGTGGAGAAGGACGGTGCTCTGGAACGACGTTTCCAGAAGGTACAGGTAGAGCCGACAACTCAGGAAGAGACCTTGCAGATACTGCGTAATATCAAGGATCGCTACGAGCATCACCACCACGTCACCTATACCGACGAGGCACTTCTGGCTTGTGTCAAATTGACAGACCGCTACGTGACAGACCGTTTTATGCCTGATAAGGCCATTGACGCAATGGACGAAACGGGTTCCCGTGTTCATCTCTCCAATGCCCAGATCCCGCCTGAGATCCTTGAATTAGAGAAAGAGATTGCTCACGTGAAGGAGCGCAAGAACGCAGCCGTCAAGAGTCAGGACTTCGAGTTGGCAGCAGGCTACCGTGACCGTCAGACGCAACTGGAGAGCAGTTTGAAGGAACAGAACCTGAAATGGCAGAGCGGTGAGAATGAGGAGCGTCAGGTGGTGGATGCCGAACAGGTAGCCAACGTGGTGTCGATGATGACAGGGGTACCCGTACAGCGGATGGCAGAACAGGAGGGTATCCGTCTGAAAGGCATGATGGATGAGTTGAAAGGAGCCGTCATCGGTCAGGATAAGGCGATTGAGAAGATGGTAAAGGCCATCCAGCGCAACCGCGTGGGACTGAAAGAGCCCAACCATCCCATCGGCGTCTTCATGTTCTTGGGACCTACAGGAGTAGGAAAAACCTATCTCGCCAAGAAACTGGCAGAGTTTATGTTTGGCAGCAGTGATGCGCTGATTCGCATCGATATGAGCGAATACACGGAGAGTTTCAACACTTCACGACTCATCGGTGCACCTCCGGGCTATGTGGGATACGAGGAAGGCGGACAGTTGACAGAACGTGTGCGCCGTCACCCCTACTCCATCGTCCTGCTCGACGAGATTGAGAAGGCACACGCCAATGTCTATAACTTGCTGTTACAGGTGCTCGACGAAGGACGCCTCACCGATGGCAACGGACGATTCGTGGATTTCCGCAACACGGTGATTATCATGACCTCGAATGCCGGTACCCGTCAGTTGAAGGATTTTGGTCGCGGCGTAGGTTTCAGCGCTTCCGGTAATGCAGGACTCGCCCTCAACGAACAGGACAAGGAGCATGCCCGCAGCATCGTACAGAAGGCACTCTCGAAGCAGTTCTCGCCAGAATTCCTGAACCGCTTGGATGAGATTATCACCTTCGACCAACTCGACTTAGAGGCTATCAAGCAAATCATCGACATCGAACTGAAAGGACTGTACCAGCGTATCGAACAGATAGGCTATCATATCGACCTGTCGGAAGAGGCCAAGGCGTTTGTCGCCTCCAAGGGCTACGATGTGCAGTTTGGTGCCCGTCCGCTGAAACGCGCCATCCAGAACTATATCGAGGATGGCATCAGCGACCTGATCGTCAACGGCAACCTCGAACCTGGTGCCACCATTCACATCACCAAGTCCGCCGACAAAGAGGAATTAGCGTTCGGATAAATACATTTTAACCGTAAGAATAATTATTTTTATCCCAAAAATTTGGCCATAACAGAAAATATGCTTACCTTTGCGCCATGAAACATGAAGGAAGCATATCTAATATGGTGACCTCCGAAATCGTGGCCACACTTGGTGAACGTTTCAAGGACTATCGCATCGCTTGTGACATGACACAGAAAGAAGTGTCAGACAAGTCGGGCGTCAGCGTCATCACTATCAGAAAGTTTGAGAACGGACAGTTGTATAACTTGACACTGGCAACCTTTATCGCCCTTTTGAAGGCCATTGACTTCACACAGGGATTGGACGAGGTGTTACCTGAGATTCCTGTATCACCTTACGAACTACTGAAGATTCAACAAGGAAAACGTAAAAGAGTAAGGCATGCGAAGTAATATCGTCAAAGTGATGCTCTGGGGCCAGGAAGTGGGAAGCCTCTACTGGGACGAACGCCGGAAAAGAGCGGTTTTCAACTACCATCCCGACTTCATCAAGGCAGGGCTGGATATCGCGCCATTGTCGGCATCCATCAAGGATCCACGCAATCGCCTGCCCATCTATGGACTGGCTAACGATGACATCTTCTATGGACTGCCTGCTTTTATATCAGACTCACTGCCCGGACGCTGGGGCAATGCCGTCTTTGATGCTTGGGCAGCAGAAAACAATGTGAGTGCGTCAGAGATTACTTCTGTTGACAAGTTGTCGTTTATCGGCAAAAGAAGTATGGGGGCACTGGAGTTTGAACCTGCACAGGCATTCGACGAACAGCGCAGTTATCAGTTGGCTGAACTCTATAAGAAAGCATTAGAGATACTGCATGGCAGAGAAGAAGTGACGGTGGCAGGTCAGGACTTGACACTGAGCGCTCTTTATGAGGTAGGCACATCGGCTGGCGGCAATCACTCAAAGGCAGTCATTGCCATCAACAAGGAAACTGGTGATGTGCGGTCTGGCCAGGTCATGCTCCCAGAAGGCTACAAATACTATCTGCTGAAATTTGCCGAGACACGACACTACCCGTTGACAACAATTGAGATGGCCTACTATGATATGGCCACGATGGCTGGTATACACATGATGCCCTCAGAACTAATTGAGATAGGCGGTGAAAGCCACTTTCTGACAGAACGCTATGACCGAAGGAACGGAGAGAAAGTACATACGGTGTCGCTGGCAGGCATGATGCCTGATGCTACATCCTACGAACAACTGATGGAAGTATGTCTGAAACTGCAACTGCCTTACAAGGAACGTGAGGAGGTATATCGCCGGGCTGTGTTTAACATGCTGACCACCAACGTAGATGCCCACATACGTAACTTTGAGTTTATGCTTGAGAAAGGACAAACCGACTGGCACATCTCACCTGCCTACGACCTGACCTTCTCATGCTTTAACCCACACAACAAACTGGACGAGTACCACTATCTGAGTATGAATGGCAAGCGGACAGGTGTCAATCGTGATGATATGTTGGCTTTTGCACGAAGAAATATGATCGACAATCCCAACGCCATCATCAAGCAATGTGTGGATGCAGTGATGGAATTTAGAACTATTGCCTCAAAATATGGTGTGAGCGAACATTGGCAGGATGTCGTGGAGCGTCACTTCGCAGAGATGACACCCGACCTGCTGTCGGGCTTGCAAGGATATAAGCCCCATGTGTTCAGTTATGTGATGGAGAATGGTGTGCATGTGGAAGATGCCCAGTGGCAGGAGATGGGCAACGGGGCGTTCCGTTTGACGGCACGGATCAATGGCGTAGAGTATCGGGCCACCGTCAGTCCCAAGTCACCTACCGGCAAACGAATTGCCGATTGTGGCGGCATCAAGATGAGCGAAGAGTCCCTGCGTCAATTTGTCAATGACCTGCTCCTGCCGAAAGTAGCATTTGTCTAACTCCTCTTTTAGACTACAATTTTTCTTAGTGCGTATATTGCCCACCGTGCAATATGTTGCCCCAGATTCAGGGCAAACCATTTTGAAAGTTCATTTATATGCCCCAAATCTGGGACACGTTTATGCACACCGGGCATAAGTATGCCCTGAATCTGAGGCAAGTTTCTGCACCCTGTGCATAGATATGCCCCGAATCTAAGGCAAGTTTTTGCACCCTGGGCATAGGTGCGTCCCAGATTCCGGGCTGGTTTTTCAAGTTTTTGGATGGTCTGTTTCGGATTGGGGACCTATCATTTTGACCTGCAAAAAGTCAGCCTCAAATCTGGGAGAGAATATTCCGACCTCGGAAAATCGTGTCCCAATTCTGGGTGAAGAAACGCCGCCCCCGGAGAAATATGCCTTGAATCTAAGGCAAGAAATACTGACTTCGGGAAATTATCCCTCAAATCTAAGGCAAGGTATTTCGACCCCAGAAAAGTCTGAACCAGTTTTTGGGTGAAGAAATCCCGACCACAGGAAAACATGCCTCAATTCTGGGGCAAGACATTCCGACCCCGGGAAATTATCCCTCGAATCTAAGGCAAGATATACCGACCCCAGAATATCTTCTCCCAGTTTATAGGCAAGATTTTACGGTTTAAGAATGGCCTGCCTCCACAACACAGGAACGATGTACATGAGGGTCATGATATATGTTGGCCTGTTTTGGACAAAAACTATTTATCAGTCAAGTATTACGATCTTTCCGCCTCCTGGACCAAACACAAAATCACCAATCAGACATATTGATCGAAGATTCAATACAATCAATAATCCAAAACGAAATTCAAAGTCCCATCGAACATGATTATGCGACTACCATTATTCCATGTGAATGTGTATTGGGAGAATCTTACCGTTAGATTCTTGCCATCATTCTTTGCAACCTTCGCAGAGCCTTTGACATAAGTACATTTGTACTTGGATGGCCCATAGAGGCATATCTCCGTTGCATCGTCCTCAAAAGAATCATAACCCACCTTGAAATACGATGATGGATTTGTATTGGACGGATAATAGAATCGGAACTCGTCAGACAATGAAGGGACATCGATCTTTAGGAAAGTGGCACTGCTATAACTCTCCCAAGTTCCCATCAGACTCATCCATTCGAGATATTCACTATTATACTCATGTAGGTTTCCGTCTATTGTGATGGTAAAGGTCGCATTGGAGCCACCGCCTCCACCGATTTCTTCATCATCACTACTGCTGCCACAAGCGGTAAAACTCCATGCTGTAACGATTATGTCAATCATCACAATTGCTGAATAGAACTTTCTCATTTCTTAATAATATTAATTGTTTATTGACTGCAAAGGTACAAAGAATCAATGATGTATGTAAGATAAAAGAGATAAATGGTGTTATCAATTACAGACAACATCATTAAAACTGACAACAATCGATATTAATATACGTTCTTTCTCAAATTCAGAACCTTCTAACACCATATAACCGTATTTATGTATGTTGTCAATTCATTGATTATTATTTAGTAACTCATATCTGATTGTTGAGTAGCCCTAGTAGTTAATGAATAGATTGCACTATGGAACTGACGTTTTTCTTCATTTATCTTATCTACAGCATCAGGATAGCCAGCCTCTTTCAATTCTCTAGCACATTTATCAAAAGCCCTATCAGCCTGTCTTTCCAAATCACTCACTCCATCTAAGAAGGTAGATTTCATTTGAGTATATTTATACATGTCAACGTCTTGTGAACCAAGAACTACGAAAGTCCTACAAGCTTCTTCTATTTCTCGTTGAATAGCGGTAATTTCGTTTTGACATTCATATAAGATTGGGGTTATATCGACTTGTTTCGAATTTGATTCCTCTTCATATTCCATAGACTCTTCTTCGTATTGCTCTTCCTCTTTTTCTATAGTTTCTTCTTTCTGTATATTTAATTTTTCTAACTCCTGGGGACTAAATGTGCTTTTGCCATTTTTATCTACGATTCCATATTTATCATTCTTTTTAACCACTGCTAAACCATCAGAGAAAGAATTAACATCATCAAATACTGGGTTTATTAACATCTTTCCTGATTTATCAATGAATCCCCACAGTCCGCCTTTTTCAACAGCTGCCAACCCTTCATAGAATGGGGTCGCAGTTTCATATTCACAAGGGATAACGCATTTACCATTGGTATCATAATAACCAGCCTTACCATTATTGTAAACAAGGAACAGTTCCTCTGAATATAAGATATCTGATTCAAATTTAAATGGCAGAATTTCTTTACCAGATTTATCAATAACTCCAAACTTACCTTCAGCGTATTTATATACACTTGCGAAACCATCTTCGAATATACCATAAATACCCCTCAAACTATAGAATTTACGCGGAATAATAAGGTTACCTTTTTCATCAACATAACCATATCGTAATTCATCATTCTCATCTTTTTCATATATTGCCAAACCTTCTGAAAAATCTCTTAGATAACCAGATTCGAACTCCTTAACTATTTTTCCTTCCTTATTAATAATGACACTCTTATCACCCTTTGATGCAATAGTTGATTCACCGTTGAATGACTCAGCATAATCGAAAACGAAAGGAATAATGGTTTCCCCTTTTTTATTTATGAATCCGTATTTTCCATCTTTCCCAACAGCAGACAAACCATTTGAGAAAGCGTTTGCTGAACTATATATGAATGGTATTACTTCTTTTCCTTTTTTATCAAGAAAACCATACTTGCCATCTTTCTTTACGACAGCAAGCCCTTCATTAAAGCCAATGGCTTCATCATACTTACATGATATTATCTCTTTCCCTTCTTTATCAATAAAACCATATTTACCATTCTTACGAACCATCGCCATCCCATCATTATAAAAAATGTCGGAAAGAATAAATTGAGTATCGTAAGTTGGTTCAACAATAATGTCACCCATCTTGTTTATAACTCCCAATTTCTTATTTTTCTCAAAAAAAGCAAGACCTTCGTGGAAATTCGCAATTTTATCCATGCCGTTAGTTACAAGAGCAAGTTTTTCCAAAGAGTACTTGTTACCTCTATTATTACTATAGTGCCATCCCAAACCTCCCAACAATAATAATACTAGTATAATAACTAGAACAGGAATGGTCTTACTTTTCTTTTGAGAATTATTCACACCTTTATCTATAGAGTTAGAACTCTGAACGTTTCCACCATCTATAGAGTTACCACAATTAGAACAGAATTTTGCACCATCATTTAGTTCTGCGCCACATTTACTACAATATGCCATAACAACTCTTATCTCAAATAATAAACAATACTACCTTTAATTCCGTAGACAAAAACTTAATAATCTACAAAGAGAACATTTCTATATTTAATATAATACTAATTTAGTCTGAACTGCACAGAAACGGTATACTTCACACGCACTACGATACCATTCTGCTTACCAGGTTGCCATAAAGGCATCGAATTTACCACACGTAAGGCTTCCTTGTCAAGTGACGGATCAAGAGACTTCACGACTTTCGCATTAGTGATGGAACCGTCACGCTCAACGACGAAGGTGACGATAACCTTACCATGAATACCATTTTCCTCGGCAGCCACTGGATAATTGACATTCTTAGCAAGATACTCAAGAAGGGCCGACTGTCCACCAGGGAACTGAGGCATTTGGTCTACCACATCATGGATTTCATTAGAATCTTCAGACTTGTTTGTTGTTTCATTCGCATCTGTTTCTTCTTCAACCATTTCTCCATATTCTCCCTCTATTCCCGGACTATAAACAGTATCAGCGACGGAATCAATAAAAACAAGAGAATCTACAACTTCCTCTATTGAATCATTAGCAGAAGTAATCATCTCTTCGACCGAGTCTGTGTCTAAAGTGGGTTTCATTTCCTTATTAGAAGTAATAGAAGGACCCGTTTTCCAGTACCACCATCCGCCACCAATTAGAGCAAGTAGTAATAATACTCCAATTATTATGGGTATTATAACCTTCATATTATTGGATGAACTATCTTCCTCTACATAGTTTTCTTGTCGAACTTCATTAGTAGCAAAGCCAATACTTCCATCAGCAAGATTTCTTCCACAGTTCTCACAGAATACGTCACCATCATTAACGGATGCGCCACAATAGGGGCATTTCTTCTGTGTTGTATCTGACACATCCATAGAAGGTTTTTCATCTACCCTCTTTCCACAACTTTGACAGAAAACATCACTTTCATTTACAGATGCGCCACAATGAGGGCATACATCACCTTGTGGAATAGGTCTTCCACATTCCGTACAGAAAAGACAATCGTCATTAACCTGTGCACCACAATAAGGACATTGTTTCATAATTATTTGTATTTAATAAATGTTTCGGATTGCAAACCATACAAAATAACAACATACATAAAAATATATAATATATCTGTTTATGCATATTAATCTTGTTCTCATATTATGTCGTTTTGAATGATATATCACTTTATTGATTACCCACCACAAAATTGTAATTGGTATTGCAAGAAGGAGGAACTGATTGTAATGGATTGCCTCTGAATAATGTCCATGTAACAATGCGTGTAAGGCTCTTTGAAATCCACATCCCGGGCAATCGAGAGTCGTTATCATCTTGACAGGACATTTGGGCATTATTGAATATTTTGTAGGGTCGACAAAATAATAAATAATAATGCATAATACAATTACGACAAAAGTAATAACATATTTAAATCGTTTACGTATGTCCTTCATATTATTCATAAAGCATTGAAAAAGCCATCCCAAAATGCATCCCCCCCTATTACTCCGAAAATAATAACAATAATAATATAGACAATCCAAAATGTTAGGCTTATGACCATACCAACAATAGACCATTTTTTTGCATCTGCAGCAACCATCTCTGCCTTTTCGTATTCCCCTGTATAATAGAGTCTGTCTACTTTGCTTGCTAACACGATAGCGTATACTCCAGTAGGCACACAACATAAACAAGTCGATAGAATTGCAAATGCCATATTTGAATTTGGCTTAAAAGGTTTTTGTTCTTGTTGCGAGAATGATTGAAATTGTTGCCATTGTACATTTAGAACAACACCAACTCTATTACCGCATTTTGGACAAAACAAAGTATCATCGTTAATTATATTACCACAACAACTACAATATGGCATGACTATACATATTAAAAACATTACTTATCTCTATCATACTTTTGATGAAAGTATGCTTCACTCATACACAATAGTATAATAAAATCTATAATAGAGATTAATGCTGGTATACAGGTCCATGAAAAAAGCAAATAAAAAACGCCCTGTACTGTATTTCCAAGATAGAATTGATGTATTCCTAATCCGCCTAGAAAGAAGCATAGGAGCAATGCAACACCTTTGCTCTTCTCGATTTTATGTACATATACTTGTTGCTGTTGTGGGGTCTGCACATATACAATCGTTGGCGATGATGTCACGGGTTGTTGGTGCTCTATGGTGATGTCATCACAACTCTGCCCACATGATGGACAGAACTTCGCTTTATCGGGAATGACTTTACCACATCTCCTGCAATATGACATGTTCTCAATGGCGTTATTATGATTTACTCTATATTTTGTTTGTATCAGCAGTCCTTATGAAAGGGCTGCTGATACAAATTCGACTTATTGGGCACCTCCTACAGCGGCCAAAAAACCTAATCCCATAAAGAATACGAAATAAATAATCCAACCTATCACGGCTAAGACAATACCAATATATGACCATTTCTTTGCCTCTCCTGCGACTCTTATTGCCTCGTCATATTCACCAGACATATACAATTTGTCAACCTTAGATGCTTGAATAATTGCATAAATACCCGTAGGTAAGCAACAGAAGATTGTCGTCAAAATAGCCAATACCATGTTAGAATTTGGTTGAGCCCGATGTTGTTGGGGTTGCTGATAAGCCTGGGCTGGCTGTTGATATACTTGCTGCTGCGGTTCTCCATCAACAGCCTGACCACACTTCGGACAAAATTTTGTCCCGTCATTCACTTGATTTCCACAATTCTTACAGAAAGCCATAATATAATATTTAATTGTTAAAAATTAATAAATTCCAATACCATTAAACGATTGTAGTTGACACTTGTGGCATTATATCAACCACAACTATCAATGCTCTCGTTATTTATCTGTTTTTGAAGGTTCAAAAGATGTTATCTTAACTCTATTGCTTTCATCTTTTGCCTTATATTCGGAAATGCCTTTGTAGAAATAATCTTTTTCTTTTCCTATGACAGGATAATAATAGTCCACGCCTTTGATATTGGGTTGATCCGATCCACTAAACGAGACTGTTGCATAGTCTGTAAAAGCAAACAAATCAACACTGGCCGCATAGACCTCTCCACTAGGTGCCGTCAATCTTGCTGTATTATCGGCCTTTATGACCAACTTATATCCTCCCTCAATGGTATAAGTTCCCACAAAGTCTGATTCTTTACTACTGCTACTTTCACTGTCATCAGAAGCAGCAAACCCAATGGCAAAAAACGCCATTACCAAAACTGAATAAAAATACTTTTTCATAATTTTGTTTTTAAGAAATTATACTTATAGTTATTTGTAAAAAGAATCATTGTGTATGCTAAAAATGGAACCATATAACATAGCAAATCTATTATATCAAATGTCCCTCGTACAATGCCAAAGAATTGCAATATTTCACTGCTGATGGTTACTAATGGTACCACCGAAAGGGTAAGATTTTTAATCCAGCCTTTTTCTTCATGCCAAATGGCCTCAATAATCAAGAGATAGGCGGCACAATATAGACCGTCTGGTAAACTAAAAATGATAAAATCTGGAACTATCCAGTCGTGAACAAAAAGACGTAGTGAGTCTATTAAGTCAGCAAAACCTAGTGACTCAGACCATATATATATATACAAAGTCTTACTTCTAAACAGGAGGTAAATCAGCCCCCCTAGAATAAGAAACAAAACGCCCAAACAGATCTTTGCAGCGCTATTTAAACAGATTGTCATTCTTCTTTCTCTCATCGATAGAAATAGTTTAATAGTAACACAGGAAAGTGTGAGCCTTTCGCTATCCTACCGAAGGCTCTGGTAAAACCCGTAAAAAGATAATGAAACAGCCCACACCCTTGGAGGATATATAGGATGTGAGCCAATCAATGACTGCACAAAGAATAATCCAAACCAAGGAGGAACGTGTTACAATCACCTGTTTTACGTTAAAGTTTACCAGACTTTTCGGTACAGATGAAAGCTAAACGCTTCCCACTATGTCTGCCGCAGACTCCCTGCGACGTTGCAAATATAAGAAAAATTTAGCAAACAACGTTCAATGTGGGCCGTTTTTTTTGCAAAACAACTCCATTTTTTCCGATTTTAGCCACTTCGTATCGATTTTTTCTTCATTTTTTCGCTTTATTTGTTTGTTATACACTCTTTTTCAGATGCTTCTGCCTGCAAATGTACGAAACAAACATTAAAAAAGGAAGAAACAGCACAACCATTTCTTCCATTTCAGTTTTTTTCATCCTAGGAGGTACACATCAGTCAAAAATAAATGAAACCGTGTCTTCAAATTCTTTAATAACCTCTTGCAACCTCGGCCCTCTGCAGTCTGAATATAATAGAGGTCATGATGCTCATACGTATTAAACCATCGTATAAACAAACGGTCACGAAATGATTGTTTTTCATCTCCAGTCTCTGTGACATAAAGCATCACATCATTATTTCTTTCAAAAAACTCCTCAACAATTGCAATAAGCGTCATTCGGAATTTAGGATCAAGTGGTGAACGCTTATGTTCGCGGTTTGTAATGTCAAGTGCATAAGCACCACTTGGGACAATTGAAAAATCTTCTTCCAGACAAATGTCGTATTCTACGCCATAATCTGTTCTGAAATAATAATCTTGAGGTTTGTCTTCTCTCTGCTTTACCCTATAGGGTGCATGCAGATTGATAATTTCCAATCTGAGCGTATTCATAGTAAGCAAGATTTAAAGTGTTTGACACTTAGTTATCGAAGAATCCTTGTTGACTCATTGCTTCCAACTCCATTCTTGCCTGCATCTGACGCTCTTTCTTTCTGCGCATAAAGTCCTTGAATGCAGCACGGACTTCCTCGCGGGTTCTTTTGATCTTTTCCATACTCTATTTGTTTAATGAAACGTTAACGGTGCAAAGGTAAGAAAAATTTGGCAATGCGCCAAATTATTCGGGAGATTTTTGCTGTTGACCGTTTTGGCGCATCCGGTTGAAGACATAAGAGACGAGATTCTGGAACCTCTGCTCTATGTCTTGGCGGATGGTGCTTTCAGGGATGTCTGGGTATTTCCCTGTCAGGCGGTCACCTATTTGAATAGTCAGGTTATGGAATGCCGTAGAAACATCGGACCATGATTTACCTGTGGTAGGTGACGGAGACGGGAAGAGGGAATCGCAGAAGGTAGCAATGGTGGAGCGATAGGCTTTATCCATCATGCGTTCCAGTTCTTCATCAAATGGTCTCTGGTCTTCTTTTTCTGATGGCTGTGATATGGGAGTGGGAGTAGTGACAGGAGCGGATGCCTGCGTGTCTTTGGATTGCTCATGAATCACGGGAACTACTGGGTCATGATTAACAGGGACTGATTTTTGATTTTCGGGGGACTGCCGATTTTCTGGAACAGGGATCTTCTGCTGTATGGGGTTGGCAATAGATTCTGGTGTCAATATGTCTTTGGGCAGAGCGGGAACAGACTCAGGCTGATGAGAGAAAAGTGAGATGCCTATTACGATGGCTGCTAACAATGCCGCAAGAATAGCCACAACACGCCAGTATCGCCTACCATGACTGACATCGCGCAGGATTTCTTCTACCGACTGATAGCGGGCTGACGGGTCTTCTGCCGTGCAGCGGACAATTACCTTATTATATATAGTATGGTCTGGAAGACATTCAAGGATTCTGCCAATAGCAAAGATATCGGTTGGGATCCCCACCACTCCACCCGATAGTTGCTCTGGAGCGGCAAAGGCATTGGTATGGCCTGTGGTATCAGGGAAGGAATCGGTATAACAGCAACCGAGGTCAATGAGTTTGACATCATCGTTGATGCGGGTAAAGAGGATATTGTCTGGCTTCAGATCAAGATGGAGCACCTGATGGCTGTGTAGATAGCCAACGACATCCAGCAACTGACGGACAAACTTGTCCGTGTTCTTCCGTTTCGTGAAATAATCGGGTTGAGTGGCGAGGCGTTGCGAAAGGGTCTCGCCCTCGACATACTCCATCAAGATACTGTCACTGTCGAGTGAGATATAGCGCACCAGGTTGGGATGCTCCAAGCGATAGCCCGTCTCAAACTCCTTGCGAAGGGCCTCTTGGTATCGGATATCGCCTGCATATTCGGCTTTCAGCCGTTTCAGGAAATGCAGTTTGCCATAGAGTTTCACACGAAAGGTGTCGCAGGTGGCTCCCTGTGTTTCCATCTGTTCAACAGCCTCAAAACGGGACTGACGATCTGAAAACCGCGAAGTTTCCATCATTTACAAGACTTTGACAGACGAGAGACCAGAGACACGGCCTGCTGTAAACTGGCCCAATGACTCACCATGACGCCATACGTTGAGCACCAACAGGGGATGATGCAGCACAAAATTCTGGACCTCCACCTCATCGCCTACTTGGAGTTTGCTGTTCTGGCTCTCTGCAATCCGATAATGATTGTTGCCAAGATACTGCATCCTCACCATTCTGTCTGGCAGATAGGTTATCTCGACAACGGCATCTGGCAGCAAGTCGGCAGAGCGGAATTCCTCATCAGAGGTATCAAAGTCAGAGTTTCCCTTGTCCTCAATCTGCGCCAGTTGTTCCCAATGGGCATAGCCCAGATAGCGGGCAATGGCATCAAGGGTACTGGCATGGGGCGTGCGTTCATCCTGGGCAAAGCCCACGAGTCGTTTCAGTGTTGTGGCACCAATACGGACACCCGTCTTGCTCTCAATATCGAGTGAGAGGAATTCGCAATCAGAAGGCTGTCGTAAGTCATTAC
>Ga0247610_10003775_pt1 | contig 16409 bp, 2 predicted proteins | sample 174DNAGHGhighgp2_FD_193483 | JGI IMG/M metagenome (GOLD analysis project Ga0247610, IMG submission 193483) | Sheep rumen microbial communities from Palmerston North, Manawatu-Wanganui, New Zealand - 1742 DNA GHGhigh gp2 | ecosystem: Host-associated > Mammals > Digestive system > Stomach > Rumen ... | reverse complement strand
CGCCCTCCGGCTGATCCTGCCGGAGGTTTACCTGCGCGACAGTGAAAAACGGATCCCCGGCATCCATGCCGCCATGGCGGATTACCTGCGGGAAGGCCTGCTGGTTCCCGCGGTGGATCCCGGCTTCGTCCTGTGCGAGCGCACCGTGCCCTCCGGCACGCGCCTCGGCCTCGTCTGCGCGGTGGACCTGGAGCAGTATTCCTTTGAAAAGGGCTCCCTGCCGCTGGTCCGGCCCACGGAGCAGACCATCGCCTCCCGCCTGCCTCCCCGGCTGGTCATCCGCCGCGGCGCGCCGGTGGAGCTGACGCATATCATGATCCTGATCGACGATCCGGGCCGCACCGTCCTGGAGCCGCTGCAGGCGAAGAAGGATTCCCTGCGGAAGCTGTACGATTTCGACCTGATGATGAACGGCGGGCACCTGAAGGGCTGGGCCGTGGATACCGCGGATACCCTGGCCCATGTGGACCGCTCCCTGAACGCGCTGCTGGATTCCCTCGGCGCCGATCCGCTGCTCCTGGCCGTGGGCGACGGCAACCATTCCCTCGCCACCGCCAAGGCGTACTGGAACGAGATCCGGGAAACACTCAGCCCCGAAGCGCGGGAAAACCACCCCGCCCGCTTCGCCCTGTGCGAAATCGTGAATATCCATGATGAAGCGCTGCTTTTCGACCCGATCCACCGGGTCCTCACCGGCACGAACCCCCGGACGCTCCTGAGCGACTGGAGGACGTATGCCGCGGTCCGGGGCATGACGCTGGATGCCGCTGAAGGGCATTCCTTCACCGTCGTCTCCGCCGAAGGCGATACAGCCGTCACCGTCGGCAGCCCCGAAGGCGCGATTCCCTGCGAAACCCTCCAGAAGTTCCTGGATGATTTCCTGGCGAACCATGACGAGGCCGTCATCGATTATATCCACGGCGAACAGTCCCTGCGGGCGCTGGCCTCCGCCCCCGGCGCGGTCGGCTTCCTCCTGCCCGAAATCGACAAGCGTTCCTTCTTTGCGGACGTAAAAAAGCTCGGCGTCCTGCCGAGGAAAACCTTCTCCATGGGCGAAGCTGACGAGAAACGGTTCTATATGGAAGCCAAAGAGATCTGACCGCTGTCATACCGCAGGCCCCGGGACCCGACGCCCGGGGCTGTTTTTTACCGTTTGTTTGCCTGTGTGCTTTTCCCGATCTGTGCCAGCAGGTCCGCTTCTTTTTCCCCGTCCCGGATCCGCCTGCCGGCCACGACCCTCCGCCTGTTGTCGTCATCCACGCAGGTCACCAGGAGCAGCAGCTGGTCCTCCGGCACGACATCCACCCCGCAGCTGAAGACGGAGGCATTCCTGATTCCGTCAATCACGGCCTGCCGTTCGTCCGGCCTGTCCGAAAGCATCATAAAGACATCAATGTAATGCTCCTGTTCTTCCTCAAGGCCGATACTCCCGGCCGCAAAAACCACATACCGCCCTTCTTCATACAGGCTTTCAAAGGAGAAGAACGGGCTTTTTTTATAATATGCCATGTTCTCATAATTCCGCAGGCAGCCGAACATGGCTCCGCTTTTCATGTTGTGCCCGTAAACCAGCAGGGTATACGGCCGCGTTTTCAGCGACACCGCCGCGTCCAGGAAGATCGCGCCGTTGACGTTCTCCTGCTTCATCGCGTCATGGCGCATGTAATAGGTGTTATCCCGCTGGACTACCGCTTCCTCCAGCAGGTTGTCCATCTTCAACCATCCGATAATGTCCCTGTTCTTTTCCCGAAGGACTTTGAAACGCGCGCTGACTTTCCGCTGCGGATTGTTCGGGTATGCAACCGGCTCCAGCTTTGCATGCGGCGCGCCTGCGCCTTCTTCGTTGCCCGGTTCCGGCGTTTCATCCGGCAGCGTTGCTTCCTCTGCGGCCAGCCCCGGCGCCGCCGTCACATCCGGCGGCGGATCTTCCGTTTCTGCCGTTTTTTCTTCCGCCGGAAAGCTTTCGGCCTCCACGTTGTAATAGGCCTCCTTCAGCTTCGCCTCCGTCTTGCGCGCGCCGATCAGGTCCAGCCCGTACCGGATCAGTACCGCCAGGGCAAAAACCAGCATACAGGACAGCAAAACGGCAAGCCACAGCCGAATCCTCCGACTGTGGCCCCTGTGCACCCACTGCTGTTTTTCGTCTCTTTTCCGCACTGTTTCCCCTCTCCGTCCGAACCGTCCCGGGCAGGCGGATCCTGCCGGCCCCGCCTGCCCGTCGTTCGTCATAGGCTTACCGTTTCCTGGCCCTCTGCCGTTTTTCCAGCGCCCCCAGCAAAATCAGGCCCAGCGCGCTGAACACCGCCATCGCGATGACCAGCGGCAGGTTAACCGCGTCGCCCGTCTTGGGAATCTTGTAGTTGATGATCTTACCGCCGTCGTAGCAGCGGTCTGTGATATCCTCGTACTTGCCGACATTCTCGTACTTCGTCCTGTAGCCTTCCATCGGGGCCTCGATGACATAGCATCCGTCTTCCTTGCTCAGCCACGCGTTGTAAACCCAGGTTGTATCGTCCTTCTTCTTCCTGTCGAAAGCGTGCTTGTATACCGACCCGTCCGGGTTATAGAGCGTGAACTCAAGGGAATCCTCGCAGCCGCCCTGCCATTCCTTCGTGAAGACGAACTCATATCTGGGCGTATCCGGCGTCACGGGCTGCGGCTTTTCTTTCAGCTTGTTCGTGAAGGTTGTCACTGTGCCGGATTCGGACCGTTTGCTCATGTAGTAACCGTCCGGTACCTCTTCCTTCCAGGTATAGGTAATTTCCTTGCCGGCCTCGTATTTCGGCAGGTCCTCCACGGTCACGGTCCAATTGTTCTCCGCGTCCAGCTCGTATTCCGTCCCGTTGGACAGGATCACCGTCAGGCTTGCCGGCCGTTCGCCGGACTTGTCGCCGTCATCATCCCAGGCTTTCTTTACCGTAAGCTCAACCGTCTCCGGAGCATAGCTGTTCGTGATGGTGACCGTTTCTCCGTTTTCCGCCGGAACCGCTTCCTCTGCGTCGCTGGTGTAGCCGTTGGCTTCCTCCAGCGTTTCCTTCACGCTGTAGCTCACCTTCGCCCCGCCTTCAAACGCGGGCAGGTCGTTCCAGGTCTTCGTCCAGCCGTCCTCCGCGGAGACGCTGGCCGTCTCGACCTCTTCCGTCTTTTCAGCCACTGTCTTCATCAGGGTCACGGCTGCCTTCACGCCGGAGCGCTTCCCATCGTTATCCTCCTGATCGTCCCAGACCTTCTTCACCGTCAGCTCCACGGTCTCCGGCTTGAAGCTGTTGGTCACGGTGACGGTACCGCCGTGGTCCACAGCCTTCGCCTTTTCCGTGTCGCTGGTGTAGCCGTTGGCCTCCTTCAGCGTTTCCTTCACGCTGTAGGCAACCTTCTCTCCATTCTCAAACGCCGGCAGTCCGCTCCAGGTCTTCGTCCATCCGTCCGTCGCAGGCACGCTGACGGAATCGACTTCCACCGTTTTCCCGTCGATGGTCTTCAGCAGGCTGATAACCGCTTCCACGCCGCTGCGCTTCCCGTCGTTATCCCCCTGATCGTCCCAGACCTTCTTCACAGTGATGCTGGTTTCCTTCGGCACGAAGCTGTTTGTAATAGTAACGGTCTCTCCGTTTTCCGCCGGAACCGCTTCCTCCGTGTCGCTGGTGTAGCCGTTGGCCTCCTCCAGCGTTTCCTTCACGCTGTAGGCAACCTTTTCCCCGTTTTCAGAAACCGGCAGTCCGTTCCAGGTCTTCGTCCATCCGTCTTCCGTTGAGACGCTGACCGTTTCAATCTCTTCGGTCTTTCCGGCCACCGTCTTCATCAGGGTCACGGCTGCCTTCACGCCGGAGCGCTTCCCGTCGTTGTCTTCCAGATCGTCCCAGACCTTCTTCACGGTGATGTTCGTCTGCAGCGCCGTGTTGCGGAAGGCGATCTCTTCCGGTTTCTTGTCCGCTTCCGCCGTGAATTCGCCCGTCGCCGGGTCAAAGCGCAGCGTTACGGTAACCTCTTTCTCCGTCCTGTCGTAGATCACGTTGTCGAAGATATACTGCTTCCCGTCTTCCGACACGACCGCGCCTTCCGGCACTTCTTCCGTGATCACGTAGGTCTTCTTTGCCGTGGTCTTCCGGTGTCCTTCCTCATCCCAGCCCAGATCGGACAGGTGATAGGTAATCTCACCGAAGGAGAAGGTTCCGTCCGCTTCATTGCTGACGGTCACCGCCTCCGGAAGCGGCGTTTCCTCATCCTCTTCGCCCGCCTCCGGATCCTCCTTTGCCGCGATGGTGAAGCTGAATTCGCCGATTTCCAGTTTCCGGTTGATCAGCTTCTTTACGCCGCCCAGTTCAACGGAGGTGTCACAGTAGCTGTTGGTAACCACCAGGGTATCCCCGTCTGCGGAAACCGACGCCGCGTAATCCTTGGCGGATTTCTCCACCTCGCGTACGGCGTATTCAACTTTCTTTCCGTCCTTGTACTCCGGCATGCCGGTGAACATGGTCTCCCAGGTGTTTCCGCCTTCCTCCGCAGCCATGCCCACGGACACAGACCGCCTTGCGATAACCTCGCCGTTGGCCAGCAGTTCCACCAGCACGTACTCCGGCCGGATCTCGTCACGGACCGCTTCGTCTCCCTCCCAGACCTTGCGGATCGGGATGTTGACGCTGGAGGAGTTGGTGAACAATGCTTCGTCCGTATCGCTGCCCTGCAGGCTGTATACCGCCTTCGTGCTCATGGTTCCGTCGCCGTTGTCCGTCACCGTGACCTTAACGGTATATTCAGTCGTGTCGAAGGAGTACCGGGTCTTTGTGGCGGTGTTCACGCCCTGCTGCTCCAGGATCGTGTAGGTGAATACCTTTCCGGCGTCCGCCTGATCGTAGACGATGGGCTCAAAGATTCCCTTTCCGTCCGCGTCGTTCTTTGTCCGCTGCAGCTCGCCGCCCTTTTCATCCCGCAGGATGAAGGAGAACAGCTCCGCCGGCATCGGAATCTCCGCCGGGTCCATGGTCTTACGCGCTTCCAGGACCACCTGGCCCTTCGCGCTGTATGTGTTGACAAAGGAGGCTTCCGCCGTCTTGTCCGCTTCGACGGTGCCGGCGGTTCCTTCCGCTTCGGTCTGGACCCATCCGTCCGCGCCCTGCTCCGTCAGTTCCCAGGCCGCCCCGTAAGGCAGACCGTTGATCAGCAGCGTTTCTCCGCCCTTCAGGACTACCGCGCACTTTCCGCCCTTGACGGTGACGGTTTCCTTCGTTTCCTTCCCGTCCCCGTCCGTGCGTACCGCGTCGAAGGTGCCTTCCAGTGCGTTGCCGTCCCGGTCCTTCAGCCCGGCTTCCACGGTGAATTCCTGAGTTTCGGAGACTTCCGTCGCATCCTGGATGGTTTTGGAAATCTTCAGGCTGCCCGGCTTGAAGGTGTTCAGGAAGCCGTTCTTCCCCTCGCCCTCGCCGCCGGCATAGGTGACCGTTGCGGTCAGGGTTCCGCCGCCGCTCAGGTCTTTCATGGTCACCGTCGCCCGGATCTCCCGGCTGTCGTAGGCCATCTTCGGGTCATAGCCTTCGTCCTCTTCCGTCGGGATCATCTCGCGGATTCCGTAGTTCCAGGTGCCTTCGCCGGTGTATTCCAGCGCGGTGAAGGTCACCGGCGCGCTTCCGCTTTCCTCATCCGCCGCCCGGTTCCGTACGGTCTCAATGACCTGGCCGTATGTTTCGCTTCCCTCGGTCCGGTCCACCAGCTGGAAGCCGTATTCCTCCTCCGCCGGGGCGCCCACGTCCAGCCGTTTCTCCGCCCGGAGCGCGGCCTTGCCCTTCATGGAGTAAGTGTTCTCGAAGGAGACCTCCGCGGTTTCAGTGGAAACGATCTTTCCTTCCGTTCCCTCGGATCCCGTCTGCTTCCAGGCGCTGGGAATATCCGTTTCCTCCACGGTGTACCGGGTTCCATCCGGCAGATCCTTCACCAGGATCGTCTCGCCGTCCCGGATCTTCAGCTCGGCCACACCGTTTTCGTTTGTCGTAACGGTTTCTTCCGTCTCCTTGCCGTCCGCCGCCGTCCGCACCGCCGGCCAGCTTCCGCTTACGGGCAGGTAATCCCTGCTTTCCAGCCTCAGCCGGAGGGTAAACGTCTGTTCCTCTGCCGCTTCGGAAGCCCCCTTGACGGACTTTGCGATCTGCAGGTTTCCGGGCTTGGTTTCATTGACGAAGATCCCGTTGCTCTTTTCGCCTGCCTCGTCCATGTAGGAAACCGTGGAACTTGCAATAAACCCATTCTCATCCTCTGGATCCGGCAGCTTCTCCACCAGAACCGTCACCGTTTCCTCGTGGCTGTCATACGCGATGGTTTCGTCCACGGGCTCGTCCGGAATTTCCCGGATCTTATAGATATGCGTGCCCTCCGCCGTCGGATCCTTCTGCAGATCGTAAATCAGGATATCGAAACTGGCCACGCCGCCCGTCGTATTTTTCTTGGTGTCGATCAGGGTTTCCGTTCCGTCTTCCGCCGCTTTGTACAGGCCGAAGGTGAATGCCCGCTTGGTCAGTTTGCCGTCCAGGCGCTTGCTGGCCGTCAGGCTGGCGCTGGTCTTGTTCGGTGCATATTCGTTTGTGAACTCCACTTCTGCGGTCTTCAGCGGCTCAATCACCCCGCTGTCCCCGCTCCTGCCGACCAGGATCCAGCCTCTCGGCGTTTCCTCCCATACTTCGTAGGCAGTGCTGGCGGGCACGGGATCGAACACCTTGCTCTCGCCGTCTTTCAGCGTAAAGGTGTACTCCACCGAGTTCCGTTCCGTTTCTTCCTCGGTCCGCTCCCAGAGCAGTTCCAGGTTTACCTTGTCTCCGTTGCTGTACGCTCCCGCCGGAATGATAATCCTGCCCGCTCCCCTGACCTGCAGCGGAAGTTCATTCAGCTCAAAATAATGCGTTGTCTTCTCGGGGCTGTACGGTTGTTCCTCGCTGAGGATTTCGTTGTCCATATAATCCTCATCGATAAACAGATGCGTCCCGTCCGGCAGGATAATCTCGCCGTATTTCCAGTAGCGGCCGGTAACAAACTTTTCCGGATCATCCGGATCATAATATACATATCCGGTGTTCGGATCGTTCTCCGTGACCGTATAGGTTTTCCCGTTAAAGGTGAATGAATAAGGAGCACTGTAAGAAAGTGTGATTCTGACTGTGGGATAATAATGACCTGTAACAAATGCATGATTCTCAACCGGGAAAGCCCCGGACGGATCTTCCGGATCAAACAGGTATCTGCCAGACAGGTAATGCCTGGCACCGCTCTCTTGATTGACAATATAATTTCCGTCTTTTGTATATACAGCCCCGTCCATTGTCAGCGTTCCGTCTCCGTTCTCATATACGGGGTGGTATCTCCTGTCGCTTGAGAAATAAACCGCCTGGTGTACCTCATATCTGTTCCCGTCAAAGGTCACATGGTTCCTGTCCGCTTCGAGCGGGAGATAGATATATCTTGAGCCGCTGCTCGAAACCGGATAAAGCTTTTCACCGGCCTGTACAGCACCCCTGTGCAGGATCACGCTTTTGTTCCCTTCTGTGTATTCCACCAGTTCCGATCCGCTCATGCCTGTGCCTGCGGCGGAATACCGTGTTCCGTTCTCTGTGAACAGGTACCGCGCTTCAACCTCGAGGGATTCTCCGTTGTAAAGGATCTCGCCTCTCGAGCTGTTCGTGTTCAGTAACGGCAGGCTGTATCCGCTGATCCGGACTTCGTTGTTTTCAACGGTGTAGGTAGTCCCGTCAATATCCACGGTACCGTCCGTGCTGACAGGATAAACCTTCCCGTCCAGGGAAACCGCGCCGTTTTCATTCACAGGATAGACGGTTCCTGTGTTCAGATCCCTCACGCCGGTCAGTTTATATCCATGATAGACAGTATTTGGCATAAAGATGTAATCTTCAGTCGAAGAACTGACGGCGGTAAAGACCGCTCCGCTGTTGTCACTGTCGTTGGCGGAAATCGAATACGACTTCCGCAGCCGTACCCACTCGCCCTTGTGTCCGGGTGTTGTAAGCAGCTCCCTGGATGTCAGCTTTTCTGCGTCCGCGTTGTTTTCCTGTCCCGCCCGCACCCATAGATCGGTATATCCCGCGTCATAACTGTAGTTCGGGCTTTGATCATTTGCCAGCGGGGCATCGTCTGACCCGATGGTCACCCGCAGCGGATGAACCGGAATCGCATGGACGATAGCATTCTGATTCTGCCCCAGAATGCCATAGTTAATGGATACCAGGTCTCTTGACCCATTCATGAATGTATAGAAATTCTGCTGTCCATTGTTGTTGATGAAATCATATTTTGTGATTGGGCTCAGGTCCAGCATCACATATCCGGAATTCTGGAAAGACTGATTCAGGTCCGTGCATATACCGTCCTTCAGCGGGCTCAGGTCCAGGTATTTCAGTTTCGTGAATCCCTGGAAACCGCCGTAGGAATCCCATTTTCCATCTTCAACCAGCGTGGGCAGGTACAGTTCTTCCATATCGCCGTAGTTCCTGAACGATGAAACATTCAGGCCTGGAACCACCGCGCCGGCCATGTCCAGTTTAACAACTTTTGAATTGTATGGACCGGGGATAATATTCCCTTCCAGTGTGATTTCATTGATCGGCTTCGTTGCACCGGTGCGGCTGTTATAGGAATGCATCCCGGTCATATCCAGTTTATCCAGCGTGATCGATTCCACATTCACGCAATAATCGAACAGCGTATAACTGGATGTTTGTCCCGGCGTTCCGCCCAGCGTGACACGGTCCCTCATTTCAATATTCTTAACCAGCTGGTTGTATCCCCGCGCAGGATTATTCCAGCCGTAATGAGCCTTTATGCCATCCTCAAAATTCGTAAAATAAACTCTATCGCCCATATCCAGCAGCGTGGCCCCGCTTTCGTCGCTGAACGCCGGAAGCGCTGTTCCGTCCAGGCTGACCGGAGATTCCGCCCGATAGAAGGTTAAAGTACCGCTCTCTTTGTCCAGTACAGCATATGCCTCTCCGCTGTCGTCCAGCGTGTCCGCCCTGGGTCTCTGGGGCTGAGGCGGCAAAACAGGATCCGGAACCGGCTTCAGGTTGGAAGGCATGCTGACAGGATAACTGGTATCCCGTACATACTCGCCGCTCAGCTTCACGTGGAACGTGAACTCCTGCTCCGGATGTTTCGGATCGTCAACCGTTACCTGTTTTGTGATCTTCAGGGAGCCATCCTTCAGGTCGTTGGTAAAGATCGGAGCGGCGTTTGCCTCCCCGGAGACGATGGGATCACCCAGAACCCAGCCTCTGCCTTCACATTCAGGACAATCGTCGCCGGTTTCCGCAAGATACATGTAAGCGCCATAATCTCCGTAATCTATAGGATTCTGGGATATTGCGTACAGGTATTGGTCCATGTCATCGTAAAGATAGCATCCATAAATGATATGGGCATCCTTCATTCCGGTATAGTATTGATTTATCTCCTCATCTGAATATCCATCTGTCATTGAATAGCCGTATATCTGCTCTGCTGTCAGTGGTATAATGATGTTTAGCACGTGGCCGCCCGGCAGCAGGATAGGTCCGACACCCTTCTCCGTAAAAGGAGGTTGTCCGCTGACATTCGGTAGTAATGTATACAGCGTGCTGCCCAATCCGTGGCAGGTGGAACAGTAATCAGTTCCTTCCGGGTTCTCTCCTGTGCCGCCGCATTCGGGACACATTGTTACCTCCTGGATAAGATCATTGTCGGGAATGCTGATGATGCCTCCAAGGGCGACCCTCTCTCCTGTATAGTTGTACATCCTCCCCTCATAATTCCATCTGAAAGGAAGCAGGGTAAACCCGCCCTGTTTGCCGGATCCACCGCATTCCGGACACCGTTCATGCTCAAATTCCACCGCCTGGTCTTCCCGGGCAAAGGTAAGGGTACCGTCTCCCATATCGTATACCGTTATCGCAAACAGGTGACTCGTTTCCGGATAGATCACCGTTTCATCTGTCCCCGGCACTTCCTTCGCCAGGTAGTAGTACTTGGCGGGATGCTCGGGATCCAGTGTCACGTTGTCCTGTGTATAATGCAGTTTTGCGAAGGTCACCGCTCCCTCTGCGTCGTTGCGTACGCCGTCCTCGATCAGGCGGATTTCGTTTCCGGCCTCATCCGACTCCCAAAGCTGGAATTCAAATTCTCCCTCCTCCAGTTCACGCTTCAGCAGCTGCTTGAATACCTTCAGGGTAACGTTCCCCTCCGCTTCATAGGTGTTGCTGAACAGGTTTTCCGCCGGCGCTTCGGGGGATACGGCCGTCGTCATGGTCCCGTCGCCGTTGTCGGTAACCTTGACGGTCACTGTCCGGACCGAGGCGTCATAGGTGTATCCGTTGTAAAGGAACGTGCCGTCCTCCTGCTCCTCCGCCTCCTCGGGGATCACCTCGCGAATTTCGTAGGTAAAGGTTTTCCCGTGGTCAGCCTCGGTATAGATCAGGCCGCCGAAGGTGAATTCCGTCGTGTTGGTGATGACGCCGGTGTCTTCATCCTGGGCCGTGTCCGCAGGCGCGCTGTTTCCGGCGGTGCGGATCACTTGACCGCAAGTCACGGAACCTTCTGTCTTGTCTGTCAGCGTAAACTGGAACTGGTTTCGTTTCAGCCGATGCCCGGTCAGGCTCTTTTTGGCTCCGATCGTCGCGTTTCCGGAAGCCGTGTAACGGTTCGTGAAGGACGCCTTCGCCACGCCGGCTGTAGGTATGGTACCGGTATCTCCCGTTTTGCCGGTCTGCGTCCAGCCGTCTTCACTGCTTTCTGTCAGGGTATACCGGGTTTCCACCGGCAGCTTTTTGATAATGATCCGCTGCCCGCCCTTCAGTTTGAAGGTTCCTTCGTTGCTGATGGTACCGGACGAAACCCGGGTCAGCTTTTCCGTCCCTGCTTCGTCTGCACCCACGCTGTAGATGGTGTACTCAAAGGAACCGGTAACCGGCTTCCCGGCCGCGTCGCTCATTTCCAGCAGGAAGGTGAACTCCTGCTCCGCGGAAACGGCTGTAGCATTCAGGATGGTTTTGTCCGCCTGCAGGTCGCCGAAGGGGAAATAGAAATTATAGATGTGTTCTGTGGATTCCGGATCATACTGCACGGTAATCTCATAGCCTTCCGGCAGTATGGACGGATCCTCTGATGAAGAGAAGAAATACGGCGCCGGTTTTTCCGTTACGCTGTATACGTATTCGAATCCGCCGCGTTCATACTTGTCCAGATCTGGGAAGGTATAGTGCCACGCCCCATCCTCGTCCGGTTTCACCGTCAGGGTCCGGACCTTCTCCTTTTCCCCGGACGCGCCGGTTCTGTAAAGCGTGACCTCTACGGATTCCGGCATCCGCAGCTCCGCCTCCGCCGGAAGCGGCTTGCCGGTATTCAGCATCCACAGCTTTTCGCCGGCCACTTCTGTCTTTTCATTCTCGTGGGTATTGGTCAGGCGGAAATGGGTATCGTCGATCTTCTGGGCCGCTGCGGTATATCCCGGAATCGGATTCTCCTCGAAGGTATATTCCCACTCCCGGCCCTGTTCGTCCACGGCATCCTGCTGATAGAAGATATCCTTCCATTCGTTTTCTTCGCTCAGCGTCACCGTCAGCGGTTCACCGGTGGTTTCGTTCATCACCGTCTGCCAGGCCGTATCCGACTCCAGCTTCCGCTTCATCGTCACCGTAATGGAAGCGGGACGCTTGTTATCGTGGTTATCGTCGTCGTCCCATACCTTTTCCACCATGATGATCCGGGGCATGATTCCAATACGGGTGTAGTCGTTACGGATCATGGTGATCCTGGAGGAAGCCGAAGGGTTGCCCTCGTCCGCCTGGGAACATATCAGCCGGGTATTGTTGTAGGCGTGCATGTTGTTCTTCGGGTTCAGCGCCTTTTCCCAGTCGATATCCTGGTTCCTGGAGGCGGATCCGTCCGCGTTTTTATGGGCATAGGCGCCCTTGGCATGCCACTGGCTCTCGTCCCCGTGGTCGTCCGGGGCAACCATATGCATCAGCGCGTAGGCAGCTTCCTGGCTGTGCAGCTCAAAGCTGCCCCCGTCCGCAGTCTTCCGCAGGTCCAGGGCGATAGCCGTAACCTCCGTTCCCTCCGGAACGGTCCACAGGCCGTCCTGCAGCGCGGAAGCGGGAACCTTCTTCCAGGTTTCGTCCGACAGGTCATACCGGCCCAGATAATTGAAGAAGATCGTTTCGTCCACGATGTCGCCGGTGGTATCGCCGAACTGGAGCCAGGGCTCCGTGGCGTAATAGATCACCGGCGCGCATCCCTGGCGGATAAAATCGGACACATCGATGGACAGCAGCTTACCCCGCCACTGGCCGCCAACCTCCAGGTCCTCCTTGTTGCCGGAGGCTCCCACCTGAACCGTCTTCCGGTCCCAGTCGCCGTCCCAGTCCTTCTTGGACTGTACCTCGTAATAATCCGCCAGCTTGGTCCGGTCCTTCGTCTCGTCCAGGCCGCTGGGGATCACATAGTTCTCAAGGGAGTCGTACATCACCATGTTGCTGGTAATCGTATCCTTGCAGGAAGCCACACGCAGGCGGTAGGTATAGGCCTGTCCTTCGTAGAGGTTCACCTGGGTCTGTCCCTCCAGGCCCTGGGTCCATATGCCGTCCAGGTCGCTCTGAACGCTCTTGACATATTCCGTCTGCGCCATCTGGTCCACGTTCAGGTTCACGTCCACTTTCGCGTAGATAAACCGCTCTTTGTCCGACGTGGGATCCAGGTCCCTGAAAGCGTCAACGATCGCTTGGGGCTCGCCGTCCGGTGTCCAGCGATTGTTGACCCGGACCATGGCATCGGCCTCGCCCATGCGCTCCTTCAGCGTGCCCAGGCGCTCGTCGTCACCGCTCTCAAAGGCGATATAGTTCACCAGATGGCTGCCGATATTGTTAATGTCCGTCCAGTCATACTCCGCGTCAAACCGGATCCCGGGAACATCCTCCACGATGCCGCCGTAGGAAACGGGCTGCGGCGTCAGGTCCATCTCCACCACCAGCATGATCCGCCCGGTGTTCCGCCAGTTCGGGTATGTCCGGACGGAGGTGATCTTGTCCTTGCTCCGGGTGGGGCTTACCGTTTTCACCCGGGGCCGGACCCCTTCGGGAAGCAGGTCGTACCAGGTGCCGCTTTCCTCCGGCTTGATGGCCCCCAGCTCCACCGCCTCGTTCCACGCCTGTACCGAGTGCACGTTGCTGGCTTCCGTCGCCGTGGCGCTGTAATGGAGAATCACCTGCCGGTTCTCCGGATCGTTATCCTTTACGGAGTCAAACCGGACCGTCTTCTCCGGGTTCACCCCGTATCCGCCGCCGGTCAGGGTCGCCCGGGAATCATCGTGGTTGATGAACTGCCGGTAGAATTTGTCCTTCGGCACATAGTATTTCTGCTCAGGCGCGGTGTTCGTTTCATCCTCCGGATAGACGTACAGCTCCACGTACATGTTTTCATCGTTCCGGTAGGGGGTGGAGGGGGCTTCGCTCTCGTTGAACAGCTGCTGCACGATGCCAATCACCCGTTCGGTAGGCTTCAGCTCAATCTTCGGGTATACCGCCAGCTTGGTGGCCGCCTGATTGCTCAGAATCCGGGTCCGATATCCGGTGACGTTCTTTTCCAGCCCGGTGAAATCCACGTATTGGGTTTTCCCGCTCTCTACGGTATAGGAGCCCACGTAGTGCCATCCGGTGGCTTCGGAGGGCGCTCCCGTATCCGTCTCATCCGTCAGGCCCGCCTCGTTGTCATATTCCACCCATACCTCCACCGCGGGTTTGGGCAGGGATTCGTCCGGAGCGAAACCGAAGGTGGAATTCTCAAAGTAATATTTCGGATTCCGCTGCTTGTCCCAGTTGAAGATTTCCGGAGAGGCGATGGTGATGCCCAGGAAGCGGTAGTCGTCGGAAGTTTTTTCCTTCAGGCGGGTGCTCTCGCTTCCGTCCACTACGCTGAACCATTCCCAGCGGTCCGTGGTATCCATGGCGTAGTACCAGTTCAGGTAATGGTCCATGTCGTCCGCCCAGTCCGCGGAGTTCCACCGCTCATCGTAGGCCGGGTCCAGATGGCCCTCATGCTCCGTACCGTTTTCATCCACCCAGCCGATAGTGCCCGCCAACGGTCCACAGGTGAAGATGCCGCCATAGCCCACGGACAGCACTTCATAATTCATGATGGTGGACTGGCCTTTCAGCAGCCGGTTCAGCGCCAGGTCATAGGTATGATCCTTTTTGTGGCCATCCCGTTCCATCCCGTCGGAATTGTTGTAGGGATGCTTATGGCCGATGCTGGATTCCGTGTATTTGAAGGACAGGAACCGTCCCGGAGGATAGTGCCAGTCCGCCTGAAAATAGAGCACCGCGTCTTCCGAGGATGCTGTGGTCACCTTCCGGGGATCTTTCCCGTCCGTGACTGTAGCAGGTGCCGTTCCCGCCGGATAAGGCGCTTCCGGATCGTCCTCCGTCAGGGTCCAGTAGGTCCTGTTCCGGAATTCATAGTTTGTATTCAGCTTCGGCAGGTCGCTTTTTTTGTACGCCGTCCAGACATAACGGGTCTGTCCGTACTGGGCGCTCCCGCCTCCGAATCCGTGGGTAATGATATCGTCTGACCATACGTTGTCGGTAACGCTTCCCAGCTCATGCTTCCCGCTGTTGTCCACCGCGCCCAGCATGATGCCTTCTCCGCAGTGGACCCAGCTTGTTTTCCCCGTCTCCGGATCCACCACCTGTTCGTAGACCCCCACATAGGCTTCCGTGTCGTCCACTCCGGGCTGGGAGCCCGCATCCCGGCCCGACAGGGAGAAATACTGGTTTCCGGTATAGTTGGGATATTCATACCATCTTACATAGATGTAGTCATCCGGATTAGCTCCCGCCGGAAGGTGGGCCAGCATCGCGGCCGGAACCTCATCGCTGTATTCCTTGAGTTCTCCGCCTTTGGAACCGCCCGTCAGAATCTCTTCTGTATCGATCTGGGCGGTCAGTATATTGGAATCCAGGTAAATCGTGTTTCCTTCGTTGGTCACGACCTCCACCCGGGCCATCAGCTTATCTGAAAGCTTTTCATCCACAATGTACTGCGGATAAATATCCAGGATTGTGAACTGGAACATGCCCTTGCTGGTAGCGGCAATGGTATGGGTATTCACAATGGAAAAGCTGCCGTCCTCGTTCACTTCGTAATGCCAGTCAGTTTTGTTGGAACTGGCGTCCGGCACGGAGAAGGACATGCCGCCGTAAATGGCGTCCATCGTTTCTCCGTCCACAGACCCTGTCACCCGCTTATGCCAGATTCCCTTTGGAATCCGGATACGGATATTTCCGGGTTCATAATCAAACTGACCGGAGAAGCTCACGTCGATCTGGTAGCGCATCCGCTCCTCGGCGGTGCTCTTCGTGCGCAGGTACAGGTTGTCCGGTTCGCCGTCGTCCACGGTGTCCGGCGTGACCCAGTGAATATGGATGGATTCAATCTTGGACCCGTCCGCCTCGTTGCCATGATCTTCGCTCTGTCCGCTGTGGCCTTCCTCGCTTCCGCTCTCCGCGGATGCCAGGTTCACAGCGGGGAATCCGGTGCCTGCAATCCACAGGATCCCGGTCAGCAGGCAGATTCCCGTCAGGATCGCCAGCAGTTTTACCAGCAGCCCGTTCCGATGTTTCATGTCGTCCATCTCCATCCATTTTTGTTTCTTTTTCCATTTTTTCCCTGCGAAAAAAAACACAATCAGATTCCTTATTTTGTGTACCTATTACCAAAAATATACTATCGGTTGAAATATTATCAGTCTTCTGTTTCATTATTGTAAATTAATGTTTTGATTTTATGAATTTATTATTTCTGTAACTGGAAAATATTGGATATGCTTTCCGGCGGATGCCACCAAAAAACCTCCGGAACTTCATCCGGAGGTTCATTGCACGTTGTCTGTTTTTTTATTACTGCAGCTCGAATGTCACCTGCACGCAGCGGGACAGGAATCCGACCTCGCTGATCGGAACGGTCTCGGCCTCATACTGGCGGTCATAGCTCTGGAGCATCACGGTGCGCTCGTCCATAACCTTGATCTTCCGCAGGTTATGGTGGTCCTTGTAGTTGACCAGCATGACCGCGCCGTCCACCGGGCTGTTGGCGGGCACCGTCAGCACGATGTCGCCCCGGTGGATCCGGAATCCGCGCATGCTGTCGTCCGGCGCCAGGAAGTAGAATACCTTTTCCGGGTTCGCGCCTTCGATCCGCCCGTTCTCCAGCGGCACCAGCCGGTAATTCACCGGCTTCATCACGGCGTTCATAACCGGCACCCGCCGCAGCACGCCCTGCAGCGCGTCCAGCCAGATGCTCCCGGCCACCGTCTCTTCCTGGGTGGACGCGACGACCTCGGCCTCTTTCCGCTCGGGCTTCTTCGCCGCCGCGGCCATCCGCGGCTGCACCTG
>Ga0247610_10003774_pt1 | contig 16421 bp, 15 predicted proteins | sample 174DNAGHGhighgp2_FD_193483 | JGI IMG/M metagenome (GOLD analysis project Ga0247610, IMG submission 193483) | Sheep rumen microbial communities from Palmerston North, Manawatu-Wanganui, New Zealand - 1742 DNA GHGhigh gp2 | ecosystem: Host-associated > Mammals > Digestive system > Stomach > Rumen... | reverse complement strand
GTCAAATGTTATTCCTTTTAAATGTTTCTTGATTGCAGATTTATATTGTTTTTCTAACAATAAAGTCCCTATCCCTTTTTCAATTGTATTCGTCTTTACAATATTGAGAGTCTTCACATTTAATATATATACCCCATTATCCTCAGTCAGACCAGTCTTAAATCCCAGTCTTCTCTCGCATGAAGTAACAATATACACCTGATGCCCTTCATCTCTGAATTTACGCATCAGATCTTTGTATATACCTCGTCCTTGAATATCAGAGGTACGAACCAGAGTCAGAAAAATGATATTCATTTAATGATATTTTTTATACAATTGAATTAAGACAGTTCGTCAAAACCATTATGCCCCAATAAACTTTTTAATAAAATCCTATAAATCACCTTTCAAAAATAACACTATACTTACAATCAACAAAAGTGTTCCTATTTATACGTGCTGATGTTAATTCAGACCTCTCTATTAGACCGAACTTACAGTTCTTAAATTGCAAATGCCTACAATTCTGGCTACAAGACAAACTATTATAACTGTTGCTTATTCTTGGTATTGAACAATTCTCAAAGGTGATCCAATATGTGGCTTGCAAATGAACTGTAGAAGTGAAATTACACCCAATAATCCTTGTAGCGATTTTTCCATACTTCGATAGATTATTCATATAAGATGCCAAATCTCTATAATTATCTTTAAACGTACAATTTTCAATTATGACATTCTCATTTCCTATCTCTGGGTATATTTTGATTTGATCAGGTTCTAAATCTATCGCACATCGAGGTGAAGTGCCTTTCACCTTATCACTACCACATCCTTCAAAATGGCAATTCTTTATTATCACATTTCTGCCGCCAAGCGTCAAGCCATTTCTCCTTGCATTGACTATCTTGACGTTTTCCATATAAAAACCATCAGAAAAGCGTTCACCTTTCTCGTTGATTTTAAACGTACCATAGAATGTAACTGCATCGCCAAATGCATTCTCAAATGTAACATCGCGAATACTAAAGTTTCTGCATTTCATACAATGCAACAACATACCTAACTCTCCGAAATAGTTACTTTTAGGCCCTTTGAATGGTGTTTCATACCGATGACTTAATGCATCACCAGAAATAACGCCTTTTCCATCGATTGTTACATTCTGTTTTCCATATTCCCAAAACACAAAATATGCGCCTTGGTTTGTTGGAATCATCTGTAGTCTACTGTTAATAGTCAAATGGGTATTCGACGGTATGGTAAAGATACGAAGGAAAGAGAACTGGTCATCATACAATTCATACCAGTGTCTTATTTTCTTGCCGTCTTCCATATCGTATGAAATCCTCTCACCTAAATCCGTTGGCCCTTTATATGGCAGTTCAAAATAATAGGTTCGTGGCTCATCAAAATGGATATGGCAGAACACATTGTCATCAGTTAATGATAAAATGTTTTCTATCAGACTATTTGCAACAAATTTTGGCGAGTCGTCAAATTCGAACCAATAATCATAGACCTCATGATTTTGCCAAGAGCCATTAATCTTAATGTCTTTTCTGAATCCTGGTTTATTTTTCTTGAAAACAATATATGAATTGGTACCCTCAATCTTACCATTTTCCAAGGTTCCTCCATCGAAGACCAACTTATAATTGTTTGGAAGACGGATTGTCTGTCCGTTGAGAGAATAACTATGGACAACGACAAATTCACCTGGGCTTTTTTCTATCATGTCTTGGGTAATATCTTTGACATTTGATGCATCAAGAACGCTATAAACGCCCCCAAAATAAATCAATATCAAAAACAACACCCATTTCATAGAGTTTTTTACTATTCAACAGTTATATCATATTTCTTCAAAACCTCCTTTGCATTCTCGTATGAAGTAAAACCAAGAATGTCTTCAGCATCAAGCATGATGTCAAACTCATCCTCAACTGCACTTGTCAGACTAAGTTGATGTACACTATCCCAATTTTCTACACTCTGATTGTTGAAATCTGCTCCCAAAGCAGAAACCTCAACTGAAAAAACCTCAGCAAAGATGTTGTTCAATTTTTCTAAGTTTGTCATTTCTTTAATTGTTTATTGATTTATTACTTTACCTGCTTCGTTCCTTAAAATGGCATCAACAACTTGTACCTCAATGTTTTTATGGAAGAGATGTGTCTTTTCCTCAATAAAGGCTGGTAAACCTGTTACTATTTCGTTATTCGTTACAAGCACTATGAGTTTCTCATCTGTACCCTTGCAATAACAGTCTACATTATAAGCTGACTTAATCAGATTCTCAACTTCATCAAGACCAATTCTTAGTCCAAAGATTTTCAAGAATCTTTTCAACCGGCCAACAATATAGTAGCAACCGTCAGCATCACGCCTTGCCAAATCACCAGTATGCATAATACCATGGTTCTCATCACCTTTTGTCAAGTCTTCTATGCAATTGGCATAACCTAATGTAACATTCTCTCCACGATAGACCATCTCACCTGTAGCCTCTCCCTCAAAGGTTTCGTTGCCTTCACTGTCGATGATAGACAATTGCCCTCCAGGCTCTGCGATACCAATACTACAGGTTTTTGTCATTGCTAAGTCTGAAGGTAGATAGGCCATTCGAGCAGTACATTCTGACTGTCCATAGGTAGGAATAAACATCTTGCCTTTCTCCTGTGCATATTTAGCCAAAGCACGAAACATCTCTGGTGTCAGTTTGCCACCGCCCTGCGTAATAATTCGCAGATTAGGGAGATCCATGCGAGTAAAACGCATCTTCATCAAAATGTCATAACTATATGGAACACCAGTGAAACTCGTAGCCTCTTTCAGCATTTCCCAAAAACCTTTGTCAAGTAATGACCTCCCAGACAGGAGCAAAGTAGCCCCTGCCAACAGATGGGATGCTATCACAGACAAGCCCATTGTATAGTGCATTGGCAAAATAGCCATTGCTTTCTCCGAAGAAGTAAGATTAAACATTCGAAGTACATTGTTGGCATTTGCCTCTATATTGCGATAAGAGTGTCTTACGAGTTTCGGACTACCCGTAGATCCTGACGTTGGCAACAACAAAGACAAATCTTTATATAATGGCTTCGGGGTATTATCTGTCTTCAAAAGAGTATAACCATAGCCAGAAAAAACAGATTCATATCCCAGTTCAGCCACTTTCTCATCAGGAACCCATAAATATTCAGGTAAATACTTATCACGCAGATTCTCATACAGGCTCTTCTCTGTCTTTGCACTCAATATCAGAGGAACAATCCGATTACTCAACGATGAAGTATAGCCCAACAATGAACCTATACAATTTTCTGCCAATATGAATATCAGGGTTCGCTCAGGCAGGTAGTTTGCGAACTCCTGAGAGAAATCACAGATATCCGCATATGTAATGGATTGTCCGCTGTCGTCGATAACGGCAACACAATCTCTATTCTTTTTGTCTAAATCAAGAAACATACAAACTCTTTATTCTTCAACATGATATACCGACAAATCGGGTACGACAAGATTTTCCGTCTGGAACAACATGGTTCCCCAAGACAATCCTAAACCAAATGCTGAGGCCATCAGATGCAACTTTTTATTCTTCAAGTCATCAGATATCTCTGACACCATCAGCATTGGAATAGATGCACCGCCCAGATTGGCAAACTCATTGATATTCGATGGGGTCTTAGCGAGATCAAGGCCTGACTTTTTCACCACTTTATCAATAATCATCTTATTGGCCTGATGAATCAAAAAGTAGTCGATATCCTTCTCTTTGTCAATGCCATACTGATCAAGCAATGCCTTAATTGACTTCGGAGGTCTTGTAATAGCAAAAGCAAACACATCCATACCTTGAATGAGTGAATGTACTGGAGCGCGAACTACGCCATTGCCGAAATCTTCATATTCAAAAGACTCTGGTGTCACCTGATGACGGAATCCACTATGAGGAGTTATCAGGGCCTGATAGCCCTTTCCATATGAATTCATATCAATAATAATATCGTCAGCATCTTCATCATATTCCAAGGCTACAGCCGTACCACAATCACCAAATAACGGAAGTCTGCTTTTATCTTTGGGTGATCCCATCCTTGTAATAGTATCTCCTATCAGCAAAATTGCACGCTTCACATCGCCTGTCTGCATCATCTTTCCAACTATACATACGGAATAAATGAATCCACAGCATCCCATTGGGAGGTCAAAGGTCATACAACTTGTCGGTAACCCCAGGCGATCCTGTAGGATACATGATGTCGGTGGAGTACGATAATCAGCAGTTACCGACTCAAAGGAAAGAATACCGATGCTTTCTCTATCCCATCCTAAACCTTCTATCAGTTTATCTGCTGCGAGTTTGCACAAGTCTGAAGCACATTCACCATGATCAGCCACATACCTATTCTCAATACCTACCGTTTTGATAAATGTCTCTGCATCTTCACGGCTAAAAAAATCATAGTCGTATGTAGAGACTTTTGTCTCTGGCACAGAAGCCGAGACACCCTTGATTTTTACATTCTTAATTGTAAATAATGCCATAATCTAATTATATAATAGCAGCTCCGTCAACACCAAGCACTTGACCAGTTACATACGAAGACATGTCTGAAGCCAGATAAAGGGCTGCATTTGCAATATCCTCCGGTTCAGCCAATCTGCCAAACGGAATGTCATTAATCTTTTGGCTGAACTTGTCTTGTAGCACTGCCTTGAATCGTTCTGTTCCAACCATACCGGGAGCAATTGCATTCACACGTATATGGTTCTGAGCCAATTCCTTGGCAGCAGACTTGGTTGTCGAAATGACAGCTCCTTTGGTTGCTGAATAAGAAAGCTGACCAGCAGCACCCTTTACAGCCACCATACTAGCCATATTGATGATCGAGCCTGCTTGTTGGCGTCCCATTACACGAGCAACCAACTGCATAATATGAATCAAGGCTACCACATTGACCTCTATCATTTTTCGGAATTTGTCATAGTCAATCATGCTCATCATCTCATATGAGATAAGTCCTGCATTATTGACCAACACATCTATCCTACCATGTTCTTTCTTGGCAGTCATAACTACATCCTTGACTGCTGCAAAATCACAGATGTCAACCATCAGCCCATGGACAGATTCGTTTTCTTCAGTCCACTTCAGGTCCTCTTCTCGTATGTCCAATGCATATACGATTGCCCCTTCTTTTGCGAAGGTCTCGGCAATAGTTCGGCCTATACCTCTACCTGCACCAGTAACGATGCATATTTTATTTTGAAGTATTCTTTCCATTATTCAACTGTCAATTATCAATTGTCAATTAATACAATGTTTTTCCTCCATCAATAATCAGCGAATGTCCATTTACCCATGAAGAAGCATCTGACAAAAGATAGACAGCTGCCAATGCCACATCACGAGGTTCTCCATAGCGCTTCATAGGGTAAGTTTCCAGGTCCTTTGCTTTATCTTCATCAGAATAAACGCCCCCTTTTACCAGACCAGTGTTTACCATACCAGGGTTAATACTGTTGCAGCGTAACTTTGGAGCCATTTCTAACGCTACATTTTTAACGAACACCTGCAAAGCACCTTTAGATGCCCCATACATGGCATTACCGGGCGCTGTGGTATATACGCCACCAATAGATACTGTAAAAACCAAGGATCCTCCATCGTTAAATATCTTCTTACGCAAGAGTTTCTGAGTCAGATATATTGGAGCAAGCGCGTTGATAGACATAATGCGTTCAAGATCTTCCTTCTTGATGAATTTCACAGGTGCAGGCTTGGTAATGCCAGCATTACTGACCATACCATCAAGATTAGGCATCGACGATACCAATGTGTCCAACTCCTCTTGATTGGTCATATCTGCAACAAAAAAGGAATGGCCGTCACCTTCTAGAATACTCATAGTTTCTTCAAGACCTTGCTCAACAATATCCGTCAGAACAAGTTTTGCCCCCATTTTTGCACACTCTGCAGCCACAGCCTTGCCTATACCACCAGCAGCGCCAGTCACCAAAATGGTCTTTCCACTAAGTGAAAAAGGATTATAACTCATTATCAGGCCTTCGCTTTAACGGTGTTATACAAGTCCTCGATAGTAACTGCGGCCTTCATTTCATTGCCACTCAGGGTCACACCATACTCCTCATCAACCATCGAAATGATTGAAAGTGCAATTAACGAAGTGTACTCATCCAACTCATGAAATACCGTTTCTGCTTTGAACTCACTTGCAGGCGTATCATCAAATTGCTCTGCGAAATTCTGGATAAATTCATTCAATTCCATAATCATTAAATATATTGTATAACTTAAAAATCTATTCTCTTTGCCGGATTACCACAGACCGTCGTACCGGGCTTAACCTTTCTAATAACAAAACTCAATGCACCAACATGAGCCCCGGTACCTATGGTTACGCCATGGCTGATGACTGCTGACGTATGAATGTTCACTTCATCTTCAATCACGATACCACCCACACAGGTCACATGTGTATCTATACGATTCCAACTGCCCAGCTTTGCATCATGGCCTATCACAGAATAAGCCTGGATCATATTGTAGTCACCAATCTCAGCATCATTGCCAATAACGGAATATGCACCAATAAAATTACCTTTGCCAAGTTTGGCATTATTGTAGATTCGTGCTGTTTTATGGATTAGTTCCATAAATACGCCTCCACGACTGATTATTTCTTCCATGCAAGATCTGCGCGAAGCACCACCTATGCTTGAAACAAACACATCATTATCCTGAGGGATATAGTTTTTAATTGTGCCTAAGATAGGAGGATAATTGGGAAAATCATCCAGAGCATTCAAGTTATCATCAACAAAACCCTTTACTAAGAACTTATCTCCATACCCTACGCATTCCAAAGCATTACTATATATGGTGCGGCCCATTCCTCCTGCACCAATGATGATTAATTGTTTCATACAGATCTACTAATAATATTAATTACAAAAGCGAACTTAAGGATTGTACAATACTCTTCACAGAATCATCATGACTAATTCCTGTCAGTTCCTTATAAGTGCTATAATGGTAAGCAAGAACTGTATTTTGAGAAAAAGTACACAAGTAAGCATATAATGCTTGCTCATTGTATTTATAATTGTTTATGAACTCATAAATCTTAGCTGCACTTTCTTCATCTTTAACTCTAAGTACACCTCTCATACATTCATACCATATAAGACCAAATATAATAACTGGTTTCTTTCGTATCACAGACTCCCATCCTACAGTGCCATTTACAGTAGATACTGCCAACGAATTCTTTATCAAGGAAAAAGAATCAATTTCGAATGGCACAAATCTGACTCGCGGATTCTTTAACAAATCAACATAAAATCTTTTTATGCGCTTCATATGACCTTGCATATGAGACATAAACTGATTGGGATGCTCTTTTATATAAATATATACATCATCTGGTGTATGTTTTAGCAATGTTTCAATACATAAAAACTGGTTTGCAAAAATACCGCCACAAGGAGAAGTGGTTTCCTCAGGTTGATAATGTAAAAAGAATATGATATACTTTTTGTCAAACGAAAAACCACTTGCAATTTTATTATAAAAAGCATGCAACTCTTTATTATATTTCAAGGCCTCTTTACGCTTCTTGTACCAGTCCCATAATGAAAACCTGGTTTCTTCAATATCATATTTTGAATTCTTGTAAGTTGTCATAGTTTGGCCTTCCGCCAATATACCATGTTTTCCGAAAATATGATGTGAGCCCCAAAATCGTTTAATTAAAAACAACACCCTTTTGTTTTTAGCATCATCAACACTATGAGTTTTCATATAAAAGGGCTTAGCATCTTCATAAGTTGCATTTATCCTGGATAGTTCGACCTTAAAATCATCAGGAAGATCAGTATAGGAATACTTGTTTTTTAAGTTTTTTTCGTAATCATCCCTTATAAATTTCTCCATCGCATCTGACTCTAAAGAATATAATAGAGGGAAAATTCGACCTGACTGATACATTGAATATTGGAATGAAATAAACTTAATACCTTTATAACAACAGAGTATATACAATACATAGTCAAATACTCTATGAGGATTTACTGCACTTATTACTATCTCTGGCTTATATTTATTAATAACGTAAAGCCATCTTTTCACCAAGTTCAAAAAATAGCTTTCACGCTCCATATAGTTGAAACTTTTACGGTCATAGTCCAATCGATCCATCATAGACAAAGCCTGTAATTCTTCGGGAGAGAAACTATTAAGAAAATCTATATCAACATACATCTTGCTTGAGCCTTCCATTATCTCTTGTGAGAATTTTCCATGCCATGCATCTACAAATCCTTGATACTCTATTTGTGGATAAGCTTCTTTGACAATTGCTTCTGGTTTGTCATTATAACAACTAGAAGCGATATCACCAACCCAATAAACAGGGACAATACCATATTTTGATTCCAATGTACGAGCTACATCCAAAAATGGGTCTGCTATACAGCAAGAATAAATAGCATTCATCTTAAAAGTTTATATTAATTTCAAAGTTTCATCGTACATATCACAGAACTCTCGCTCCATGCGTTCAAAGGTGAATTCATTCTCAAAACGGAACATTGAATTGCGTCCCATCTGTTCCCAGTCATAATCTGGAAGTTTATTCAGCAAAGCGACTAATTCTTCCACATCAGGATTCAAAAGGAAACCATTATAACCCTCATTCACAAGTTCTGGAATACCTGACACACGAGTGGAAATGATAGGTAATCCTACTCTCATTGCCTCTATAATAGATATCGGGAGCCCCTCATTCTTACTCATCAGCACAAAAATATTATTTTCGGCCAAATACTTATATACCTCTTGGTTAGAGATACTACCCAGGAAATGAATTTGACTGGCAATACCAAGATTAAATGATAGGCTTTCTAATATCGGTCTTTCAGGTCCATCACCTATGAAATCAACACTAATTTGATTACGCAATTCTTCGGATAACTTACTTACTGCTTCGATAATTATTCTCTGACCTTTTCTATAACTTATTGTTCCTGTACAGCATAGACGGTATTTATACTTATATTCTTTATTCTTTAGCCTAATCACTTCTGAAGATTGATTGGGTGTTAAATCATCTATGCCATTGATAATAACAGATGTATCATCAAGTGACTTCTGAGGATAATAATTTAGAAAATTTGTTTGTCCAATTCTAGCAATGAACACCAGTCTTTCTACTCGGTTCACTATCTTGTTGAACTCACTTTTTAAGCCATCCAAATACTTAGAATCCTTTAAACCAGGCAATGCCTCTATCAACATTCTAAAAGGGATTCCGTCTGTATGTTGAAATAATACTATTTTAGGCAAAGTTCCTTTGTGTTTTTTTATAAACAGATAACACTCTGTATCGGAGTGGAATTGTACAATATCAGGGGTACGATTCAAAGATAAATAATAATCTATTAAATGATCTGTTTGTCTTCGATTGTTTTTATCAACCAATTTAGCTGCCCAAAGGTCTTTTCTGGCTCTCGACCGAATCCATTGAGATATTTTCAAACGCATTCCGCTTAGATGACTGCTGTTGACTTGAGATGAAATTTCGGGCACTTCTGTGAAAGCACCCTGCTGTATAGACTCATTAACAAAAAGAGTTACTTCATATCCACGAGAGTTAAAGTAATCTTTATGCTTCAAAATTCTCTTTAGTGTTCCTATTGGTCCATTAATTGCTTTAATTGAGCTTGGTCGAATAATATCAACTTGCTTCATATTTCGATACTTTTCAATTATAACTATGGTTTTAAATATGAATTCTCATTATATGTCAAGTCGTCTTTCTTATAACTCTGAAGACACTTGGAGATTATTAAACTTTTTTTCTTCCAAATTTAAAATAGCAAATACTAACAAAATCAGAAATTGTAAATCAGGGGTATAGTATCCAACCTGCGCTGTATCTGCAAATAATAATACAAACAATAAAGCTCCCACTATCTTATATGGTAAATCTCGATGTCCCCAAATTCTCTTTATAACGGGAACTAAATATGAATAATAAGCAAATACACCTATGATGCCGCCTCCAACCATTATCTCAATGTAGTTATTATGTGCATACCAGTTTTTGCCCCCAAAAAGAATGTGATTATTTGACAGAACCCTAAAACAGTTCATACCATATCCTAAAATCGGTTTTTCGAGAAACCATTCCCACCCTGCCTGAATCAACAACACCCTTGAGTTATCTTGAGTGTGATCACTTGTCCCAGAAACAATATCGATTGTTTCCAATAATCGCCACCCCATTAAATCATATAGATAAGAAATATTCATCATTGCATATATAAATGCTATCCCAACTGCAATCAATCCAACCGCATAATAAAAATGCCCTTTTAATTCATAAAAAGAAAAAACGACTAATGGGATGATTAAGAATCCAAAACCTTTTCTACTGCCAGTTATAATAATAACAAACAACATAGCAAAAGATACTATTAGCCAAAAAAACCTAAGATTCTTTTTATTTGCTTTCCAAAACAAATAGAAACCTACATATATAGCAATAGCAAATTCCATGGCAACAGAATTAATATTCCAATCATGGCTATAGTCTTCACCAACGGAAAGTCGCTCATCCCCGATAGAACTTAGGTTAACAAAAGAAATGAAAAAAAACAATAGTATGACACATGCAATATAAAAAAGCTGAAGTATGCGGAAGAGATCATTATAACTACCAATATATTTGGTTAATGTATAAGCAAAACAAAATAAAGGAAAAACACGAATAACTAATACAAACAATGTCAATTGGGGCGATATAGACCAAAATGAAGATATAAAAATGAAAGACATAAAGATCAAATACCACCTCGATAGTACCTTATCAGCCGGATGACTTTTCCCTCGCGGTGCAAACAAAAGCAAGAACATACCCAATACGAAATTAACATAATCCGAAGATAAGATAATAGGTATCATGTTCTGCAAAAAGAATATGAATACAAAAAACAAATATAAACTGTTTCGTTGCATCTATATTACAAATTTAAAAGCCCAACAATCAATCAGAGATTGCTCTATTTAGCAAATGTAATGAGTGCTCCCTTATTTTATCGTAAGTACCATTACTTATTACGTCATTTTGCATTAATAGAGTTTTGCCCAAATCTTCGTAGTTCTTGAAAAGATGTTGAAGAAGATCATATTGTTTGAGTAACTCTTTTACTTTAATCTTATTTTCATCAAAGACCGCAAATTTCTTTCCATAAATAATAGAAAAAGCGGTTCCGTGAAAAGTATCCGTAAGCACATACTCCGCTTCTTTAAACCATGAAATGAAATTGTATGGAGATGCATTTAAAATCTTGTCACCCCAAGGTTTAGTAAAGCTAAATGATACAATTTTGAGTTTGTATATTTTTGCAAAAGAAATTACATACTTTTTTTGACAACTGGTTATTTCGTTAAAAAAATATAACAATAAGTACTTCTCAATAGATACCGGACGAGCCATACTATCATATTCTTCTTTATGAAGTAAGAGTGTGGGGTCACAAACTATTTTTGAATCCAAACCATATACCTCATCAATAATATCCTTAGTATGTTTGTCTCTTGCCAAAAAATGAGAGATCCTAATTTTCTCTTTAAAAGGTGTAACCGTATTATAATATTCTTTCGTGCTGGTATTAGCAGCAGAAATAGCATAGGTTATCACTTTTGAACAAGGAAACGATAATCCATGATATTCTTTTGCCATATTCCTATAAAAAGGCTTTTGATGGTTCCAAAGTGTATCACTACCAATAACTACAACTTCTGGTCTAGGGTCAAAGAAAGAATCATAAATATGGAAACACATCTGGGCTTTCTTGAACCATCTTCGCCGCGCAAGAAAAAAGGGGACTGCTTTTAAATCACCTTTATAAATCTGCTTCAAAACATTATATATGCAACTGTAATCCTTTCCTGTTAAAGGACTATACAAATATGAAACATTGTGACCATGTTGAGATATGACTCGACCTAAAGCGTATGCCTGGAGGAAACTGCCACAATTTTCATGATTATATACTGTTATAATTAGGACATTCATCTTATTTAGTTTATATGGATTTTGTTCTTGACAAATGTAAATAGACTTTTCCTTTCTGTAATATCCAATCCAAAAATCAGGATAGAAATAAAAAGACATGTTTCATATATAATTATGAGAAGAAAAAGATTTATAACACCTCCTGAATGATGCTGGTGAAACCATACTGGGATTAAGAGTGAAAGAGCACAAACCATTATTCCTCTAATAACTGACTCATAATTAAATCTCATCACAGGAAAAGTTGGAATCAGACGCTTTAGTATAATCAAACGGACATAGAATGCCAACGTAGTAAGAACGAATGATATGATATATACAATCGGAGGAGGACATCCAAATTTTAAAAAAACATAGGATACTGGCACATTAAAGATTATAATTGATCCAACAACTGACTGATATAAAGCAACGCGACCTGTCGCATGACATGCTGCCATAATAGGATGTGACATTCCTTCTACAATACTGATTACTAGCATTAAACGAGTAAAAACAACCACATATTCTGGCATTTGTCCAAGCCAAAGATAAATAACGAATGGCGTATCTATAATCAATGGAACTGCGAGGGCAAATAATAAGAATGTTGTTAATTTGGCGCTTCGAATGACAAGCGTAAACATATTAACCAAATCACCCTGTGCATAGTATTTCACAATCTGAGGACGTACTGCCATAAAAAAATTATTACTAAACTGATTTACGCCAGCATTCACTTGAGCAGATACCCCGCGTGAAGCATTAACCGATGGAGTAAAGAATACATTCAGTAGAACATTCAGCCCCTGAGATTTAACAACGGCTGCAGCTGCACCGAACAGGTTCCACCCAGAATAGGATATTAGTTTCCTAAATAATCTTTTATCCCATTCAAAAGAGTACTTACATTCTCTATAATGACTTCTGCAATAAATACCATAACTTAATGTTATAAATATACTAACCAAGAAAAGGAGCATTGAATAAAAGCATAACTTATCAAACAAGAACAAATTAAGCAGATAAACAATACCTAATTTCAGTAACACCTCAACGATACTAACGTATGCAAACACATTCATGTCTTCGTGAGCAATAATCGAAGCATTAAATGGAATAGTAAAAAGTGCCACAATACAGGAAAGCACAGAAAACTGAAAAGCATAATTAGCAGCATATACTCTTTCGGGAGGGATAACCAATTGAGTATTTACGAACCATAGACCTATTGTTTCTGCCAAAACGACTATAATGACTGCTACAAGCAAATAAATATTAATTGACATCGAGAAAGTCCTTTTTAATGCCATTTCATCATTTTTTCCAAGTTCAAATGCAAAAAAACGATTTGTAGCCGATGTCATTGCTCCGTTAAGAAGACCCATCAATGCCACTACACCACCAATCACATTATAAATACCAAAATCTATAACTCCCAATACTTTAAGGACCACCCTTGAAGTATAAAGAGAAACTGCAATAATTAAGAACATACGAATATACAAGAATAGTACATTCTTAACTATCCTTTTATTATTCTTCTTAAGGTCTTTCGGCATTAATCTATTTTTCTTACTATCTTATTAAAAGACAGACGATGAGAAATTGGGACTTTGTATTCATCTTTAAAATTACCAATCGCTATCAAACATATCATCTGCTCATCTTTATCTATATCAAGTTTCTCCCATATTCTATACAACCACTTAGAGGGCAACACTGGTCTTTGCACAAAACAAGATGCGATTCCTTTCGCCTGAAGAGCTAATGTCAAATATGACGCGAAAACTGTACCCGTCACTATCCATTGCATATTCTCTGACAAACGATAATCAGACATTCGCCCCGTTATTAAAAGAAACTGTTCTGCATCATCAGCAAACCCACCTATTCCCGACAGATCTCCAAGTGATTTGAAAGAACTCTTTGTTAGAATATAGCATCGATAACATTGTCGATTACATGCACTGGGGCAGCGCATTGCCATTTCGATAGCCTCATGTAACTTATTCTGATCAACAGGCGTGTGAGCAAATTCTCGGACACTATGACGATCACAAAACAACTTTACAAAGCATTTCTGCTCTTCCTCTGAATAGTTTGGTTTCTGTATTGTCAATATACCGCCTAATTTCGAAGTATCCCCAATTCTATCACTCAATTCTTCGACTACCTTACGGACTATTTCTATTTTTTCCGAAGTTAACCCCATATTATTATGGTATTCGAGATACTGTTTGAGAACAGAAACGAACATTTCTGGTCTTTCACAATCTCCACCTAATTCTAAGTATTTTTTTACATGCAAATAACCCTCCATGATTTTTTCATACCCAAAAAAAGCCCTAACATTTTCTAAGGAAAGCCCTTTCTCTATAGAATGAGTATATCTAATTATCTCGCCCTCATGTCTACTTAGCTCTCCTTTTTTATTATTTAGAACCTTATAAATCCTATATGCATCCTTTGCTCCTTTAAGAACAAATTTAGCTGCGTCTATATACTCCATAACAGGAAAATTACAATGATTAATAATTACATTAACATATCTAATGAAAATCGCTCCCCCTTCTGGCCATCATTCACAAACATTTTTCCAAGCACTTCAGGTAGATACTTCGGATGGAGTCCAAATCCAGGACGTACACTGCGCACGTTCTTCTCTGTCACAATATCTCCGGCTTTCACGTCCTCTGCAACATAAAGCGAGCGACTAAACTCACGTCCTTTAATCTTGGTATAGTCTGTGGGATAAACGACATCACCTAATGCTTTCTCCACATTGCGAATAGACTTCACCATAGCAGCAAATTCCCCTATCTCCATCGAGAAAGCGGCGTCTGGGCCACCAATGGAACGGTCAAGTATAAAATGTTTCTCAACCAATATTGCTCCAAGCGCTACGGCAGCAACTGCCACATCATACCCCATCGTATGGTCACTCAAACCAACCTTAACACCATAGCGCTCTTTCATATCCACCATTGTCATCAGATTAGCATCTTCAATGGGGGCTGGGTAAGAAGAGGTGCATTTTAAGAGCGTAATATCATCATTACCTGCATCTTTGCAAGTTTTCACAGCCAACTCAATGTCCTCCGGCATGGCAATACCCGTTGAAATGACCATAGGTTTGCCTTTCTTGGCTGCATACTCTATCAAAGGGATATCAGTAATCTCAAAGCTGGCAATCTTCATAATTGGATTCCCAAGATCTTCAAGGAAATCAACGGCTGTCTTGTCAAAAGGTGTTGAAAAACATATCAGTCCACACTTTTTTGCCTCATCAAAAATGGCTTGGTGCCATTCCCAAGGTGTATAGGCTTCTTGGTAAAGGTCATACAACGTACGACCATCCCACAAGGTTCCCTTAACCTTGAAATCATCTTTATCACAATTCAGTGTGATTGTATCTGCCGTGTATGTCTGTATCTTAACTGCATCTGCTCCGGCCTCCTTTGCAGCTCTTACTGATTCAAGAGCCACATCCAATTTATGGCCATGATTGGCTGACAGTTCTGCTACAATAAAAGTCTTACTCATGTAATCTCAATATATAGTAAATGTACTCGTTGTCTCGGCTTTGTTCTTGATAGCCAAGTTTCTCATGATACTTGATAGATCTTAGATTATCTTGTTTTACCTTGGCTGAAACGGCCTTAATCTCATGGGGCAAACTACTTAATATCTGACGTTCCCATTTCTCTGTTTGTCCTGTTCCTTGAGTGGAAGGATTGGCTATGATGCCACGTTCCCAAATACCGTCACCATCATTGGTGAGATTGTACGTTCCCAACAATATGCAATTTTTATAAATGGCATAATAGAGCCTGTTAGGATTGTCTTTCAGACTCTCCACAAATTTGAAATGATTCTCCTCTGGAATCAATTCCGGATTCACCATCCATGAGCGTACGTCATCCCGATTCCTTAATGCGAGAATGTCAAGGATCTGCTCTTTGGTGCAATCCACATAGTTAATTACATCATAACGCTCATTCCACAAAGAATGAAGCACCACGTCTTTGTATTCACCGTTAAATAGGCAATGCTCCTTCAAGGTTGCCTCATGCTTGTATCCATTCGCCTCCAACATCGTATAGAGGTGAGGGCGCAAATCAAATGCGTAGGTGTAAATTTTGTGTAAGCCCAAATCATCAAAGGCCACTGCTTTGAGCATGGTAAGGTAGTTGCTCCAATTCTCAGCAAAGTGCTCTTTCTCTAACTGGGTGTCCATGATAAATGAGATTTCACCATTACGGTCAATCCAGTTGATATGGACAAGGCCTCCATACCCTATGCAGACACCCTTCTCCAAGTAGGAGACGAGTATCTGATCGGGTT
>Ga0247610_10003770_pt1 | contig 16427 bp, 13 predicted proteins | sample 174DNAGHGhighgp2_FD_193483 | JGI IMG/M metagenome (GOLD analysis project Ga0247610, IMG submission 193483) | Sheep rumen microbial communities from Palmerston North, Manawatu-Wanganui, New Zealand - 1742 DNA GHGhigh gp2 | ecosystem: Host-associated > Mammals > Digestive system > Stomach > Rumen... | reverse complement strand
CGAGCGGTCCCTACATGGGCGGCCCTTATATGGGAGGCTCCTTTATGAGCAGTTCGACTCCCACAGGACCTTCCGCACCTCTCGGGCCTTCACCTATGGGCAGCTCCGTACTGACCGGCAGGATCGCACTTCCTACGGATCAGCCTGCCGATCACTCTTCTTCTGACGGGGATAAGAACGATTCCAACTGAGAACGGGCGGAATCATAATCATGAAAGACAAACGAACGTATGCCGCAGTCGATCGCTGCGGCTACGTTTTCTTTACGGTCATCCATAAAGACACATTCCGAAGCATCCAAACCGTAGCGTGACAGCAGCAAACGATAGATCGCGGGGTCCGGCTTCGCGATCTTCTCATATCCCGAGATGATCTTACCGTCCGCGAGTTTTGCAAAATCAAATTTCTCTTTCTCATGCATCGTGTAAACCCGGTCCGGATAATTGGAGAGCAGATAGACTCCGTAGCCGCGGTCTTTCAGTTCCTTAAGCCAACCGTACGCATACGGATAGGGAGCCGCGATATCAACGAGATGGTCAAAGAAAAGCTCCGACTCTTTTTCATAGCCGGGAACTCTCGCTTTCATGTCGCTGATGATATCGTCATACGGACGGATCGAAAGATCCAGTTCATCCCAGAGTTCATTCAGTACGACACGCTCGACAAACAGTTCCACGGTCTCCTCCGGAAAACCGAGGTCCCTCATATAGTCACGATAGCGGAAATCCGCCAGCACCATTCCGATATCAAAGATCACATTTCTGATCACCGGTTGTTACTCCTTCCTTATCCTCAGTGAAGATCCTCAAAGATCACGATGTTTTTCCCGTGCTGCTTTCCGTAATACATCCGCTCGTCCGCAACCCTGATGATCTCTTCGGGCTCATGATAGCTGTCTTTATTCTCTTCGAGCCCGATCGTGATCGTCGCCGGGATCCGTTTATTAAAGAATATCGTCGGAGAGTTTTCAATATCTTTTCTCAGGTATTCCATCTTCTCTTTTGCTACCGCGAGATCATAATCTTTCATCAGGATGATGATCTCCTCTCCGCCCCATCTGCAGATATCGCATCCGTGCATCTCTTTGCGGATCATCCGGGTAATGTGCCGGAGCACTTCATCTCCCGCATCGTGGCCAAAGGAATCGTTGATCCGTTTAAAATTGTCGATATCACAGAACGCAATGCAGAAATGACCGGAACGTTCGTCATCCATGATCGGCTCCAGCAGGGGCAGGAAGCCACGACGGTTCAAAAGGCTCGTCAGCGCATCTTCCTGGGCATCTGCCGAAAGCTGCTTGTTCTCTTTCTCCAGACTGTTCACTTCGACTTCGCTCGCGTAAATGTAGATCGTATTGTAAAAGATCGTTGCAAATACCATCACGAAAGAAGAAAACAGGATCAGCAGGATCCGCGCCGCCGGCACCACATCGTAGACCGGACGCACCTCCGCAAAGCGGATATACAGAAAGGAAAAGATCGCAAAGTTCAATGCGAGAAGAAGTACGATGATCCAGCGTTTTGCGCCTTTAAAGATAAAACAGCCGAAATAGATGATGATAGGAACGATCGAAAACAAAAAGCAGTATGTCCCGCAGCGCAGTCCGATGTAATAGGTAGAAACTATAGTGTACGCCGTAACCTCCAGAACGATACTGATATATGCCGGCATGACATGACCGGCCCTGCACAATACGATACAGAACAGATAGACCACGACGCTCAGGATATTAAACTGCACCAGCGGTGTCACCCCAAGCGCGATCATAAATGCCAACAGCGCGGCATGAACAAAACACATGACCACCACCGTGACCAGGTTACTGTTATGGACGAGAAAATGCATGATGCTGTCGATGATCTTTTTGTCTTTCATTTTTCCGCCTGCCTCGCATAAGGATGACTGTGTACAATTTGTTATTTTATCATTTTCCCCCGCGTTTTGCAATGAATCACGGTGGGAGACAGGCCTGATCGGCCCTTCCCGGCGAAAAATCCGACCTTGACGGAAAACAGTGTATCGGATAGAATAGGTGACGTTTGAGATTCGTTTATTATCTAGGGGAGGATTGGATGATGGATATCGTATGTTTGGATCTGGAGGGAGTACTCGTACCGGAGATCTGGATCGCTTTTTCAGAAGCGAGCGGGATCCACGAACTGAAGCGCACGACCCGCGACGAGCCGGATTATGACAAACTGATGCGCTGGAGGATCGGGATCTTAAAAGATCACGGCCTTGGTTTAAAGGAGATCCAGCAGACGATCGAGACCATCGACCCGCTTCCGGGTGCACGGGAATTCCTGGATGCACTCCGCGAACAGACTCAGGTCATGATCCTTTCCGATACCTTTACCCAGTTTGCAACGCCGCTGATGAAAAAGCTCGGATGGCCGACGATCCTCTGCAACACGCTGATCGTCGCTCCGGACGGAGAGATCACGGACTTTAAGATGCGGATCCCGCAGTCGAAACTCTCGACCGTCAAAGCTCTGCAGTCCATCGGCTATGAGACCATCGCAAGCGGTGACAGCTACAACGATCTTGCGATGATCGAGGCGAGTAAAGCAGGCTTCCTGTTCCGCAGCACCGAGCAGATCAAAAAGGATCACCCGGAGCTTCCGGCATATGAAAGCTATGACGAGCTGCTTCACGCGATCGAAGCAGTGCTCGAACCGTAATTCAGCCTCTGGATATGATGTATTTGAAGATCGGATTTCCCATGGAGGAAAAGCGCTCTTCATACTCGGTCATGATATTGCCGCGCATCATTTCCTCGTCGGCATGCAGATCGTAAGTGATCGCATCGATCTTCCAGCCCGCTTCCGAGACCTCTTCCACTGCAAAGTCGAAGAGGTCTTTATTATCGGTCTTAAACTCCACCACCCCGTCCGGCTTCAGGATCTCGTCGTAACGGGCCAGGAACTGCCGCGAAGGCAGTCGGCGTTTCGCATGCCGGTCCTTCGGCCAGGGATCCGAAAAATTCAGGTAGATCTTATCCACCTCTCCCTTTCCGAATACATCGGTGATATATTCCGCGTCCATGCGGATGAACCGCAGGTTATCCAGCGGCTCCGCTTCCATTTTCTGCAGGGCACGGAGCAGAACGGTGGAATACTTTTCGATCCCGATATAATCCACCTCCGGATGCTCCTTAGCCAGCGTCATGAGAAAACGTCCTTTCCCCATACCGATCTCGATATGGAGCGGATGACCCTCACGGAACACTCCGCCGCGCCAGCTGCCCTTCCGTTTTTCCGGCTCATGACATACAAAATCGCTGGCTGCGATGACATCTCTCGACCCCGTGATATTTCTTAACCGCATCTTTTCCCTTTCCTTCTCCTGTTTTTATTCCGCAGACTCCGGCTGCCGATTATCCCTTGCACGGCGTCCGCATTCCCTGTATAATATCTGAGGATCATACAGGATATTATGAGATCAATAGTAAAACATTATCGATATTTCAGATACTTTCTGCTGCCGCTGTTTATTGCGATATTCCTGCTCTCTTCTCCGATCACAGTCCTCGCCACACAGGAGGAACTGCTGGAGGAGGCGGAGGAACGCAAGTCCGAGCCGGTGGATACCAACGACATCGAAGGCTGGCCGCAGGGGCCCGCGATCGGTGCCGAATCGGCGATCCTTCTGGAGGCAAATACCGGCGCGATCCTTTATGCCAAAAACATCGACGAGGAACTCTCACCCGCATCCATCACCAAGCTGATGTGCTGCCTCGTTGCCGTGGAAAACTGTCCCCTCGACGAACTGATCACGGTGAACCAGTCCGCGATCAATGCCAACGACCCCGACGGCTCGAGCATGTACCTGAAAGCCGGGGAGCAGCTGACTCTCGAGGAACTATTATACGGTATTCTGATCAGTTCCGCAAACGAAGCCTGCAATGTCGTTGCCGAGCATATCGCCGGATCGATCGACGCCTATGTGGAAATGATGAATGCCAAAGCAGAAGAGCTCGGCTGTACGCACACGCACTTTGTCACCACCAACGGGCTGCAGCGGGACGGGCACTATACTTCCGCCCACGACATGGCCAGGATCGGGCAGGCCTTCTTTACACACGACATCCTCTGCAAGATCTCCTCGACTCCGGAATACGTGCTCCCGGAATCGTCCAACCACGAAACACACACGCTCCGTTCCAAGAACAAACTGCTGCCCGGCACGACCTACGCATACGACGGTCTGCTCGGCTCCAAGACCGGCTTTACCAGCGTGGCCAGACAGACTCTCGTATCCTGCGCCCAGCGCGGAGATATGCGTCTCGTCTGCGTGATCATGAAAGAGGAAACGCCTTACCAGTTCGAAGATACCGTGTCTTTATTTGACTACGGCTTTTCCCACTTTTCCGTACAGGATGTATCGCAGTTAAGCAGCGGATCCGGCGGCGGAAATTCAGATTTCTTCGATTCCGGCAACGGTCTTTTCGGAAGCACGACCTCTCTGATCTGCCTGAGCGACAGCTCCCGTGTCGTACTGCCGGAAGGCTTTGAGTTTTCCTCCCTGAGTTCCGAGATCTCCTATGAAGATCTGAAAGACGGCGAACTGGCCCACATCCTGTATTCCTATCAGGATATGCCCCTCGGGATCGCCTCCGTCATGCTGGATCCGGCAGCCGCTTCCGACTTCACATTCTCTGAGGCAAAGGATACGGAAGAAAACGAGAATGTTCCCGAACAGAAAGTCTATATCAATGTGTATCACATTCTCACCGGTCTGCTCGCCATCCCGTTTTTCATCATCTTCGTCTATCTGATGTGGAAGCTGCTCGGCCGCTTCTTCCTGTATCGCCAGCGGATCAACCGGATCAAAAAGAAAAGAGGCGAGATCGTAAAATCACGCTCCGCACTGCGCAAAAACTTCCGCCAGCACAGTCCCGTACTGCGCAGGGATAAACGAGCCGAGGCCGCTTTAAAAAAAGAAAAGGCTGCGAATCGTCCGTCGCAGCCCCGTAAGAAATCTCAGGTCCGTATGCGTCATTACGATTGATCACCTGGATTTATAGTTCTCACAAAATTGTTCGATCCGGCTCCGGGATTTTGCAAAACTCTCAAGGAGCTTCTCCGAGAAAACACCGGCCTTTCCGGACATGACCATCTCATACGCCGTATCACTGTCAAACGCATCACGATAGGTACGATCGGAGATCAGCGCGTCATAGGCATCAGCCATTGACACAACCTGTGCTTCGATCGGGATCGCATCACCGCTTAAGTGATCGGGATATCCGCTGCCGTCAAACTTCTCGTGATGATGACGGACGATGTTATAGCTCACGTCCACATAGTCCTTGCTCTGCAGGTCCTTGATCTGTTCGAGAATCTCGCATCCGCGCGTCGTGTGGGATTTGATGACTTCAAACTCATCCGGCGTCAGTTTTCCGGGCTTTAACAGGATCGTATCCGGGATCGCGACCATCCCGATATCATGCAGCGCGGATGCACTCTCGATGATATCCACCCGCTCGGGAGACAGATCATAATCCTCGGGATACAGATACCCGACAGTCTCCGCAAGGATGCGGGAGATCCCTTTTACTTTCTTGATATGTCCGCTGGATTCGAGATTACGGAACTCGACAATGGAGCTCATGACCTCGGTCAGACGGTCGTTGTAAGTACGCAGCTCCTTATTCTTTTCCTGGATCTGCGCGACCTGCTGGTTGACGATGCTCTCCAGCTGCGCGCGGTTCTGATAGACCGAGATCGTATTCTTGATCCGTCCGCGTACGATGGGTTCGACAAAAGGTTTCTGAATGAAATCCACCGCTCCGTTGCTGTAGCACTCCTCCACCAGCTCCAGTGTCGGCTCCGTCGTCATCATGACGACCGGGATCCGCTTGGTCATCCCCTTCATGTTCAGAACTTTCAGCAGCGCACGTCCGTCGACGACCGGCATATGCATATCCAAAAGAAGGATCGCGACACGTTTGTTGTTCTCGACAATGTACTCCATCGCTTCCTTGCCGTTATTCGTCAGCGCGACCGTATAATCGTTCTGAAAAATCTTTCGGAGCAGCTCACGGTTTTTCTCTTCATCGTCTGCTACCAGAACAATGTTTCTTACCACGTTGTTTGCGGTTGCCATGTTTTTGCTCTCCCCCTCGTTTGTTTATGGCTTCTTGCTGCCGGCCGGCTGGAAAGTCGCTCCCTGTGCGGCCTCTTCGACCAGCGTCGCTCTGCCGTTGATCGTAACTCGCGTATTCTCGTAGGTCGTACCCTTCACGGTCACATAGACCTTCTGCAGGGATTTGATCTCTTCCATCAGATCCCGCTCCTGCTGGCCGTACTCCTCGAGCTCCACCAGACCTTTTTCCATCGCATCCTGAAGTTTCAGGAAGATCTCATTTTTCCGCCCTTCCACGGGGCCGAACTTCTGCAGGACACCGTTCATACCGAGACGGATCTTTGCGATCTCGTCCTGCTTTCCCTTACGTTTTGTGAGGATCTCCTTCATCCTCACATCCATATCGTTTCCTCTTCCGACCTCGAGCTCCGTCCGGATGTGTGCCTCGTTTCCGACCGTCGTCGTCTCGATCCCGCGCACCGCATGCACACGTCCGCCGGCGATCCTGGCCTTTCCGCCGTTGGTCTTGACGAGTTTTCCCGCGTAGATCGAACTGTTCAGGATATAGCCTGTCTCCACATTGACCCCGGCCTCGACGATCGCATTTTCCAGAAAGGCCGCAACGATACTTCCGCCCGACTTCAGCAGGCCCTTGTCATTGCCGTTGACACCTTTCGCGATCGTAATATCGCCGCCCGCCTTGATCGTGGCACTCTCGACGAAACCGTCGATAACAATATCGCCGTCCGCCTCAATCACCGCACTTTCCTGCACATTGCCGCGGATACGGATGTTTCCGTCGAAACGGATATTACCGTTCGCATATCCGATATCCTCGTCAAACTCCAGGATATCCATGATCTTGATCGTATCGCCCTGCATCGTGACAAAGCCGTTTGCCGTAGCGGTGTAGGTCACGCCGTCCTCCTCCAGACGGATCTTCGGATCGACGGAGAGTTTTTTCAGATTCTTTCCGTGGCTCGCCTTCAGTTCAAAACCGGACACCGTATGTCCGAGCTTGCCGTAAGTCGCCGGATGGTAGAGCGCGATCCGCTCGCCTTCCCGCACGGATGCATACACTTTCTGGGAACGGTAATCGATGCTGCCGTCCTCCCGGATACGTGGCTTATTGTCCCCGATGTTTGCCACAAAATACTCGTAATATCCTTCTTCACCGACTACGGAGGGAGTCCCCTCCGCCACCAGGACTTCACTGCCCGGCAGCAACGCCTTCACATCGACCGCGTCCAGATTCACGCCTTCGGATACGCCATAGAGATAAAGGAGTGTATTGAGTTTTGCTTTATTGAATTTTTCCGGAAGAAGCTGATTCACGCGGATATAGGCTTTCATCTGCCCTTCCTCGGTATAGACCGTGATCCCGGTCTCACGGTCGGTATAGCTGAAGTCGATCTTTTCCGGACCCTTTTCATAACGTTTCATCAAAAGATCCTGATGTCTCTTCTTCATATCCGGCAGACTGAAGATCAGCCGCGTATAGGATGCCGTATCCACATGCTCCATGAGTCCGAGACGGATCTCACGCATCTGGGAATCTTTATAAAACTTATTCGCATATCCCGTCACATCGACGCCCTGCTCCAGCCCGATCCGGATCTCGCGCATCTGACGGAAGAAATAGGCCGGGTCATCATACAGAGACACATCGACGTTATGATCGATCCCCAGCTTGATCTCATCAAGCTGTGACCATGCATAGAGGGATTTATCGTAGGAATCAAAAGATTTGTTCTGAAAAGCGGGAGTTTCCGCAGCGGTCTCCGCAACTGCTTCGAGTTTACTCAGATCCAGACCGCTTAATGCCTTTTCCAGGGTCTTTTCCAGCGAGTCATCCGGTTTTTCGGGCTCGGACGCAGTCCCGGAAGAAGGCGCAGTCGAAACGGATGCCGCAGCATCCGGCTTCCCTTTGTTTTTATCCGCCTGATCCTGTTGTTCCTGGACGATCTCGAGAAGGCTTAAGAGGTCTTCCCCGTCAATGTCCAGTTCGTTTTTATCGTCCGCCATAAACTTCCCTTCGGAAAGAAAAATATTCAGAGAAAGTATATCATATCTGCGGTTTCCTTGCAAGACGGCGCTGCCGGTCCAGATAGTTGTTCCGGTCGACCTGCATGCGCCTGTACTCGTTCTCGTTGATGCCGTAGCAGGAGCGTTCCGCATATACCCCGCCGGATTCCGCCTTTTTGATCCGAATCCGGACCGCCAGATGCCCATGCTCCGGACAGATCCCGGCCGCATGCCAGTGACTCCCGCCGCCGTACCAGCGGATCCCCTGACGGATGGATCTTCCGTCACACTTTTCGCAGCGGAGTGTCGTCATGTGGGGGTCGTGTAAAATCTCCGTCCCGCTCTCGTAGACCCGGGAGATCAGGAGTTTTTTCCCATTCTCCGTCAGATGGAGTTCCTCCGACTGCGATGCGGGAAGATGGTAGAGATCATACGATGCATATTGTTCCTCGATCTCCGACGGGATAAGCCGCAGGATCTTCGTCGTATAATAAGCATCACTGTAGGCGCGGTGAAAGGGCACATCTTTTACGATATGTTCCTTTTCGACCGCAGTGGCCAGAGCCATCTGCGACCAGTCCCCGATCTTTGCGCTGTAGAGCTTCTGGACATTAAGATATCGGATCGGCCGGTCGCTCAAAGGCTCCATCCCGTAATAAGTCATGTTCCTCTGAAGCTCCGTCAGATCCTGTCCGCCCCAGGTGCAGAAGACAGCATCCTTTCCGCTCCATTCGAGAAAGGCTTTTGCCGCATCCGGAAAGCGCTTCCCGCGTTCCAGTTCTCCCGGCTTCAGATCCAGCATCTTACGGATCCGCCAGTTGATCTGGTCATATACCTGCGGACAGATCAGCGTCTGGAACTTACTGATGATCTCTTTCTTTTCATTGAGCTTTACCGCCCCGATCTCGATGATCTCAAACTGGAGCTCACGCTCCTCGCTGCTCTTTCCGTCTTCGGGCTGGTTCCACTCCAGGTCAAATACGATATACTTCATAACATATAAGAATCTACCCCCGGAAAACTCCGGGGGTAGACATGATAAACCTCGTTTCGATTATCTCTGCGACTTATACCTTATCATTGTCATCAAAGATGTCGCCGCACTCCGGACAGAACTTCGGCGGGTTTGCCGGATCCTCCGGCTGCCAGCCGCACTTGTCACACTTGTAGGTCGGCGTTCCGGCCGGCTTCGGCTTACCGCAGTTTGCACAGAACTTACCCTTGTTCACGGTACCGCACTCGCAGGTCCATCCGTCGTTCGCCGGCTTCGGCTCACCACACTGCTGGCAGAACTTGCCGGTGTTGACCTGACCACACTTGGTGCAGGTCCAGCTGTCTGCCGGTGCCGCTGCGGGAGCGGGTGCTGCTGCCGGAGCTGCCTGCTGTACCGGCTGCTGAGGCTGCATCTGCTGTTGCTGCATGCCCATCTGGAAGAGATTTCCGGCGTTCATACCGCCCATACCGCCTGCCATGCCCATGCCCATAAAGCCGGTCATCGCACCTGCGGTATTGCCTGCTGCCGTATTCATCGCCTTGCCCTGCTGATCGACCATGTAACCTGCAGCGAGCATCGGGTTGCTTAAGGACTTCGCCTTCTGAAGCTGGTTCAGGGCCTCCTCGTCCTCTTTGTTCATCGTCGGCGGATTCATGGAGATCGTACGGATCTCGATACCGTACTGCTCGATCCAGGTTGACTTCAGCTGATTGTTCAGAGCCGTGACCATCAGCTGCTTCTTTGCCGGCAGGCCGCTCGGACGCAGACCATCCTCATTGAGCTCACCGATCGCTCCGGAAAGAGCATCCACGAACTCGTTCTTCAGCTGCGGCTCGATCTGATTCAGACGGAACTCCTCTGCCACATTACCCGCAAGATGCGTGTAGAAGAGGACCGGATCCGTGATCTGGAAGCTGTAGCTTCCGTTGATGCGAAGGTGTGCATCATAGTCGAAGTCCACTCTCGAATCCACGATATGGAAATAGATGGGCTGCGGCGTACCGAACTTAACATCCGTGATCAGCTTCGTGTTGACGAAGTAGATCTTCTGCGTGGTTGCCGTCAGACCGCCGTAGGTAAAGTTCTCGACCATCTGTCCGAAAGTCTTCTTTACGCCGTCCCAGAGTCCGTCACTCGCAAAAATGGACGGAGCGGAGGAAGTATCAAAGATGAACTCACCCGGCTGGCAGCACACTTCGGTGATCTTACCCTGATCCACGATGATCATGCACTGGCCGTCCGCAACAACGATCTTGGAACCGTTGGAAACGACATTCTCCTCACCCTTGGTATTGCTGGAACGCGCACTCTTGTGATGGCCTGCTGCCATAAGTACGTCTCTCGGAAGAGCATCCTGATAAAAATACTCTTTCCACGCCCCGCTTAATACATTACTTCCTGAGTTTAATGCTGCTGAAATTAATCCCATTGTTGCTCTCCTTTCTATTTTGACGCCCCGTTAGAAGGACGACTTAGGTTCTCCCTCTCAGCTGTTTTTGCTCGGTCTTACGCCGATCTGATAGTAATCGAAACCGTACTTTTCCGCAGTCTTTACTCCGTACTGGTTTCTTCCGTCAAAGATCACGGGCTGCTTTAATCCCTTTTTAATCTCATCGAAATCGGGATTGCGGAACTCCTTCCACTCGGTGATCAGGATCAGCGCATCTGCATCACGGATCGCATCATACTTGTGTTCCACATACTCCACGTCTTTATTGTCTTTCAGATAGCACTTCTTCGCCTCATCCATCGCCTTCGGATCATAGGCCCGGATCTTTGCTCCCGCTGCCGTAAGATCATTGATGATCGTGATTGCTGCCGCTTCACGCATATCATCGGTATCCGGCTTGAAAGCAAGTCCCCACACGGCAAAGGTGCGGCCCTTCAGATCCTCGCCAAAGTGCTCTTTTACCTTTGCGGCAATGACGTGCTTCTGTGCATAGTTTACGTTTTCGACCGAAGTCAGCAGGTCCGCCTCATAGCCGTACTCCGCCGCGGTACGCACCAGTGCTTTTACATCTTTCGGAAAACAGCTGCCGCCGTAGCCGCAGCCGGGATAGATAAAGGAATATCCGATCCGCTTGTCGGAACCGATCCCTTTTCTTACTTTATTAACGTTGGCCCCTACCGCCTCACAGATCCGGGAGATCTCGTTCATAAAGGAGATCTTCGTTGCGAGCATGGCATTGGCCGCATATTTCGTCATCTCCGCACTGGCGATATCCATCAGGATAAAGTTCTCGGTATTCATCACATAGGAACGGTAAAGTTCCCGCATGACTTCCGCCGCATCCTCGTTGTCCACACCGATCACGATACGGTCCGGACGCATGCAGTCGGAGACCGCAGTTCCCTCTTTCAGAAACTCCGGATTTGAGATCACATCAAAGGTCAGATCCGACCCGCGTGCATCCAACTCTTGCTGGATCGCCTCGCGGACCTTTCCCGCAGTCCCGACCGGAACCGTGGATTTGTCCACGACATACATATGATGCGTCATCGCTTTTCCGATGCTCTGCGCTACCGTCAGAACGTAGTGCAGATCCGCACTGCCATCCTCCCCCATCGGTGTCCCGACAGCGATAAAACAGATATTGCAGCGGTTCAGCGCTTCCTCGATCTTTGTTGTAAAGTTTAAGGCCCCTGCCTTGTGATTTTTCAGGACCAGGTCAGAAAGGCCCGGCTCATAGATCGGAATGATCCCCTGTTTTAATTTTTCGATTTTATTTTCATCGACGTCTACACACCATACTTCATTTCCCATATCGGAAAAACAGGTGCCCGTCACCAGTCCCACATATCCCGTGCCGATCACTGCTACACGCATAAACCTGCTGTCCTCCAAAATCTTCGTTATTCCAAGTATGGATTATAACACTTCTCACCCTCTCACGCAAGTTGCAACTGCGCTCCGTTTCATTGCGCAATGCCGTAAATAAACCGCAGGATCTCCTCTGTCGTCCGCGTCTGCTGCTCTTTTGCACCGATCTGTGCCGCACCGTCCCCGCGTTGCTTTCCGTAGTTTCCGAACTGCGCGTGGTTGGCCCCGGGAAGGATCACCTCCGTGCTGCGGCAGGACCAGTTTTCCCGGTTTTCTTCATATACATCCTGCCGCATGACGCGGTCCTGATCACCGTACATCAGAAGCAAGGGAAGCTCCCCGTCCAGCGGTTTCGCCGGATAAGCCGCAAGCAGGATCAGACCGCTTAACTGTTCCGGGTGTTCCTCTGCATAAAACGCCGCAACGGCCCCGCCCAGAGAATGTCCGCAAAGATACCATTCATTATAATTGTAGGAATCAAGGTATGCGCCGGCCCGCTCACGCCCGAGAAAGGCCATATGGAGCGGCATGTTTAGGAGAAAGCAGTCGATCCCGCTCCCGGCCAGCTGCTGCATCAGCGGTGCATAGGCTTCCGCCTCGATCTTTGCTCCCGGATAAAAGATCAGCGCCCGCTCTGTCCCCGGGCCGTCAAAGAGGTAATCCTCTCCCAGCTTCGTGACAGCCACATCACTCGTAGACCGGAGCGCCTCATAGGCATCCGCATCCCCGCGAATGTAGTTCCCGAAATAGGCAAAGCCGCCACCGACAAAAAGAGCAAGTCCTAACAAAAAGGAAAAGAATACCCTTTTTTCTCTTGAGAATTTCTTCTTCCTGTCGATCCACCCGACCAGCAGTGCCGCCGGCCCGAAGGTCAAAAGTGCCGCTGCAAGGGGGATCACGATACGTAAAAAACCCATAATGGTGATTCTAGCACATTTTTTCCCTGTTTTCCAGCGCTTATTTCACTTTTCTTCTCATATGTGCATAGTGATTATGCATAATACACAAAAACAAGACGTATCCGCATATCTTTTTCTTGCTTTTTTCCTTTTTTTTTGCTACAATGACGTATGTTCTTCACTATGAGGGACAAAATCTTTACTACTAGATGAAGGAGGAGAAGTAATGAACAATCAGAAAAAGAATAAACACCTGATCGGCCATGTGATCACGATCGCTGTCGTAGGTGTCGTGGCTCTGGCTCTGATCCTCTGTCTGCTTGCGTACAGTGAGATCAAGAACACGTACCACAAAATGGGCGAGGAAATGCTGAAGGTCGCCTGCGTAGAGCTGCAGCAGACCATGGATAATCTGTATCCGGGTGATTTTGAAATGAAGGACGGCGTGCTCTGGAAGGGTGATTACGATCTGGAAGATCCTAACGGAGAGAATCTCCAGAAGACGCTGGATGCACTGAAGACCAATACCGGCCTTGATTACACCATCATCCTTGACAAAACGCGTGCAATGACCACGATCGACGGCATGAAGGGCAAGGACATCGGTGACGCTGCCTACAACTCGACGAAGGCCGGTAATCCTTTTGCAGACTTCAAGACCAAGATCAACGGCAAAAACTACTATGTATACTATTCGCCGATCATGACCGGCGGCAAGTTCCAGGGGTCTTTCTTTGCAGGACGTCCCTCGGAGGATATCGACAGCCAGCTGAATAAAGCAGTATTCACGCTGATCGGTATCGCCGTGTTGGTCACCATCGTCTTCGTAGTCATCGGCATCATGCTTTCCAATAAGTATTCCAAGCTGATGAAAGAGATCGCCGACAACGTAGATACGCTGGCGAACGGACATCTGACGCTCATCGTCAATCCGGCACTCGTATCCCGTACCGACGAGCTGGGTATCATCGCTGAGGGCGTACAGAACCTCGACGAAAAACTGAAAGAGGTCATCGGGAAATCCCGTCAGGCTTCCGATGAAGTCGATAAGCAGAGTACCGAGCTTGCGGACAGCGCAGGTCAGGCTTCCCAGGCTTCCGACCAGGTAACGGATGCCATCACCGAGATCTCCAAGGGCGCGGTCTCCCAGGCAGAAAGCGTTGAAGGTGCGGTTTCCGACACCGACGAGATCGGCAAGAACATCGAGAACATCACCGGTGATGTGAAGGAAATGGACCGCTATGCGGAAGAGATGAAGAATGCCTGCGATAAGGCGATGGACGCTCTCGAGCAGCTGATCCGCCAGAGCGAAGAGGTCACGGTATCCGTCAAGGAGATCGGCGATACGATCAACTCCACGAACGAATCCGCAAAGACGATCTCCGAGTTCACCCAGGCGATCACCGACATCGCAACGCAGACCAACCTGCTCTCCCTGAATGCTTCCATCGAGGCAGCGCGTGCAGGTGATGCGGGACGCGGTTTCGCAGTCGTCGCAGACGAGATCCGTGCACTGGCAGATCAGTCCAGCGACAGCGCGGACAAGATCAAGTCCATCGTTGAGAAGCTGCTGGCAGATTCCGCTTCGTCCGTAAGCGTCCTCGAGAAACTGAACGAGAGCTTCGGCGTACAGGCAACGCAGCTCGACTCCACAAAGAACAATATGGAGACGATGAACGGCAACGTAAAGAACGTAAAGGATACTTCCACGAACATCTCCACCCGTATCGCTTCCCTGAATGACGCGAAGAACGGCCTCATGGAAATCATCTCCGACCTGTCCGCGATCTCCGAGGAGAATGCGGCATCCACGCAGGAGACCAACGCTTCCATGGAAGAGCTGAACGCAACCTTCACGATCATCAGCGATGCAGCAACCAAGCTCCAGACCCTGTCCACGGAGCTGGCTGATTCGATCAGCTACTTCAAGCTGTAAGATAACGTATTCACAGTAAACAAAAGGGATCGCTTCAAGCGATCCCTTTTTCTGTCCTTACTCTTCGGTTTGTCCCGGTTCCGTTCCCTGCCTTACGCGGAGATCTGATCCGTCCCTTCTACTCCGTCCAATCACATCCGAAACGGAGCGTCACTTCTTCCTTCCCTCCGAACGCCTCATCAAGTTCCTCATCCGTGGCACCGCTGATCCTTCCGATCAGCGTTCCGCATACCGTTTCCTGCCCGGTACAGAGCACGATCCTGTTCCCTTCACAGACAAAGATGTCGCCGGCTTCGGCCGTCATTTCCTTGTCTTCCGCCTGCAACGTCACGGGCAGATCGCCGGTCATCGTATTTCCTTCTCCGTTTCGCAGGACGATCTCCTCATTGGCCTTATCATAAAACTCTTTCGCCACGGGATTATCTTCCTCGTCCAGAGAGAATACCTCCTCTTCGTCTGCTACGACGTAGCGGATCGCCACCGGGGTCATATCCTCATTTTCATCCGTCTGCGTCTGCGCCGCACCGTTGTTTGCGTTATTGTTTGTGTTGTTGTTTGTTCCGCTGTTCAAAACTCTTCCCTCCGAGTCATAAGATGCGATCGGCTTTTCATTGTCCAGGATCCCTTCGCTCCCGGGTGTATAATACCGGTCTACCAGTTCCTTCGGATACTGATCTGCCATCACCCTGATATTACTCCCCAGCAGATCCGGATCCGTATTCTCAAAAATCTCCATATCGACTTCATCATTTACGATCATACGGATCGTGAGTCTGTATTCCCCCGAAGCAAATACATCTTTTGCAAAATCATCATCCACTTTCACGTTGGCGGGGAGCACATCCCAAATCGAAATATCCTCATAGGAATCATCGTCGACACATGCCGGCAATTCGATCTTGCCGCTGATCTCGATCAGAGCATTTGCTTCACTCAGTCCGTACAGATCATAGACCAGTTCCTTTCCGTAAATACAAAAGTCGATCCAGTCCTCCGAGGTGTAGATCTCTCCGGTTTCGATATTTACCACGATGGTCCGCTCGCCGCCGTTTGTATAGGTGCCTTTCACCCAGTCGCTCATATGTGTTCCCACGACTCCGGACTTACCGGTATCGATCGGCCGGAACGTACCCTCCTTAATCCTGGCCGAGGAGTAGTTTCCCTGCAGATAAGCTTCCGCGATCGCGATCCCCTTTGCTTTGGCATCATCACTTTCTTCTTTTGAATAATCCGAGGGGATGCACCCGCAAAGCAGCGGGACGCAGAGGAAAGCCGCTATGTTTTTCTTATGATCCGTCATTTTACGAGATCCATCCTTTCTTTTCCGCCTGATCGATATTTGCGTCAATCCATTCATACACCTCCGGCATAAAGTCCTTCAGGATCGACATGCGCTTTTCCACCTGTTTCCTGTTCGTTCTTCCTTCTTTCCACGTATGTCCCTCTGTCAGTGTATTATGCAAAAACGGCTGAAGGCGGTCGAGGCACGCCGCATACTTCGCATCCGTCGTCTCAGCAGCATCAAACTCTTCCCACAGAGAACGGATCTCCTCTCCCTGCTCTTCGGGGATCTGCGAAAACAGCCGGTCTGCAGCCATCGCTTCCCGTTCCGCCTTGCTTTCGTTTCCCTTCTCGTCGTATGCAAAGGTGTCTCCTGCATAAATT
>Ga0247610_10003768_pt1 | contig 16428 bp, 13 predicted proteins | sample 174DNAGHGhighgp2_FD_193483 | JGI IMG/M metagenome (GOLD analysis project Ga0247610, IMG submission 193483) | Sheep rumen microbial communities from Palmerston North, Manawatu-Wanganui, New Zealand - 1742 DNA GHGhigh gp2 | ecosystem: Host-associated > Mammals > Digestive system > Stomach > Rumen... | reverse complement strand
ATTCCACCATCTATCAGACGGGCGAAGGCAATTCGAAGTATTTCCTGCGCTACAACAACTCTATCCGTATAGACCGTCTGGGCTATGAGACCAGCGACCACACCACGCTGACCTATACCAACAACACCTTCTACAAGGTAGCCAACGGACAGTGGGCCAATTATTCGGGTATCTCGAACTACTCGGCCTATACCGTTTTGAACAACATCTGGGTAGATTGCGCCGATGGTCAGATTGCCCGCCGTATGATGGGTAATGGCCGTATGGGTACCAATAGCACCGCTTCATGGGGCAACAATACCTATTGGCAGGAAGGTGAGGCCAAGGACAACAGCCAGTACGATACAGGCTTCATCCTCTCTTCCGACCCTGCCTTCGCAGATCCTGCCAACGGCAACTTCACACCCACGGGTTCAGAGCAACTGGAGCGTAGGACTGGCGACCCACGATGGCTTTCTAATAATTGACAATTGATAATTGATATTCCTATGGAAGCAAAGCGTAGCAAACGCCGAGCGTACATTAGATAAATGACAACAGAAGAATATGATGAATAAGATAAACAGATATATAGCCGCCTCCTGCCTGAGCCTGTTGCTGAGTGTGCCGGTATCGGCGCAGACGGAAACCATTACGGGTAAGGTACTCGACGAAACGGGCGAACCTGTCATCGGTGCTACCGTGAAAATTGCAGGGCAGACTTCGGGAGGTGCCATTACCGACTTTGACGGAAACTATACCCTGAAAGTGCCCAAGGATACAAAAGTAACCATTACCTATATAGGCTACCTGCCGCAGACAGTGAAAGTGGGTACTACCGTGAAACTCCTCGAAGACCGCCAGTCACTCGACGAAGTGGTGGTCGTGGGTTACGGACAGCAGAAGATGAAGAACGTCACCGGTGCCGTGGAGACCATCTCGCCCAAGGATATCGAGGACCTCAGCGTAGGTAGCCTCGGCGATGCCCTGGTAGGTATGTTCAATGGCGTGAGCGTCAACCGTGGCGCAGGACAGAACCGCCCGGGACAGTCACCCTCGCTCACCATCCGTCAGAGCGATGTGGCCACCAGCGTCACACCCAACTCCACCCGTGGCGGTGACCCCGACTCCACGCCCCTCTACGTCATCGACGGATTCATCTCTACAGAAGGGCAGTTCAACAACCTTGACATCAGCGAGGTTGAGAGTATCACCGTGCTGAAAGATGCCTCGGCTGCCGTCTACGGTGCCCGTGCTGCCTACGGTGTCGTGCTCGTGAAGACCAAGCAGGGAACAAACGCCGCACCGAAGATTTCCTATTCAGGACAGTTCGGATGGACAGATGCACTTTACACCCCCAAAATGCTCAGCGGTGCCGACTATATGAAGATCTACAACACCATCCGCGCCGCCAACACCTCGACGCAGGACAACATCGAAATGCGCACACAGCTCTTCCAGCTCGATGAGATCAATGCTGCACGCAGCCTGAACTACGACCTGCTCGATCAGGAGTGGAGCGCATCCTACACACAACGCCACAACCTGAACATCAATGGTGGAAACGACAAGGCCACCTACTTCGGCTCTGTCAGCTACTATGACCAGGACGGTAACATCGGACGTCTCGACTACGACCGCTGGAACTTCCGTGCAGGTCTCAATGCCAACATCGGCAAGTATGTGAAGACCGCGATGCAGATCAGCGGCGACTGGGGCGAACGCAATAACTCCGTGGCTCCCTCGGGTGGCGGTACAGACTTCGACTACCGATGGCTCATGACACATCTGCCCTTCGTGCCCGACTATGCCAATGACTATCCCATTGTCTACTCCGGCATGGAGAACGTCATCCCCACCAGCGCCACACGTCTGTATAACTTCTCGGCTGTGCAGAACAGCTCCGACAACGTGAAGAACCGCTCGAACAACCTCAGCATCAACGGTAGCGTGGAGTTCAACCTCGGATTCATCAAGGCCCTGCAGGGACTCTCAGCCAAGGTGTCCTACTCGAAGAATATCAGCAACTCCGAGACCAACACCGTCAGCACCATCCTCGACCTCTACCGCCTGACCAACCGTGGCGGCAGCGGCAGCCACCTCTATACTGGCGAGGGAGTCACCTACGACGAAAACACCACCGGCGTGCTTCGCTTGGTGAGCAACGGCGGTATGCTGCGACGCCAGATGAGCCGCTCCGACAGCTACCAGTACAACTTCACACTCCAGTACGCGCGTACCTTTGCACAGCTGCACGATGTCAACGCCCTCTTCTCCATCGAGAAGACCGAGGCCTGGAGTGAACCGTTAGAGGGCACCATCACCGACCTCATCGCCTATCAGGACGGCCAGTCCTCATCGGGTATGGGCGACCAGACCACCTCCTTCGGACGCAGCGAGAGCGGTATGCTCTCCTATGTAGGACGTTTCAACTACGCCTACGCCAGCAAGTACCTCTTCGAGTTCCTCATGCGTAGCGATGCCAGCACCAAGTTCGCACCGAAGAACTACTGGGGCTTCTTCCCCTCTGTCTCTGCCGGATGGGTCGTTTCCGAGGAGGAATGGTTCAAGAATTCAGTAAAATGGCTTGACTTCCTGAAGATCCGCGCCTCTTGGGGTCTCATGGGCCGCGACAACATCCGTGCATGGCTCTGGACACAGCTCTACGAGCGCAATGCTGCCAAGGGTGCCGTCTTCGGCAGCAACGGCATCAACACCAATGTCAATTATGCCCTGGTCATGCCGAAGGCAGGTACCAACAGCGACGTCCACTGGGACAAGACCTACAAGACCAATGTAGGTATCGATGCCCGCTTCCTGCAGAGCCGCCTGTCTGTAGATTTCAACTTCTACTATGACCTCGGACGTGAGCTGTTTGCCACGCGGACAGGTACCAGCGACTTCCCCACCACCGTCGGTACACAGGCCACACCCGAGAACTATGGCGAGATTGACTATTGGGGATGGGAGCTGAACCTCGGCTGGCGCGACAAGATCGGCGGCAACATCAGCTACTGGGTGAAGCTGTCAACAGGCTATAGCGACAACAAGATCCTTGCCACCAACTTCCAGGCCATTCCCCAGTACGATGACGTCATCTACGGTGAACGCGCCGATCGTGGCGTCTGGGGCTTCAAGTGTCTCGGCATGTTCCGCAGCTATCAGGAGATCGAGGAGTACTTCGACCGCTACCAGATCACCGAGTACCTGGGCATGAAGAAGAGCGAGGTACGTCCCGGTATGCTCATCTACGAGGACATCCAGGGCGACAACAACGGCGACGGTACCTATGCTCCCAAGGACGGCAAGGTCACCACTGGCAACGACTTCATCTGCCTCAGCGAGCGCTCCAGCAATCCTTACGGCTTCACGCTCAACTTCGGCGGTTCCTGGAAGAACCTCTCCCTGCAGGCACAGCTTGCCGCCTCATGGGGTGCCAAGGCACTCATCGGCACCGACTTCCGTCAGGCTGCCAGCGACTACGAGTACGAGAACATGCCCTCATCGTTCAGCGACATGTTCAACTATGCCGATATCTACGATGCCAGCGGCAACGTCACCGTTCCCAGGAACATCGACGCCTCCATGCCCAATATGCGCTACAGCAGCGTCAATCAGGCTGCCTCCAGCTACTGGCTTGTCGATGCCTCACAGATCACCTTGCGCAACGTCACACTGGCCTACCAGTTGCCCAAACCGCTCCTGAAACCCATCGGCGTGAGTAACGTGAAGCTCAATCTCACCGTGCAGAATGCTATCAATTTCCTCAATCCTTATCCTGACAAGTCGTGGGCAAGCTATGGCGGTACCTACAGCCGCTATCCCAACCTCCGCAAGATCACGCTGGGTGTGAATGTAAGCTTCTAAGTAAATTGATAATTGATAATTGACAATTGATAATTATGATAACCAAGAATTTTCACCAAATACTTGTTGCGCTTGCAGTAAGCTGCGGTTCTGCCGCAGTGCTCACATCCTGCTCCGACTCGTTCCTGGAGGAGAAGAAGAATTACGGCAACTTTGACAATACCACTGTCTACAGCGACTACAACGGTGCACAGGAACGCATCAACAGCCTCTACTACTGGATGCTGCCCGTCTCTACCAGTGGCGATGGCAACGGTACCAACTCTCCCAACGACTGGACCTCTATAGGCAATGCCGACAGATGGTCCAAGTCCACCGAGGAGTACGGCGGCTTCTCCATCTTCGTTAATCCCGAGGAGGAGATCACCTATACCACCTCCACCAACTTCGACTACTTCTACGTCGCCAACGACACCTATAGCCCCTGGGGACACATACGCAACTGCAATGATGTGATCGAGGGAGTCACCGCCTCTTCGCTCGATGAAGAGAAGAAGAACGAGCTCCTGGGACAGGCCTACTTCTTCCGTGCCTATATGTATTCCCACCTCGTACGCATCTACGGCGGCGTACCCATCATCGACAAAGTGCAGGACCCCGTGCTGGGTAAGGACGGCGACGGCTCGACACTCATCATCCCCCGCCAGACCACTAAGGCCTGCCTGGACTTCATCTGTGCCGATCTCGACCGTGCCGCACAGATGCTCCCTGCCCGCTGGACCAACGAAGCCAACGACTTCGGACGAGTCACCGCAGGACTGGCACAGGCTCTGAAGGGCTACATGTTGCTCTACTACGCCAGCCCTGTGTTTAACCGCAGCGACGATGCCAGTCGCTGGGAGGCTGCCTACGAGGCCAACAAACGTGCCCTCGAGCTGTTGCAGCAGGGACACTTCGGGCTGGCCTACGCCGGCAACGGCGGTGAAGCCAATGCTGCCAATTGGGCACGCACCTGGCTTGACTATACTGGCTCCGACGGTTCCGTCAGCGAGGCTGTGTTCGTCACTTTGCACAATACCAAAGACAATGTCAGCGGACAGCCCGACTACGGCAAGTACAACCGCTGGGAACATGCCATCCGTCCGCACAATGCCAATGGTGCTGGAGGCCTGACACCTACCCAGGAGATGATAGACCTCTTCCCCATGGCCGACGGTAAGCGCCCCTCGGAGAGTGCCATCAGCTACGACCGCAGGAAGTTCTGGCTGAACCGCGACCCCCGTTTCTACCGCACCTGCGCCTTCCCAGGCGTCGAGTGGCAGTTCTCACAGGGTGGCGTAGACCTCACCGATGCAGCCCTCGATGGCATCATCTGTCCCGGACTGCTCAACGGTGCCAACTACCAGTTGTGGAGCTATATGTATAATGATACCGAGGCCGACCTCGACAAGGTCACCACCAGCAGCGGCTTCTGGGCAGACCTCGTGGCAGGTTCTGCCGACAAGGTTGGCAGCCATTCCGTCTATGTGAGGAAACGCTCCGACGACCTGCGTCTCCACAACATCCCGTTCTATGTCTATATCAACAGCAGCTCTAATCCCAAGGGCTTCATGAAGAACGCTGCACCCCTCATCACCGTACGCTATGCCGAGGTGCTGCTCAACTATGCCGAGGCCGCCGCTGGTGCCAACCATCTTAACGAGGCGCTGCAGGCACTCCAGCAGATCAGGGCGCGTGTGGGCTATACCGCCGACAACAACTACGGTCTTGATGCCAGCATCGGCGGCGACCGTGCAAAGCTCATTGCCGCCATCCTCTATGAGCGTCAGATCGAGCTGGCCTACGAAGGAAAGCGTTTTGCCGACATGCATCGCTGGATGCTCTTCGACGGCGGACAGGGACAGGCTTCCATCAAGTCCACATGGGCTGTGACAGGCTTTGGCGGTAACACTTGTCAGTGGCTCGGCGTGCAGCCCCTCAACGGACAGAAGCGACACAGCATTGTGCTCTACTGCCGTCAGGCATCGGCCACCGACCCCGCTGCCGAGGCACGGCCTGCAGCACTTACCCTCGACGAGCCCATGACCTTTGCCAACGGCGAATATGCCGATGCTAAGGTGCAGGCACTGGCAGAGTGGTATGATACCTATCTGGAGCGCAAGGATGTCAATGCCGACGGTAACGACGATGCACTCACCATCCAGTACCGTCCCACCTATTACTTCCTCGGCCTCCGCCAGAACGCCATGCAGACCAATCCCACCCTACATCAGACAGTAGGATGGCACGACCTCGGACGAAATGCCGATGGACTCTTCGACCCCCTGAGCGACACGCTGCCATAGAAACCTCTGCTTGAGGCCATCGAGGGCAAGGTGCTCCCCGGTGTGGCAGCCATCAAAGGCGAGTAACCTCTAATCTCTGCCTGAAAGTAGCGTTACCTTAGGTAGCGGGCGTTGTTACTTTAGCAACCGGCCTGTGTTACCTAAGGTAACGTCGTTTACAGCCCAGGGCATCGCCCTAGGGATAAGGGTGACGCAGGTTCGTCGTCACTTTAGCCAATCGTTCTTGATGCAAGTGACGATGAACTTGTCCCTGTGTCACCAAAAGCTCCGAAATAATTTGGTGGTCTCGGGTTTGTTTTGTATCTTTGCAACCGAAACCATCAAGCATTTGAATATGAGCATGTATGAGATACCTTACCTGACAGCATGCATCCAAGCATTTGGACGGCGCTTCTCCATGACACGACAGGCGGCGTTTCGCTATCTACATGAGTATAAGGGCTTGGCATTCCTGATAGAGTTCTTCGATGTGGAACACCTTCAGTCAATGGACGAGACGATAGACGACCTGCTCATCATCTGCCAAAAGAACGGAGGAACGCTGGCATGACACTCTATCACGGCACTAATGCAGACGTCGAATCGATTGACCTTGCGAAGGGCATTCGAATAAGGACTTTGGACAGGGCTTTTACCTGACTCCCGACCGCCAGACAGCTGTCCGTATGGCTCAGAAGAAAACAAGACTTTTCGGGGGAACGCCAACCTTGATTACCTACGAGATGGATGATGCAGCTTTACAATCGGACTTAAGTGTGAAAGTTTTCCCTGAGCAAGCCTGTGTGGAGTGGTTCCTTTTCGTGGATGCCAACCGAGACAGGAAGAATGTGGAACCCGTCCACAACTACGACATTGTCATCGGACCGATTGCCAACGATGGGGTTGTACTCCAGCTGACCAACTACCGAGAAGGCATAAACACCCCCGAACAGGCAGCGAAACTGCTTCAGGACAAATATCTCGACCAGCAGTATTTCTTCAGGACAGAACGTGCTTTGTCCTTTCTCCACAAAACCCAAGTCGAAAACGTATGAACCAACCTACGCATCAACAAATAGCAACCTATCTGACAGACTATGTACTCAGCGAGCTGGTCAAATATGTGATAGAGAACACAGGCTGCACCATTGAACAGGCAATGGAACGGGTCTATAACTCCCCGTTGATGACGGCCCTACAGGACGAAGAGGGTGAACTCTACGTACAAAGTCCCTCGTATTTGTATGAACTGATGAAACGGTCTGGTTCTAAGTGCACACGAGACATTTGAGTTAAGGAAAAAATGGGAACCGTTCCCTGTGATTCTCACCTGTGATTCTCATTCACACTGCAGTTGCTTGAGCAGCATACTTGCGCAGGCGGTCGATGCTGCGGTGCATGAGGTTGCGTACACTCTGGTAGTTGATACCCATGATGCGGCAGATTTCCCCGTACTTGAGGTGCTCGACGTAATAGAGGTGTATGATCTGACGCTGACGGGGCGAGAGCTTGCTGAAATTCTGCTCTACGCAGTTGGTGAGTGCCGTCTGACGTTCCATCAGCTCATGGTTGTATTCATCGGTCTCTGCCACTATCCGCATGGTGGTGTCGTTAATCTCGTTGTCGCACAGGTGAGCATTACGACGGAATTCGTCGTTGATGCGGTTGCGCAATGAAATGTAGAGGTAGTTCTCCAGATTCTTGACGGAGTCGAGCTTGTGGCGTTTGACGTAGAACTTGACGAACACATCCTGGATGCAGTCCTTCAGCAGTTCATTGTCGGTGGTGAAACGCGATCCGAAAGCCAGAAGGTTGTCGATATTGTTGCTGTAGAGTAGTTTGAAGTCAATCATTGTTGGTTATTCGTTTTCAGTAGCTTGAAAAGTAGTTTGCACTGCAAAGGTACTTTTATGTACGCATAAACCGTTGCGTTTTTTATGTCTTTTAACAAAAAGACCTCACTTTTAACTTCTGTATGTTTTTCGTCATCTTGATTTCAGATCGTTGGTGGTGACTTGCAGGATGGCTTTGTTGAGCTGCAGCAGTCTCTTGGCATCGGTGCTGTTGCTGATGGTGGGCTGGGCGGCATCGAAGTCGTAAACCACATGTCCTGTAGAGTCGATCAGCAGTTGTGCGTTGTTGTAGTTATGGACAGCCGTAGGATGTTGATAGGTGCGTGAGAGCACATCGCGGCTGAAGGTGAATTCGTCGTGGCGCAGCCGTAGCTGGCCCAGGAGGGTGGCGGCGAGATCGGTCTGGTTGCATAGCGTCTCTATGCGGCGAGGCTCCTTGACGGCTCCTCCTACCCAGATCATTGGTATGTGGTTTTTCACTAGTGGCTTTGACTGGTCAATGTCGCGGTAGTTGATGCCGTGGTCGGCCAGCATGACGATGAGCAGGTTGTCCCAGGCGGATGACTTCCTGAGCGATTCCACGAAATCCTTCAGACAGGAGTCCAGGTAGGCAAAGGCATTGAGATGGTCGTCGTCCAGGGTCTTGACGGGAACGTCCCACGGCTCGTGACTGCTGAGCGTGGAGTAGCCCCAGAGCCATCTCATGCCCTTGTCCGCTCCTTTGATATCGTCTTCCAGCGTTTTGAAGGTGATGTCGTCGCGCACTCCCCAGCGTGCCGAGGATTGCTCATGGGCAGTGAAGTCGTCCATGCTGACAAGACGTTCCCAGCCCGTGGCGACGAGGTAGGAGCGCATGTTGGTGAAGTTGATGTCGCCTCCGTAGAGGTAGGAGGTGTGATAGCCTTCCTGCTGCAGGGTTCGGGCGATGCTGGGCAGTGTGTTGCTCTTCTGCGGCATCTTCATGACAGACAAGGAGGGGAATGAGGGATAGCCGCTCAGTGTGCATACCGTGCCACGGTCTGTGCGCCAGGAGTTGCCGTAGCAGTTGGCGAACCAGATGCCCTCCTGTTTCAGCTGCTGCAGGTAGGGCATGGCACTGGCGAACTCCTCGCCGCAGCTCTCCAGCAGGATGATGACAACGTTTGGGCGCGTGGTGGTGAGCAGGGTATCGCTGTCAAGACTCTCGGTGGTGTAGACATCGGCTGTTAGACGCTGGCACTCCTCGCTGTCCATGAACTGATACTGCTCTGTATTGCCCATGGTGTGACTGAGGGAATAGAGGAAGCTGAACACAGGATTCACTGCCGAATGGTTCAGGAACTGGTTCTGTGAGAAAAACACCTGTCCGATGTTGGTGGTAGACTCTCTCAATCCCCCACGGATGCCAATGACAAAAAGGGGGATGCAGAGGAGCTGTAAAAGGGCTTTCCACCATTGAGAAGTCGTGTTTCTCTTTCCGGATTCCCCATGTTCCCATTGTCTCAGCACCAGGAAGAAGAGGGTGGCGATGACGGCGGCCACTGCCAGGATGGCAAAGATGGCCACGGCGATGAATCCCGCCGATACACTGGCGGCTGCCTCTGTGGGACTGTCGAGGTATTGCAGGCAGGAGGCATCGAGTTTGAAGCCCCAGAAGGGGTAGAGGGCGGTATCGGCCACGAAGGCTAGAGCGAAGGCGATGGATACCACGAGGAAGTAGGCCTTGAGAATGGCATACCACACTTTTGTCTGCCACCAGCTGCTCAGCGCAGCCACGAAGAATGGAACGATGAGGAAATAGAGTGCTGTGGAAAGGTCCAGTGACCATCCGTGGACGATGACATCGGCCATGTCGCCTACGGAGAATTCGTGTCCCGACTGGTTGTAAAGCATGAAGCCTGCCTTGGCGGTGATAAACGTCAGCACCGTCAAAGCATAGGTCTTCAAGAGAAAAGCCAGTCTCGCAATCATTCTTCTTACACCTGCTGCATGTCGTGCAGCTTCTTATAGTAGCCGTCGAGGGCGAGCAGTTCGTCGTGGGTGCCGCGTTCAACGATGCGGCCTTCGTGGAGCACACAGATCTCGTCGGCATTCTTGATGGTGGAGAGACGGTGTGCTATGGCCACGGTGGTACGCGTCTTCATGAGCCGTTCGAGTGCATCCTGTACCAGTCGTTCGCTCTCTGTGTCGAGCGCACTGGTAGCTTCGTCCAGTATGAGGATGGGCGGGTTCTTGAGGATGGCCCGTGCTATGGAGACACGTTGCCGCTGTCCGCCGCTGAGCCGTCCTCCCCGGTCGCCGATGTTGGTGTCGAATCCCTGCTCGGAAGCCATGATGAAGTCATAGGCATTGGCGATGCGTGCTGCTTCCTTGATCTGCACATCGGTGGCATTGCTTACCCCGAAGGCGATGTTGTTGCGGAAGGAATCGTTGAATAGGATTGCTTCCTGATTGACATTGCCAATGAGCTGGCGCAGGTCATGGATGCCCAGTTCCTTGACGTTGATGCCGTCGATGAGCACATCTCCCTCCTGCACGTCGTAGTAGCGGGGGATAAGGTCTACCAGTGTGGACTTCCCGCTGCCGCTCTGTCCGACCAGTGCAATGGTCTTGCCTTTAGGGATGATGAGGTTGATGTCGTTCAGTACCCATTGCGTTCCATAGCGGAACGAGACGTGGCGCAGCTCAATCTGGTGTTCAAAGCTTTGGATGTGTCGTGGCTGTGCCGGTTCCTTGATGTTGTTCTCTGCCATCAGGATCTTGTCGATGCGTTCCATGGAGGCGAGACCCTTGGGGATGTTGTAGCCAGCCTTCGAGAAGTCTTTCAGGGGTTGGATAATGCTGTAGAGAATCACCATGTAGTAAATAAAGGTGGGACCGGTGATGGCTTTGTTGTTGAGCACCAGCACGCCTCCGAACCACAGTACGATGACAATCATGACGGTGCCTAGGAACTCGCTCATGGGATGTGCCATTGACTGCCGGATGTTGACTCTCATGATGTCGTTGCGATAGGAGGAGTTCACCCGGTCAAAGCGGCTGTTCATAGTGCTTTCTGCACAGAAGGCCTTGATGATGCGCAGTCCGCCTAACGTCTCTTCCACCTGGCTCATCGTGTCGCTCCAAAGTGCCTGGGCCTTGATGCTCTTCTGTTTCAGACGGCGTCCCACCAATCCCATGAACCATCCGAAAATGGGCACGAAGACGATGGTGAACAGTGTGAGCTGCCACGAGACAAACAACAGGGTGGAAAAATAGACCACTATGAGGATGGGATTCTTGAACAGCATATCCAGGCTGGACATGATGCTCGTCTCCACCTCCTGTACGTCTCCGCTCATTCGGGCAATGATGTCGCCTTTACGTTCCTCGGAGAAGAATCCCAGGGGCAGCGAGGTGATCTTCTGGTAGAGCTGGTTGCGGATGTCGCGCACCACACCCGTGCGAATGGGAATGATGGTGGCCGAGGAGAGGAAGTAGGCGCCTGTCTTCATGGCGGTGGTCACGGCGAGGAACAGTCCGATGAGCAGCAGCGTGGTGGTCTGTCCGAACTGGTTGATGAGCTGTGTGACGTAATAGTTCAGATTGTTCATCAGCACAGCCTGAATGTTTCCCCAGTCCCACTCCATGAGTCCGCTAGCAGCCTCGGTGTCGCCTGTCTGGAACAGAATCTGTAGGATGGGTATGAGTGCTGCGAAACTGAAGATGTTGAGCACAGCCGACAGGATGTTGAACACCACTGACCATGCCAGGTATTTCTTGTAGGGCGGTACAAACCGCCTCAGTACTTGCAGGAATTCCTTCATTGTTCTGTTTTACTACTTATTGCCTGTTCAGGCTGAAAGCCGCTGCATACATCCGCATCTGCTTCACCATGGCCAGAAGACCGTTGCTGCGGGTGGGTGAGAGGTGTTCCCTCAGTCCTATCTGTCCGATGAAATAGAGGTCGGCATCCAGTATCTCCTGCGGGGTATGACCGCTGAGCACACGGATGAGCAGCGCCACGATGCCCTTCACAATCAGGGCGTCGCTCTCAGCCGTAAAGAACAGTTTCCCGTCGTTGTAGTCGGCCTGTAGCCACACGCGGCTCTGACAGCCATCTATGAGGTTCTGGTCAGTCTTGTATTGTTCGTCCAGCGGTTCCTGCTCGTTGCCGAGGTCTATCAACAGCTGGTACCTGTCCATCCAATCGTCGAGTTCACTGAACTCCTCAATAATCTCGTCTTGCGTTTCGTTAATCGTCATTACTATTTTTCAATTATCAGTTGTCAATTTAAAGAGTTTGTCGCTGGGGCGCACCTTGTCTGTGACGGCGATGCTCACCCGTGTGCCCTGCTGGGCTACCTGTACGGGACCATTGTCATCGTGTATCTCCGTGGCGGTGACGTACATGGCTCCCGTCGTAGGACCTGTGATGAGCAGCCGGTCGCCCACCTGGAAGGTGGTGGCTTCGACTGTGAACTCTGCCACTCCCAGCTTGGAATAGTATTTCGTGCCTTTGCCTACGTAGACTTTGCGTTCGGTGGCGTTGGAGCCGTAGTTCTTGTTCCATTCACCCATGAGCTGCCCTTGGTAATAGCCGTCCCAGAACCCACGGTTGAAGACGGTGGCGAGCCGCTGGTCCCACTGGTCTTTCCTCTCCTCGGTGAATGTGCCGTCGAGGACGGCCTGAATAGCTTCCTTGTAACAGCTGACGACGGTGTAAACGTATTCGGGTCCACGGGCGCGTCCTTCAATCTTGAACACCCTCACGCCTGATTCCATGAGGCGGTCGATGAAACGAACCGTTTTCAGGTCCTTGGGGCTCATGATGTATTTGTTGTCAATGTCAAGCTGATAGCCTGTCTCATCGTCGGTGGCGGTATAGCTGCGGCGGCATATCTGTATGCACTCCCCGCGATTAGCGGAGCGGTTGGCGGCATGAAGGCTGAGGTAGCACTTGCCGCTGATGGCCATACACAGCGCTCCGTGACAGAACATCTCGATGCGCACCAGCTGCCCAGAGGGACCGCAGACATGACGTTCCATCACCTGACGGTGAATCTCGGCCACCTGATCCATGTTGAGCTCACGTGCCAGGACCACGACATCGGCGAACTGTGCATAGAACGTCAGTGCCTCGATGTTCGAGATGTTCAGCTGAGTGCTCAGGTGTACTTCCACACCTACCTGCCGGCAGTACTGCATGACAGCGACGTCGCTGGCAATCACCGCCGACACCTGGGCCTCGTGTGCAGCATCGATGATCTCGCGCATCAGCGGCAGGTCCTCACCATAAATGATGGTGTTCACCGTGAGGTAGCTCTTGATGCCGTGCTGATGACAGGTCTGGGCTATCTCGCGCAAGTCGTTGATGGTGAACGCCGATGCCGAATGTGCACGCATATTCAATGCTCCGATGCCGAAATACACGGAGTCGGCTCCTGCCTGAATGGCGGCAGCCAGCGATTCGCGGCTTCCTACAGGAGCCATGATTTCATACTCACTTCGTTGCATCTCCATAATAGATCTTATTTTTCATTCATCTTCCCAATAGCTGATTTTCCGGGTTTGTGTCAGCTTGGAAGTCTGCGTTCCTGTATCTTTCTCCCAGTAAACCAGTTCGACGGTGGCACGTGTCCAGTTGCCGTTGTCGTCGTAGTCATCCTCACCATAAGTGTATTTCAGCAGGATGGAGAGAATGCATTTGTCCTGTTTGTCAAACACTTTCTGACTCTGCGACAGTATCTCATCGTCATCGTTGTAAGTATATTCGTTGACAGAGCGTAGTCCGCTTTCCTTGTTGGTCAGTACCCGCCGTCGCAGACGGAACTGGTTGTCGTAGCTGTAGGTCAGCAGGCTGTACTGCCCCTCCTGCTCCTGCATCTTTGCCTCCATCAGATAGCCATATTCATTGTATTGGCGTTCTATCAGGTCGGACTGCTGGGTCTGTCCGTTGCGGTCGAACTGTTCCACAGGGCTTTCCATCACTGGATTGTCGGTTACTACCTCCATCACGTTGCCGTGCAGGCCGAGGTTCAGTACATCTTTATAATAGGGAGCGGTACAGAAGAGAAACACCTTGATGTCGTGTGCTCCCGTCTCGTTCTCGCTGTCGGAGAGTTTCACCATGCCGTATTCGCCTATGTAATACCATGCACCGTTACGTTCAGACATCTCGCCATATTCTTCAGTCAGTTTGTTCTTGTAATAGATGAAGTTACGGTTGAACAGTGTCTTTGAACCGTAAGGTCCTATGGTGATGTAGGCAGACGTCACGAAGCGGGTCTTGGCATCGCAGCTGACGATGAGTTTGCAGCGTATGCCGTAGTAGGAACCACGGAAATGCAGTTCTGTCTCGTCGCTGCTTGTTCCCCAGTCCGTGAACCCCTGGCGGTGTAATTTCGAAGCAACCGAGTCCACAGGCCCCTCGAGAGGAATGCCCAGCAGTCTCAGGCAGCGGGTATCCTGTGCCCCTGCCGACAGCGACAGGAAGAAGAGCAAAAAGGACAGTAGCTGCTTCATTAGTAGGTGAACGATGAACCGCCCAGGAACTCACGTAGCAACGAGGTGGGTGGAATCTGGGTTTCAGGGATGGGTTTGATGTAACGCAGGAATTTCAGCAGACGGTAAGCCTCGGCATATTCGGGACAGTTCTCTGGTACCTGCTCGAGCAATGGCACAGCCTGGCTCTTGATGGTTGCCAGTTCGAAGAGCATGGCGGTGTTGAACATCGCATCGGCATTTTCCTGAAAGGGGAATATCCATTTGTTCTCGCCTGCTCTCACGCTGGGCCATCGGCGGATGGTCTCCTGAGCCGAGACGGCACGGTACTTGTGGTCGCGTATGATGCGTCGTAACAGACGGTTGTCGGTCGTGGGAATGTAGTTGTGGTTGTCGAGCAGAATGGTGGTCAGCGCCGAGGCATAGACACGGAATATCTGTTCGTTGGGAATCTCCGATGTCAGTTCGGGGTTCAGCGCGTGGATTCCTTCCACCACCAGGATCTCTTTTTCGCCCAATCTCAGTCTGCGGCCGCTCTTTTGGCTCGTACCCGTTGGGAAGTCGTAACGCGGCAGTTCCACCTCCTCACCTTTGAACAGCGCGGTGAGCTGCTCGTTGAGCAATGGCAGGTTCAGGGCATGGAGGTTTTCGAAGTCGAAGTCACCTTTCTCGTCGAGAGGCGTCTTGTCACGGTCGAGGAAATAGTCATCCAGCGAGATGGGAATGGGTTTGATGCCGTTGACGGCGAGCTGGATGGAGAGCCGCTTACAGGTAGTGGTCTTGCCGCTGCTTGAGGGACCGGCAATGAGCACGAGTCTGGTGCTCTTGCGCTGGGCTATCTCGTCGGCTATGCGTGCAATCTTCTTCTCCTGCAGTGCTTCGCTGATCTGGATGAGCAGTGAGGAATAGCCCTTTTCAATGACATCGTTGAGGTCGCCGATGGTACGCAGCCCGAGGATGTCCTGCCACTGGTGGTGCTCCTTGAATATGCTGAACATCTTGTCCTGATGAGTCATCTCGCCCAGCTCTTCAGGGTGTTCGCGGGAGGGGAGACGCAACAGCAGGCCGTCGAAGTATTTCTCGAGTCCGAAGAGGTAGAGCTGTGACGTGTTCGTCAGCAGAGCACCGTAATAATAGTCCACATATCCGTCGATATCGTAATACGTGGTGTAAAGCCGGCCTGCCGACTTCAGCAGCTTCACCTTTGAGCGGTTATGCAGTTCCTCGAACATCCTGATAGCCTCCTCTGTGGTGGTCTCGTGGCGGTGGATGGGCATGGCTGCATCAATGATCTCCTTCATGCGGCGGCGGATAGCTCCGACATCGTCCAAAGTGATGGGACGTCCGATGTTGAGGTTCACATAGTAGCCGTTGCTCACAGGGATGTCAATGGCCACCTTACACTTTGTAAAGAGCTCGTGCGCAGCCTTGCACAGTACGAAGAACAGGGTGCGTGTATAAGCCCGTGAACCGCTGGACGATGTGATGTCGAGGAACTCCACCTCTTTCTGGTTATAAACACGGAAATGCATTCCTTCCACCTTGTTGTTTACGTGAGCCGATAACGGGCCGTGAGCCAACTGCAAACCAGTTTGCTGATATATCTCCTCGAGCGTTGCTCCTATAGGCACTTCTATGGTCTGCCCGTTGTTGCGGCAGAATATCTTTACCTTATTTTCCATCATAATGACAATGTTTTTGCTTCCACAGTGCAAAGGTACGAATAAGCGAGGAAAACACCAAATAAATTTGAGTGTTTTCGAGCGGGAGTACTTTCGAGCGCAGCTCAAAGGTACGAATAAGCGAGCGAAATGCAAAAGGAAAACTTGTTTTTCTTTTCATTTCCGAGCGAAAGTGCTTTCGAGCGCAGCTCAGAGGTGCGAATAAGCGAGGAAAACACCAAATAAATTTGAGTGTCCACTTATCGCTCAATACTCGCTATTTATCGCCAAATACTCGCCATCTGCCGTTTCTTAATCCGCATTGCACAGAGTCAGGTTGTT
>Ga0247610_10003766_pt1 | contig 16435 bp, 12 predicted proteins | sample 174DNAGHGhighgp2_FD_193483 | JGI IMG/M metagenome (GOLD analysis project Ga0247610, IMG submission 193483) | Sheep rumen microbial communities from Palmerston North, Manawatu-Wanganui, New Zealand - 1742 DNA GHGhigh gp2 | ecosystem: Host-associated > Mammals > Digestive system > Stomach > Rumen... | reverse complement strand
CGTCAGCATTGCAGTATCACGGTAAAGACATTGCCTGATGGTACTAAGAAGGCTGTACTGAGCAACTATCAGAACAAGAATCTCACTACAGTTGACGGTCAGGAGATTGCCACTGGCGATGAAATCCGTCTGACAGATGGCAACAGCATTACGATGGGACATACCACGGTAACATTTAAACTATCATAGCTTATGAAGATAGAGTTATTCCAGCCGCTATATATCCACGAGATAGGTACGCGCGACAATCAGGAAGATGCCCTTTGGCCTGATATGCCAACGATGGACGATCGTCTGTTTGTGCTTTGCGATGGTATGGGAGGGCACGAACATGGCGAAGTGGCTAGCCAGACTGTTACACAGGCTTTAGGAAAGTGGTTTGCAGAGCATGTTGATGCAGCATCTCCGCTTAATGATGACCAGCTTCGCGATGCAATCGAATATGCCTATACTCAGCTTGATAAGTATGCAGATGGTAGTCCCAGGCAAATGGGTACCACACTCACTCTGATATTTTTCGGTAAGAATGGTGTAACTGCTGCCCACATGGGTGATAGTCGCATATACCATATTCGTCCTAGCGAAGGTGTCCTCTATGTCAGTCGCGATCATTCGCTTGTATTCGACCTCTATCAGTCAGGCGAGATTACATACGACGAAATGAAGAATTTCAAGCAGAAAAACATCGTTACTCGTGCCATGACTCCTGGTGAGGACCATCGTATGCGTCCTGATATCATACATATCACTGATGTTAAGGCCGAAGATTATTTCTATTCATGTTCAGATGGTATGCTGGAACAGATGTCGGATAGTGAACTCTTTGAGATCTTTGCATCTGACATAACTGATGAGGATAAGAAACAGCTTTTGATTCGAGCTACAGCAGATAGCAAAGACAATCACACGGCATGGATCATCCCTATTAAGGGCGCAATTGCTGAAGAAGGCGATGAGTTACTAGAAAACCAGGAGCCTACTGCTCGCTGCAATGCGCTTAACATCACGCCGCCTCCACCATCGGCTAGTGATGACAACGACGTGCAGATTGCAGACGACGATGATGTTGTATTGGTATCATCACCCAAGGAAACCAAGCAACATCTTCCTATCTTAAAATATGCAATTGCTGCAGTTGCGATAGTACTTGTGTTGTTTGCGGCTTGGTTCTTGTTCTTGCGCCCAGATGGCGAGATAAAGGCTCCACAGACAAAATCTGCTTCTTCGCAGAAATCAATAACCAAAAAATCCGCAGATGAGTCTAAAGACTCTACAAATAAGGAAATAAAAGCAGATGAATCAGCAAGAAATTAATAATCAGTCGATGCTTCGCGTAGGGACGATACTACGAGGTATATATCGCATAGATAGTTATCTCTCGTCAGGAGGTTTTGGCAATACGTACGTTGCAACTAACGTAGAATTTGATGAGCGTGTGGCCATCAAAGAATTTTTTATGAGAGGTGTCACTCAGCGTGATAAAAATCAAACTACTGTAAGCGTCAGTAATGTCGATAATCATAATGGCTTCTTAGAGCAGAAAGAAAAATTTAAGAAAGAAGCTCGCCGTATTCGCCAACTTCGCAACCCGCATATAGTGAATGTTCACGATCTGTTCGAAGAGAATGGTACTGCATACTATGTGATGGATTATGTGGATGGCGAGAACTTGGCAGAGATATTAAAGCGTACAGGTAAGCCAATAAAAGAACAGGATGTACGCTATATATTACCCCAGATTCTCGATGCTTTGAAGGCAGTCCATGATGCAGGTTTTTGGCATTTGGATTTAAAACCCGCCAATATTATGTTGGATAAGGTTGGTAAAGTGAAACTCATCGACTTTGGGGCCAGCAAGCAATTAAATGTTCAAAAGGGTGGTGCTACTACAAGCACAGCCATTAGCTATACCAATGGCTATGCTCCTCGCGAACAGATGGAACAGAACTACGACAAGTTTGGTCCTTGGACAGACATATATGCTCTTGGTGCCACGCTCTATAACTTGTTAACAAACAAACGTCCTCCACTACCAACAGATATTGACGATGATATCAATACCGATAAACACATCTCACTTCCTTTTCCTGTATCAACAAGCGTTGAAATGAGGCAACTTGTATTAAAAATGATGCAAACAAACAGACTACAAAGACCTCAAAGTATAGAAGACATATCTGTACTTTTAGTAAAGAGAGATACAAAGAGTATAATAAATGATGAAAGCACGATAATGACAACATCTGACAGTATGCCAGATGAAGAAACGATAATTGTATCAAAAGAGGGTAAACCTTCTGTGCATGTTCAGGAAAAACAAAAACTATATGTTGGTACATTGACTAATACTGTTGACTATTTGGAACAACCATTTAATGCCTCGGTTATTTCAATTATCTCTATTGTAATAGTAATATGTGTTTCGACGTTTTTTGGGGGGTACTTGTTTACATTTGATGTTGAAAGTTATGAACCTCTATTTTATTTCTCAGACATTATATTTTGTATTGCAAGTGTTGTTTTAGTTATTCCCTTCATAATTGGTATTAGAGAAGTGTCTAAAACTATTGCAAATTTATTGACTATTTCTCAATGCATTATTATTGCGAGGTATATTTATAATCTCTATCTTTATTCAACTGAAGATCCCTTTGTTTATTCTCTAAGGGCAATACATTATTTTGAAGATTTTGCCCAATGTGTTCTTATCGGCGGTCATTATTTTCAAAATTGGGGATTATTATACTGTTATCTGATTCTGTATTTGGTATGTGGAGTTCTTATAGTGAAAGACTATAATGGAAAATTGAAGACATTTGGAAGCCTTTTTATTTTATATGCACTTTTGACAATTATAATGAATGCTTTTTCAACAACTTCATCTATTATAAATTGGAACCTTTATTATGAACTTTTTGTATGGGGGATCTACATGCTGTGGGTTTATGGTATGTGGTGGATGCTGACGAGAAAGCCTATTGATTTGAAAGAGTAATCGAAAAAAATATGGAACAACAAGAATCGAAGACAAAACTCCAAACTTTATATGATGAACTAAAAAAGGAGATAGAAGGAAAATATACTTCCATAGGAGGTTTTATTGCACCTTCGGCTTATTCCTATTATAGAAAAGCCAAAGCTCTTGTTGATGAAGCAATCAGTTTGTCAAAAGAAGACAACAGTATTGCTATCGAACATGTTCTTCATACTTTCGATAAAGAAGTGTCTTATGTTAAAGATTATGAAGGCAAAAGAAAAACTGCCAAAAAGCGTCAAGAAGAACTTGAATCTTTAATGCGTAAAGCAACTCGTCAATTATATATTGATTTGTGTCCACTTATAACAGATAATTAATGCAACATCTACAACCAAACACCACCGTGCAAGGTGGAAAATACAGAATAGAGCGAGTGCTGGGGCAGGGAGGCTTTGGCATCACTTACTTAGCAGTGCAGACATCGCTGCAACGAAAAGTGGCTATCAAGGAATTCTTCATGAAGGACTTCTGTATTCGTGATGAAGAGACACTTGCGATGTCTGTTCCTTCAACGGGTAGTGGCAAATTAGTAGAGCAGTATAGAAAAAAGTTCATTAAAGAGGCAAGGAATCTGGCAAAACTCAATCATCCAAACATTATTAGTGTAATAGATGTGTTTGAGGAAAACGGGACAGTGTATTATGTAATGCCCTATCTGGCAGGTGGCTCTTTGCAGGATTATGTCAAGACTCATGGCACACTCTCTGAGACATTGGCAATGAAGTATATTAAACAAATTGCTAGTGCATTAAAGTATATGCACGAGGAACAGCACATCTGTCACTACGATGTGAAACCAGCGAATATACTACTTGACGACAAGGATAATGCTGTGCTAATTGACTTTGGCATATCAAAGAACTATGATGCAGAAGGCCTAGAAACCACGACAACTCCTGTCGGTATGAGCGAAGGCTATGCGCCCATTGAACAGTATCAACAGAATGTAGAAGAGTTTTCTCCTGTCAGCGACGTCTATGCTCTTGGGGCTACTCTATATTTCCTTCTTCATGGCAAGCGTCCAGTGTCTGCTGTTCATCGTGTGAGTGGAACAGCACTTTTGATGAGCAAACAATTATCGCAAGGCATCAAAGGCATTATTAATGCTTCGATGAAGATATCTAAGCGAGAAAGAGCAAAAAGCATGAATGTATTTCTGAAAGGAAGTTGTTTTCCTGGGCAAGAGACAAACTCATTCGATAATTCTGTAACTGATGACGAAGATACAATAATCGAGCCGATAAGACAAGAATACAAAACTAATGTTACGGAGGTGAAAGAAGGTTCCTCAACATGGAAATTCATTATAGGAGTATTATTGATTATAGCTTTAATTGCAGGCTACATCTATTATAACAACGTGAGTTCACAAAACAATAAACCGCAAATAGAAAAAGCGAGCTATCAAGATTTTTTTGACAAGTAGTAAAAACAAATAAAAGATAGAATTATGAAAGGAATGATTAAATCACTGATGCTGGTTATTATGGCATCTGTTTTGTTCGCTTCCTGCGATGAACAGAAAAAAGAGCTGAAGAGTCTGGTCGAAAAAATGAACAGCGAATGTCCATTACCGTTAGGCGATATCGGATCAGTTAATAGTATTATGTTTGATGGCGAAGTTGTAGAAATGAAATTTACTAGCAATGAATCATTTGCTCCTGTTTCTTCTTTGTCAAATCATCAACAAGAACTAAAAGAGATGCTTGGTATGAGTTTTTCCAAGGGATCAAGTGAAAAACTGGTGGAAAAGATAATCGCTGCAGGGGTAAATTTTCGATCTGTTTTTGTAGGAATGCAAAGTGGAGAAAAGATTGTACTTGAAGTTACACCTGATGATTTGAAAACTTATGCTGAAAAATACTCAAATATGACTGACCAACAGAAATTGATCGTCACTATGTATATTGGAACTAAGGTTAAACTACCTGTGGCGATAGACAATATGACAAAATTGGTAGGCTTGTCTTTGACTTCTGATGCCCTTAAATACAAATACGAAGTGAATGATGCAGAAACGGGGCAAAATATGGACTCTGCTATAAGTTTTATGAAATACATTACTTTGTCCCAGATGGCAAACAGCTTAAAAGGTGGGATGATAGGTGAGAGAAATAGACAATTCTATCAAGCATTAATAGATTGTAACCAAGGAGCAGAGTATGAGTATCATGAATTGCAGACAGGAAAGAAAGCTTCTTTCAGAATATCAACCGATGAGATACGAGAAGTTCTAAATGGGAAATGGGATAATCAGCTAACTGCCCAAGAATGGGAGAATTTAGGTAATGCTATAGAACAATATTCAGATTCCCACGATGCCGATTCTGTTGTAGAATGCGTTGATTCTGTTGTCTATGATGAAAATTGGTAATTATGCAGCACTTACAACCTAACACCACCTTGCAAGGTGGAAAATACAGAATAGAACGTGTGCTGGGGCAAGGAGGCTTCGGCAATACGTACGTGGGCTACAACACAGAGTTTGAAGAGACAGTAGCCATCAAGGAGTTCTTCATGAAGGGCGTGACGGAGCGTGACGAAACAACTTCTGTTGTAAGTGTCAGTAATGCTGATAATGTGCAGCAGTTTGAGGAACAACGGGAGAAATTTAAGAAGGAGGCTCGACGTTTGCGCAAGTTGAAGAATGAGCATATTGTTAAAGTTCATGATTTGTTTGAAGAAAATGGTACTGCCTATTATGTGATGGACTTTATCGATGGTGAGTCTCTGGCAGAGAAGATGAAAAAAACAGGCCAACCATTTAATGAAGCAGAAGTAAGGAGCATTCTTTCACAAATAATCGAAGCGCTAAAAGAAGTGCATCAAAACGAGATATGGCATTTGGACTTGAAACCGGGTAATATCATGATAGACAAAACTGGTAACGCATATCTGATAGATTTTGGGGCCAGTAAACAGATTCGTGCCAATGGTAGTATGACCACCTCTACTGCTCTCTGCTATACACCAGGTTATGCTCCAGCTGAACAGATCGGTCAGATGTTTGATCGCTTTGGTCCATGGACTGATATTTATGCGCTTGGTGCAACAGTATATAACCTGCTCACAAACAAGAAACCTCCTATGGGTATGGATATCGAAGAAGATGAGGAAGACGCTTTTGATTTTCCTGCGACGATTTCTGACGAGATGCGAAAGCTGGTCGTTTGGATGATGCAGCCCAAAAGGAAGTCCAGACCACAGAATGTAGATGTCCTGATTGATAAGATGAAGGCCGGAGAGACTACTAAGGAGGAGAGTATTGTTGTCCCCGAACCCGAGCCAAAACCTGAACCAGAACCAGCCCCCGAAAGTGAAGAGACTCTTTTGATTGGAACATCTGGTATACAGGATAAACAAAACAAAATTATGACGCTTACAATTGACAAAAACAATGATAAGATTTCAAACACTAAGTTTGTTTGGGACGACAATAAGATGGTATACAAGCTTAGCTTTGACTATGCATTTAACTGTAATAGTGGTTTGGATTTGCATTATGAGTTGACTATCAATGAAGTTTCTTTATACCATGATCGTACAGATGGACACTCGTTCTTGTCTTGGTATGGGCATGATGTCTATGAATTCTATGATGATGATACAATATTTGAAGAAGAATTAGATGATAGTGAGCTCGATAAGCTCGATGATGAGGAATCTGATGTCTACGATGCTCAATCATATGATGATTATGCAGAGAGCATGATGGGAGAATTTCTTGAGGATGGAGTTCCTGATGATATTATCTTCAATATTGTAGATATCTACGGTTATGATAGTAGTATTTCCAACCAAAAGGTCAGCTTCTTCAAGAAGATGATTGCGAAGATAGGGGGAGACCGGGAGGCAGATTTGGTGCAAATAACCCGTAATGAACAATCTCGCCAAGATTGACCCGCCCTCAATCAACTCTGCCTATGATTTTCCATATGTTTATATAAGTGAATTCTATAGTTATGCAACACCTACAACCAAAAACCACCTTGCAAGGCGGAAAATATAGAATAGAGCGAGTGCTGGGGCAGGGAGGCTTCGGCATCACGTACTTGGCTACTTTGGTTTTATCTAATCGTCAAGTAGCCATAAAAGAATTGTTCATTGGAGTCAGAGGTCAGGCTATCAATGATCGTAGAGGCAATCAGGTGGTAGTAACGAACTCTGCTAACCGACAAAGTTTTAATCAACAAAAGGCAAAGTTCAAGAAAGAGGCACTGCGACTTACCAGTCTTAACCATTCTAATCTTGTGAAGGTTTATGAACTTTTTGAGGAGAATGGAACAGTTTATTATGTGATGGACTACATCGATGGCGAATCTTTACGTACGAAAATAAATAGAGAAGGTAGACTATCTGAAAGCCTTGTATTGAAATACATTAAACAGGTTACCCCAGCCCTAGAAGTAGCACATAAGCAAAGTATCTGGCATTTGGATATTAAGCCAGAGAACATCATGGTTGATAAATATGACCATGCATACTTAATTGATTTTGGTGCTAGTAAGCATATAGAACGTAGTGGAACTCTGACCACCTCTTTGGCATTAGCTTACACTCCTGGTTATTGTGCTCCAGAGTTAACTGACCTACTTAACGAAAGTGAAGAAGGTTTTGCTGAGGCAATGAGGGAAATCGGCCCATGGACAGATATCTATTCTTTAGGTGCAACCATGTATAACTTGCTTACAGATAGTATTCCTCCGTCTTCAAAAAGAATTGAACGAAACGGAAGTAATGCATTCTCGTTCCCGAGTGATGTGTCATCATCAACAAAAGATTTGATTATCTGGATGATGAGGCCAAATCGGGAAAAAAGGCCTCAGACGATTAAGGACATACATAAGCGACAGGATCAAGCAATAGAATACGACGAAGGGACAATAATAGATGGAAATAAACATAAAACGAGTAAGGTTACTCAGCCTTACTCAACTTCAACAACTAATTCTTCAAATTCTCAACCAGAAGGTTCTGAAAAATGGTATATAATTTGGTGCATATTCCTTACCTTTCTAAGTATATGGGGAGGATGTACAAATAGATGGGTAATTTGTGCTATTGGAGGTGTTGGCTTGTTTGTTTCAGGTTGGGTTAAGACTTTATTCTTCGATAAATAGAGTTACGTTATGAAAGATATCGAACAGAGAGAAAATAGAATAAAAACTATAGTTTCTCACATAATTTGTGAGAATCCAATACTCTATGAGGTGGTAACGGATACTGTAAGTAGACTTCAGCATAAATTCGTAGTTAAGATAAATGATGATAAAAACTCATATGGTAGTAAAAGTGATGGTACAATATTATTTGGAATTGGCAATTATGAGATATTGTATAAGGTTTGTAAAGATTTTGTACAATTATATCGTTTGGAGTTTAGAACAGAAAAGACAATTCTCGGTTTTATATCAGATGATAATTTGTGCATAGATATTTGGGATTTAAAGGATACTAATCTCAATAATATTGATATACTGAATAAAGTTGAAGTAGGTCCCGTTGATATTCTAGTGAAAAATGCATTTGCATTTACTCTATATCATGAATTTGGTCATGTAAAATATGATAATGACAGCATGTTTCAAATTGAAAAAGAACGAACTGCTGATAATTTTGCATTGGAAGTATTAAGTGAATCATGTTCACAGGAATCAAATACCCAATTAGAAGAAAACCCAATCTTCTTGGGCGCTTTCATGGAGAATATTTTGATATTACTTGTAAGCAAAGCTAAAGAAACAGAGAATACAAAGTCTCATCCGCATCCAATTGAGCGTATATATCTTTTCTTGGAATACTTCCATATAAATGATAATTCTTATCTATGGAGATATGCATATGACACTATAGTTAAATGGATTAACGATAATAGTTTGGCTATGACATTCGTTAAAGATAGTTCCTTGTCAATTAAAGATAAAATGTTGGATGCTTATCATCGATTTAAGAAATAATAGCTTATGCAACTTCTACAACCTAATACCACCTTGCAGAGTGGGAAATACAGAATAGAGCGAGTGCTGGGGCAGGGAGGCTTCGGCAATACATATGTGGGCATTAATACGACCTTTGAAGAACGAGTTGCCATTAAAGAGTTCTTTATGCAGGGCATCAACGATAGAGATGATGCTACAGGCTCTATTACTGTTAGCTTGGAAAGGAACAAATCTCTATTTGAGGAGCAGCTTGAGAAGTTCAAGAAAGAAGCCTTGCGCATCCGCAAATTGGATAATCCACATATAGTAAAGGTGCATGATTTGTTCGAGGAGAATGGTACTGCCTATTATGTGATGGAATATGTGGATGGTGAGAATCTTGCAGAGCGTCTGAAGCGTAAAGAAAGGCCAATGACAGAGCAAGAAGTCCGAGGTATACTTCCTCAAATACTTGATGCCTTGAAGTCTGTACATGATGCAGGCATTTGGCACTTGGATCTGAAACCAGCAAATATCATGTTGACTAAAGAGGGTAAAGTGAAGCTCATCGACTTTGGAGCCAGCAAACAGTTGAATTCTCAGAAAGGTGGGGCTACAACTAGTACAGCCATAAGTTACACCAATGGTTATGCACCTCGAGAGCAGATGGAGCAGAACTACGACAAGTTTGGCCCTTGGACTGATATCTATGCCCTTGGCGCTACACTCTACAATCTACTAACCAATAAACGTCCGCCTCTGCCTACAGATATTGATGATGATTTAACAGAGGATAAGCAGGAAGTACTTCCTATCCCTTTGAATATTGGATGTACATTGAAAAAGTTGGTATTATGGATGATGAATACAAATCTAAGACATAGACCACAGAAAGTTGAAGTAATATTTTCCTTCATAAATAGTTACTTCAATGAGGATACTATTCTACCAGATTCCAATAAAAAGGAAAACTCTATTGCTGAGTATCCAAAAGATTGTGTAAATAATAAGAAACATCGGTTAACACGAATATTGTTTGCTTGTGCTTGTGTATTAGCACTTATACTATTAGGATGGGGCATATATGATAAGAATCATAAAAGCATTGAGCTCGCTTCTGAAGAGAAAGAAGACAACCAAACAATGAACTTTATACCTTTGGAGGCAAAAAAAGGTAATCTTAAAACGATAGTTCAGAATATAATAGATAACATGGTAATGGTTGAGGGAGGTTCTTTTATAATGGGAGCAACCTCGGAACAAATTAATGACGCGTGGGAAGACGAATACCCTACACATAAGGTTACCTTGTCATCTTTTTATATAGGTAAATTTGAGGTAACACAAGAAGAATGGAATACTATAATGGACGATGATCGAGTTGTTTTTGATGGAGATAATAAACCAATTGCAGATGTTAGTTGGAACTCGTGTCAGAAATTTATACAAAAACTTAACGCTGTTTCTCACCACAATTTCAGATTACCTACTGAGGCAGAATGGGAATACGCTGCACGTGGAGGAAGGAAATGTCAAAGGAAGAAATATTCTGGCAGCAACAACCTAGAATCTGTAGGATGGAGTAGAGATAATTGTGGCAGAAGAGTCCATTCTGTTGGAGAGTTACAGCCTAACGAACTAGGAATATATGATATGAGTGGAAATGTGAGTGAATTCTGCCAAGACTGGTATGCTGAGTACTCAAAGCAAAATATGAAGAATCCTCAAGGCCCCAGTACGGGGACAAAACCAGTTTTGAGAGGAGGTAGCTGGATATGGGAATCAAGAACCTGTAGAATATCTAGTAGAGGTGTAACAGATGAAGACGGCCGTGATGACAAGTATGGTGATATTGGCTTTCGTCTTGCAGAATCATTAGAATGAATCTATAATTGACTAAAATATGCAACACCTACAACCAAATACCACCTTGCAGGGTGGAAAATACAGAATAGAACGTGTGCTGGGGCAGGGAGGCTTCGGTATAACATATTTAGCACGTAACACTATGTTCGATATTGATGTGGCCGTCAAAGAATTCTTTATGAAAGATGAGAATGATCGAGATGGCAGTTCCGTTACAATGCCCAACACCACGAAACAAGAATTGTTTCATGGGCAGATGGAGAAGTTCAAGAAGGAGGCAAAACGAATGTTCGCTATCAAGAACGAGCACATCATTAGAGTACAAGATCTGTTTGAAGAAAATGGAACCGCCTACTATGTGATGGATTATGTGGATGGTCAGAATTTGGCTGAGCGCATGAAGAATACAAGAAAGCCAATAAGAGAACAGGATACACGATATATATTACGGCTACAATTCTGTTCATACCGCAGATTCCCGATATCGAGGACTATTTGCGCATGGAGTTGAATGAGTTCTTTAATGCCCATCGTTTCGTGGGTAATGAAATGGCGAAGTTGAGAGAACAAGAAACAACTGTGAGGTGATATGGAGAATCAAGATAAGAAGTTTGCTATTTGGAAAAGAGCAATTCCCAGAATGAACGAAGAAGACCTTGAATTCATTCTGGATTTTCCAGAGTGTTTTGAGACGAAGGTTCTCAAAATGGTAAAGGCTAGGTATGATAAACTGACCAAGATTGACGGTGATGAGGAGGAGTACGAGGAAGTGGATGATTCTCTAGAATACGATATGATTGTTGTTTTGGAAGAGCTGGGATATAAATATGAACATGAAGAAGATGGCTCTATTAGAATCTTCTTGAATCTAGAGCGTTATACAGAAGAAGTAAGATTCATTGCCGAAGGTATTGAGTTTGATATTATGCTTGATGAAAAGAACCGTAATATAATCGTAAACGAAGGTTGCTGGAAACAAATAGATTTCGATGACGATGATGAAGGTGTAAGATTATTAGAAGCCATTAACCATGCAAATGCGGGATTTCTTGTGAATACATTCTATAGTTTTAACAACGAAACACGTATGATGGAGGTTTATTGTTCGGCCAATTTCCCTTATCTCCCAGACAGGGAGTATCTGAAAGAACAGCTTGAAACCAAAATCATTGAAATCGCGTTTGCAAATAAGATTATAAATCAGTTCGTGGAAGAAGCATGCACAGAAGATGCTCCCCAGCTAATTGCAGAAGCAGTGCTTAGAAATCAAAAGGAAAATTAGAGTCTACTAAACTAATAATACTGGCAACTAAACATTTATTGGCTATTCTACGATGTAACATTTGCTATTTCTACCTACTTATTAGGTAGAAAGGTGGGAGAAATTTAGGTAGAATAAAAAAATAAATGTAACTTTGCAAACGATTTTAAAAGTGATGATATAACGATATGAGCAAGATAAAACCCAAAGAGTGTCAGAACGTTGAGTTCAAAACCAGTTGGAATGATAAGTACCTGGAGTGGATTTGCGGCTTTGCGAATGCGCAGGGTGCCGTGATGTACTTTGGTGTGAACGATGACCATGAGGTTGTTGGATTGAAGAATACCAAAAAGCTGCTTGAAGATATCCCTAACAAGGTAGTGAACTATCTGGGCATTGTGGTAGACGTGAACCTGTATGAACAGGGTGGATTGGAGTATATAGAGGTGGTGATAGAACCAAGCAATGTACCTATCAGTTACAAGGGCAAATACTATTATCGCTCGGGCAGTACAATGCAGGAACTGAACGGTGCTTCGCTGCAACAGTTTGTGCTGAAGAAGATGGGACGCTCGTGGGATGATATCGTTAACGATCGTGCCACTATAGACGATTTGGACCAGAGTGCAATAGATTACTTCTTAAGAAAGGGCTATGAGAACGGACGTATAAGCGACGAGGAACGACATGAGCCTATAGAGATGCTGCTGGAGAACCTGAATCTTGTAAATGAAGAAGGCAAACTGAAGAATGCTGCATTGCTGCTCTTTGCCAAGAGACCACAGAAGTATTTCACTAGTGTGCAGTTCAAAATAGGACGCTTTGGAGCTGACGAAGCAGACTTGATGTTTCAGGATGTGGTAGAAGGTAATATCATTCAGATGGCCGATAGGGTTGTTGATTTATTAAAGTCCAAATACCTCATCATGCCCATCATCTTTAAAGGGATGAATCGTATTGAGAAACTGGAAGTACCAGAAGAGGCCCTGCGTGAGATACTCTATAATGCCATCATTCATAAGGATTATACGGGTGTTCACATCCAGATGCGCGTGTGGAATGACCATGTGGAAGTGTGGAATGATGGTGAACTGCCTATAGGCTTTACACCAGAAACCTTATTGAAACTACACTCGTCGCATCCTCGTAACAGGAATATCGCTAACGCATTCTTCAAGGCAGGCTTTATTGATGCCTGGGGGCGTGGCTATAAGAAGATACGCGAAGGTTTTGAGGCTGCAAGTCTGCCTATGCCAAAAGTGGAGAACTTCTGTGGAGGAGTGAGGGTGACTTTCCAAAGGAAGGGTGCAACTGAAAATGCAACTGAAAATGCAACTGAAAATTCAACTGTAAAAATAAATAAGACGCAACAGAAGATGTTGGCCATAATTCACGAGGATAAATATGCTACTTATGATGTGATTGCTAAGCAATTAGGGGTGGAGAGGACAACTGTATGGAGAAATATCAAGTCGCTTCAGAAAAAGGGCCTACTTTGTCGTGTTGGTGGTGATAAGGGTGGATACTGGGAAGTGATAGATGATTAACATTATACAGAAAAAATTGGCAGCTGCAGTTAGTGGCTGCTTTTTTTGTGTTAAACAGATTATGAGATAGCAACGTAGCAACATAGCAACATATAAAGCTCAGTTAGATTACTCCAAAGAATCGCATCAAGACTTCGATGAGCTGCTGATTGAGAGAAATCGATACGGAGCCATCTGGCTACGCTTTGCGGTGCGGCCGAATGGGAATAGGCGTAAGGTCGCGTTTATACAAGCGTAGAACACTTGCTTGTGAACTATTTTTCTATTTATTGTACGTAAAAAGTGTGATTAGTGACATTTTTTTATTAATTTTGCAGCCATAATTAATAAGCCAATAAAAATGAATCAAGTAAAAACTAATTTGGCCTGTCTGGCTTCGGCCTTGCTGTTGGCAGTTTCGGCTTCGGCAGCCACCAATTGGGCTAACGTGACTAAGAGATATGTAGTGAATCCATGCTTCGACAATAACAGCGAAGAGGGTTGGACGTGGGAGAGTAACGCATCTACCCAAGCTGTGCGCGTGGAGTGCATCAGCTTCTATAACGGTAATTTTGACCTGCACCAGAAACTGAAGAAACTGCCGAAGGGCCGCTACCGCCTGTCGGTACAGGGTTTCTATCGTATTGGCGAAAACAATTTGGCCTACGATGCGCATAAGAATGGCAATGAGAATATTACGGCGGCTATCTATGCCGGCTCTAACCAGAAGAAACTGGTAAGCCTGTATTCGGCCTCGATGGATAATAATGCGGCAGGTCGCTGCTGGACCAATGACAATGTGCACTGGTATCCTGACGGTAAGGAGGCGGCAGAGGAGGCTTTTGAGAAAGGCCTGTACTGGAACGAACTGGAATTTGATGCCGAAGGCGACGTGGTGATAGGTGTGAAGTGCAGCGAATATAGCGGCAACAACTATAGTGTGCTGGATAACTTTAAACTGGAATATGCTGGCGATGGTGGAAAGGTATGGATAGACCTGACCGACCAACTGCTGAGAAATCCTGGGTTCAGCGGCAACGATCAGAGCGGATGGACGTGGGAGAGTGATGCCAGTTCGCAGAATGCTGACTACGACTGTATGGAGTTCTGGAACGGCTGGTTTAATATGTGGCAGACGGTGAAGGACTTGCCAAAGGGAAAATACCGCCTGAGTGTTCAGACGTACTATCGTGCTGGTGACAACGACTGGGCCTATGGTAACTACAAGAACGGTACGGAAGATATTACGGCCGTGATGTTTGCCGACGACCAGAAAAACCATACGCAACAGAAGCTGAAGAGCGTGTATTCTGAGTGGCTGACGAGCGATGTTGGCGGCTGCTATTGGAACGACGGCAAGTATTTCCCTAATACAATGTTTTCTGCCAGTAAGTGCTTTGAAAAGGATATGTACTGGAATACAATGGAGTTTGAGGCCGAAGGCGACGTAAAGATAGGTCTGCAATGCTATGATCACGCCTATAGCAACTGGTGCATATTTGATAATTTTACATTGGAGTATTATGGCGAACTGGTGGACGTGAGCAGCATAGAAGTGACTGCCGGACATACGGAACTGGTGGTGGGCGAAACCGCTACGCTGAATGCAAAGGTGATGCCGATAAATGCCACAATGGCGTGGGTAGACTGGGCGTCGGACAACGTGAAGGTTTGCACTGTAGACAAGGATGGCAATGTGACTGCTGTGGGCGAGGGTACAGCCACCATTACGGCTACAGCCTCCGACGGATCGGGTGTGACAGGTAGCATCACCATCACCGTGGTGCGGAATCTGGCTACTGCCAATTCGCTGGTGATCAATGAGATTATGGTATCAAACGTGGACGAATATCTTAGTGGAGCATTCAACTTCGACGGATTCGTAGAACTGTATAACCCCACTGACCGTGCCGTGGAACTGGGTGGACTGAAAGTGAGTGACACTGCCAATGGTGAAGGCCCATGGACTATGCCTGCCGATATGGGTATAGTGCCCGCCAAAGGCTTTCGACTAGTATGGTTTGATAGTAACAACATCGACCAGAAGAACGCTACGTTTAAGCTTGACACAGACGGTGGCACCATCAGCATAGCCGATGCCTCGGGCAGCGAAATAGCCAAACAGAGTTATCCGGCTGGAGTGGAACGCGCAAGCTATGCACGAGCACAGGACGGTACTGGTGAATGGGGACTGACTGCTACGCCAACACCAGGCAGCACTAACAACGGCATAGCGCATGCTACGCAGCAGATAGAGGCGCCGGTAGTAGACCAGCCCTCACAGCTTGCTACGGGGGCGTTGACGGTGAACGTTACAATACCCGCTGGCTGCACTCTGCGCTATACTACCGACGGCACTCTGCCAACCATGACGAATGGTGAAACCAGTAGCACAGGGCGATTCAGCGTGAAGGAAACTACAAACTTGCGCTTCCGCCTGTTTGCCGACGGCAAGTTGCCATCGCGTGTAACAACCCGCTCGTATATCATCGGCCAATCGGGCTTCTATCTGCCTGTTGTGTCGGTGGTAACTGATCCTAATTTTCTTTACAGTCAGGAGTATGGTGTATTTGAAAAAGGACCCAACGGGCGCCCAGGCAACGGACAGTCGGCTAAGTGTAATTGGAATATGGACTGGGAGCGCCCTGTAAACTTCTCGTATCTGGATGCCAACGGCAAGATGACGCTGAATCAGGATGTGAATCTGGAGATGTGTGGCGGATGGAGTCGTGCATGGACACCACATTCATTTAAACTGAAGGGTAGCAAGGAACTGGGTGGCGACAAGAATCTGCCATACCCATTCTTCAGTCAGAAACCTTACATA
>Ga0247610_10003765_pt1 | contig 16435 bp, 1 predicted proteins | sample 174DNAGHGhighgp2_FD_193483 | JGI IMG/M metagenome (GOLD analysis project Ga0247610, IMG submission 193483) | Sheep rumen microbial communities from Palmerston North, Manawatu-Wanganui, New Zealand - 1742 DNA GHGhigh gp2 | ecosystem: Host-associated > Mammals > Digestive system > Stomach > Rumen ... | reverse complement strand
AATCCCCAATCCCCAATCCCCATAAATTAAAATTCATAAAATCATTTTAATTTAATATTTATTAATTAAGTAATATTTATCAGAAATAGTTGTTTAAATATATTTAAGCTATTTTAATATATTTTATTTTTAATAAATGGATAAAATCATCACAAGCAATTCTTCTAAAGAAGAAATTGCTGAATTTTTTAAGTCAAAATTTAAAATATCCGAGCAAAGTTGTAATAGCATTATAAAAGAAGACATATCAGGTGATATTCTTTTAAGTTTATCTGATAAAGAATTTAAAACTCTTGATCTCAAAATTGGCCCAATTAAAAAGATAACAAAATATCTCTCAGAAAATAAAGCATATTTTCCTGAGAAAGAAATAAATGAAAATTTAGATATTAACTCTTCAGCTGAAGAAGTTAAAAACTTTTTAAAAGAATTTATAGGATATACTGGGGATAAAAAATTTGATGGAAAAAAGTTATTAGAAATAGATAAAGAAAATATGTTAAAAATGGGGCTAAATTTGGGGCAAAGAAAGAGATTGGAGAAATATATTAATTATTTTAAATCCACAACTAAAGAGAAGAAAGTTAGTAAAAATGAAGATAGAAAAGAACAAAAAGATAATAGGGAAGAAACCCAATCTCCTATAGAAATAAAAAATACAGAAATAAAAGAATATTTAAATAAAAATGGAAAGCAAAAAATAGATAATGAATTTAGTGATCCAAAAAAAAAGGAAGAAAATAAAAACAATTTAGAAGACAAAAAAGAGAAAAAAGAAAGTTATGAGCAACAAGGATCTAATGAAAAAGAGAAATCAAATGAAAATAAAGAGATGAATGAAAAAAAAGAAGGTAAAGAAAATGGCAAACAAATAGCTTATAAGGAAGAGAATGAGGCCCAAGCTGATAAAGGAGAAGATAAGGTTCAAATAAAAAAAGAAGAAAATAAGCTAATTAACAAAGAAGAGAAGGAAAAAAAAAAGGATAAAGAAGAAGATAAAAAATTGAATGAAGGTCAAATAGATAAAGAAAAAGATAATATATTAAAAAATAAAGAAAAAATTGAAGTCCAAATAGGAAAAGACAAAGGGAAACAATTAAATAAAAAAGAAGAAAATGAAATAAAAGAAGATAAAGAACAAGATAAACAAATAACTAATAAAAAAAATAAAGAAACCAAAGAGCAAAATGAAGATAAAGAGCAAGATAAAGAAAAAAATAATCCAAATGAAAATAAAAAAGAAGAAAAAGAAATAAAAGAAAATAAAGAAATAAAAAGAGAAAATGAAGATGAAGAAGTAAATGGAAAAAAAGATCCAAAAGAAGCAAAAGAAATAAATGAATCAAAGAAAAAGGAAGGAGCAAATTTAGATAAAGATTCAAATGAATCTTCTCATGATATAGCAAAAGAATCAAATAAAGAAAAAGCAAAAGAACAAACTTTTGAAATAAAAGAGAAAATTGTAAAAGAAGAAAATGTTAAAAAAGAACAAGAAAAAGATAAAAAAGAATCATTGGAATCTGAGAATAAAAGCAATAAGCAAAATAAAAAAAAGAAAAAAAAGCAAAAACAAGAAAAATCTATTTTTAGTAATCTTATTCCTGATTTTCTAAAAATTAAAAGTGATGAAGAAGATAATGAATCTGAAGAAGAAAACGACAATAAAAAATTGGAACAAAAAGAAAAACCACCAACAATTAATTATACTAACATTAACTCAAATGAAGTCAAGCCATTAGATATTAATTCTAAATCTAATATATTTTTTATCTTATCTTTATCAGAAGATTATTATTTGAATTCAAATTTAGCTACTTATGAAGAAGATGAGAAAAAAAAATATATCAATTATTCTCATATCATATTATCTAATAAAAAAATATCCTCTTTTGATAAAGATAAAAAAAGAATTATTTTGGTTCAAGTTCCACTAGAAAAAAAAATTAAAAAATTATATATCAAATTTTTATTAAAAAATGAAAATATAAATGAAAATAATAATGACAAAAAAGAAGAAAATAAGGGAAAAGAAGAAAATATAGATAAAGAACAAAATAAAAATAAGGAAGAAAATAAAGATAAAGAACAAAATAAAGAAAAAGAACAAAATAAAGTTAAAGAGCAAAATAAAGAAGATAGCAAAGATAATTTTCTCAAAGAATTTAAATGCCAAATTGAGGTTAATGGTGAAATGAATAATTATTTTTATTTAGAAAATTTAAATTTCGATAAAAAAGAAGATATATTTTTTGATGAAAATAATGATTATTTACTCGGTGAATATTATAATTACTTTTTCGATAAAAAAAATAATGATAAAGAGATTTATAAAAAAGAATTAATCCAGTCCTTAATAACTTTTATATCTTCAATTAAACTTAGATTATTTTTCTCATCAAATAATCTATTCAAATTTTTTAAATTATGTATTTTATATGAATATAAAATAAAAAATATAAATTTAATCGAGCTATTTGTCGAATCTGATCAATATAAACATTCTATTGATGAAGAAAATATACTAAATGGAGAAGAAGTAGATAAATTACTTTTATTATTTGAAGGAAAAGAACTAGATATTGCACAGCAAAAATTATCTTCAATATTTGTTAAATTATATTCGAATTTTAATAGATATAAATTATTAAAAGATTTAATTAATTCAAAAAATGGAAAAATTTATATGAGAAATATATTTAAATTGATTTTGCAAGATGAAATTAAAATTTCAGATTTGGACATAAAAGATAAAAGAGAAATGAAAACACTCAAAAAAGGCTTTTTAGAAGTAGCAAAATCAAAAGATGAAATTAACTATATTAATAAATTTTCTAAAGGGCTAATTGGTTATCTTGAGTTCATTAATGAAAATTGCAATTTAATATGCAATATTTTAGAAAAAAATGAAAAACAAAAACAATCAAAAGAAGCAAATTATATATTAAATATACCTTTTCCTGATAAAGAAGATAAAATTGAAAAAATATATGAACTTTTACTAGTTATACTAAAGATTACTAAAAATAAAAAGTATTCTATTTTAAAATATGATGAATTATTTAATCAGTTGGTTGATATTGCAGCAAATGAATCAATAGATGAATTGTGCCTTTTAAAAAAATTTATAGAGCCTTTGAAGAATTATTTCAAAAAGGATACAATTGAAAAGTATTATAATAGAATTCATCAAAAAGGAATGAATTTAATTAAAAATGAAGAATTAGGCATTGGAGAAATTTTGAATTTTATTTATAACCAAGACATATATTATTATGATGATACATATAAAGATAGTGAAAATAGAGATCCTGGTATATTTTCATATACTCCTATAAGAAATACAGAGATTGATAATTCTTCAAATATTATATATTTAAAAGAAAGAAAAATATGGGAATTATTCAGTAAATCACAAAAAAATAAAATAATTAAATTTTATGAAGTATTTTTAGAACAAATTATGGATATTAAAGATTTAATACCTTTATTCAAATTATTCCCTAGTTCTGAAATAAACCTAGATTTTATAAATTTAATAAATAAAAAAGTTGTAAATATTTTATATACATGTCTTGATGAAGATGGAAAAATAAAATCAAATAGCAAGGAATTATTTGAAATCTTTGAACAATTACTTATTTATAATAATCAAAATAATTTGGATGTTATTGCTTCAATAGATTTAGTCAAATCAAATTTACCATATGATTTTACTTCAAATTATTTCTTTTACTTACTTCAGAGTAAAAACGTCCAAAAAATAATTCCAAAAATCAAAAATAATATTATTAATTATTTCATTGAACAACATAAACTGGGAAATACAACTATAGATTCACTAATATTTTTAATAAAAGTTGCCCCAGATGATAATTTCCGTATAGAATTATTAAATCAAATGGATAATTTTATCATGGAAGAAAATGATTTTTATCAAAAAAGTGAAAATAAAAAATTTATTTTATTTAAATTATTCAATGAAAAGTTTCCTGATTTAATAAAAAAAAATAAAAATAAAAATGGTAAATACCTCATAGAAACTATAAACTTAAAAAATAAAATATTCAAAGATTTGAACTCAGGCCAAGTTATTTATGAAATTATTGAAAACTTACTGGAAAATGAAAATAGTTTTTATAATAAAATAAAAGTATTGACTGATTTTAATGATAAGGAAGCAAAAAAATTATTAGATAAAATTAAGGATTTTGTAAAACAATCACAAGCTAAATTTGATATCTTTGATACAATAATAGATTATTATAATACATTTTATAATGAATCAAAAAGAGAAATAATTCAAATAATCAAAGACAATATTAAGATTGTAAAACAAAAAAATATAAAGAAAGTATTAGATTTGGACATAAATAAATTTGTAGAAAATGAAAATTTCAATTTAAATCAGTGCAAAGAAGATGCTGAAAATATAAAATATAAATATTCATTATTTTTCATGCCTATTTACAGAGAAAAATATAGCAATGAGCATTTAGAAAAGACAGAAGATGATATATTTAATTCTACAATCATTATTTTAAAGGATATATTTACTAGAATTATTAATCAGAAAAGTACAAAAGAACCATTTTTTGAAATTAATTATGTTGAAATCATTTTAAGAATAATTCAAAATAAAAATAATAACATAAATAATGAAATTAATTTTATTTCTCAAGAATTAAAAGATCTAAACAAAGATGATTACATAAAAAATAATCTATTAGCAGATTTAATCAACTTTTCATATAAAAACAGTTTGGTGACTTTACTTCAAGGTATATTATATTTCATAGATACTTTTAATAAAATTAAAGAAATCCAAACAACTGATATTTATAATAATATTCAAAATATTTATAATAAAGTGACCCAAAACAATGTTACAGCTGATGAAATTAAAGAATCAATTGATTTCTTAATCAAATATGGATATAATATAAAAGAAGAAAAAACATCTTTGATGGAATTTTATGAATTATTATTAGATAAAGAAGATGCTATAACTTTTATTAAAAAAATAAAAGAATCTCAATTAGAAATAAGAAATTTAAATGAGTTTATTGATGAGCAAGATAATTCTCAACTTACAACAACTGATATAGATAATTTATTAGATATATATAATTTTATAAATGGTATAATGGAAAATCAAAATATTACTAGGGATTTTGAATTAATTGAAGCTTTTAAAAAGACTTTTAATGAGAAAAAAAATATTGTTATTAAAATGAAGGAATATTTAAAATGTTATGGAGAAATTATTCAATTATATAAATTATATGATGAAAATCCAGAAGTTACCACACAAAAAGTTAACAAAATACTCAAAAATTCTTCAGTTAGCTTTTTTAAGGATGAAAAAACAAATTTATATACTTTTAAAATCATATATTCAAATCAAAATAATATTAATAAGGATATTGATATAAGTGAATTAAATGAATTAAGATATAGAATATATATGTCCAGTACAGGAACCAATTTATTAACCGAAGAAAATAAAGGAAGAGAGGACATAGTAAATAAAGAAGCAATGACAAATAAATTTGTAGCTTTAATCGATAATTTAAATCAATTGAACAAAACTTTAAATAGACTTATTAAATCAGGATATCCTTTTATTTCTAATTTTTCTCTTAAAATTGAAAATTCAGAAACTTTTGATGAAAAAGACAAATCTAAAAATTTACCAAAAATTATTGAAGAACATAAATCTGAAAGTAAAAAATTTAAGAAAATAATAAAAAGAGGATATCAAACAAAGCCACTATTAAGATTATTTTATGCTTATCAATTTATACAAATATATGAGCAAATAATTTTACCAATTAGTAAAAAAGTTGATGAAAATAATAGTCCAATTATTGAACCACGTAAATATATAATGAATTTAATTAATTATATGATGCAAAATCAAATATATGATTTTGATATAGATTTTAAATATAAGAAAGATCTTGATGTTATTGCTAATATTAACAATTATTTAGAATTATTATTAAAAAAAAACGATTTGTCTTTAGACAAAATTTATGGTTCAAATAAATTGTTAGAAAATATAGAATTAACTCCAGGGCTTTATAGAAAAATTAAAGAAGGAGATTATTCAGATTTATCTGTAGATATTATTAACATATATTTAAATTTAACAGGTAATTTCCCAATAGTTAATACTTTGCTTTTTTGTAATGAGGAAACAACTATAGAAGAAATAAAAGCATTTCTATATAGAGCAATTTATTGTGAAAAACCCATTTTATTTGTTATTACAAATTTAGAATGTTTGGGCTTATCTGTGACTCAAAATATTCTAAAAACAATAAGAAAATTATATAAGGCGAAAAATAGAAATATCAACTCATATTTAGTATTTATATATGAAAAAATTGATTCTGGTTTTTCAAGATTTTTGGAAAAATTAATTCCTGAAAAGAATATTTTAAATAAAAATTTCTTGAAAAAGCCAGAAAAAAGACATGAAAATTTAGATAAAACTGTTGTATATTCATCTATATTTTCAGGTTATGGAAAAACTACTGAAATTTATTATCATGTAAAAGATAAAAGTGGAGATTATTATTATTTACCTTTAGGAGGAACTTTCACTAGAGATTATGTTATAAAAAATTTAAAAAATCTAAAATTAGACACTCAAAATTGTACATATATATATTTGCATTTAGATTTATCTGATACTGATAAAGATGAATTAATGAATGAAATATTATTTAAATTAGTTATTTTAAGATATTTAGATTCAAATGAAGAAATATTTTATTTAGGATATGACATAAATATAATTATTGAAATACCTCAAGGATTCTTTGATTTTGAGAAAAAATATAAAATTTTAACATTATTCAAAAAAGAATTTATAGATAAATTAAGACCTTTAAGATTAGAGGAAAATGCACGCTTCTTAAGAGAATCCCCAATTTCAATTGTTGCTGAAGTTTTAACTTATTATGAAGAAGATAAAATAGGAAAAAGAAATATTGATTTAAATGATCCAATTTCAATGAGTGCTGAAGAATGTGAACTAATAATTAATAAATATTTTAACGTTGAAAATCAAAATTATTACCAAAAAATTAACTTTATTAAAATATTATCTTTACAATTCAAAAAATTATCCACCAACTTTTATTTAGATTATCAAATGGCATTCATAAATGGAATCGGTGATTTAATTAAAAAAGCAAGAATTTCTATAATTAAAAACTTTATTGCTCTCACAAAAGTTTTTACTAGATCTCCATATGACCAATTATTAATAAAAAGGCAAACAGAATCAATTGATATATATAATAGATATGACCAAAATTTAGCAATAGAAAAAGCAATTTCTGCTTTAGAAAACGAAAAGCAAGAAATATTTAGTTTTGATGATATCAAACCTAGTTTAGTTTTTTTCAATAAGGATGGTCAATCTTTTGGCATAATTTCAAATGCTGATAAAAATGATGAAGAATATAAAGAATTAGAAACATTATGGAATTCTAATAATCCCGATACCAGAAGAAGAATTCCTTTAATAGATTATAAATCAATGTCACATGATAAATATTTAGAAGAGATACAAAAAGTATTTTCTTTGGATAGTTTTAATATACCAAAATTAAAAGATATATGTGTAAAAGCTGGTAATTATATTTTTGTTTGTGATAATTTTATAAAAATGGTCAGAATTTTATTAAATATAGAAGCAAAAATACCAGTAATATTGATGGGTGAAACTGGTGTAGGAAAAACAAAAATATTAGAAATGTTAGCTACTTTATATGGTAAGGGAAGATTAAATTGGAAAAAAAAGGAAATTCATGCTGGAACCACAGATGAAGAAATTGTAGCTTTTATTGATAAAATCATTGAAGAAGATAAAATAGAAAATCCAGATAAAGATTTAACTTGGGTATTTTTCGATGAAATAAATACTTGTAATTCACTAGGATTAATAACTGAAATAATGTGTAAACACACTTATTTGGGGAAAAAAATTAGTGACAATTTAGTATTTCTAGGAGCATGTAATCCTTATCGTGTTTTGAATAAAAAAATGAGAGAAAGTGGGCTTGTTTATTATAATACAAAAGATAAAAGCAAATTAAATAACTTGGTATATTCAGTAAATCCATTACCTCATTCTTTACTTAATTTTGTGTTCGATTTTGGCTCCTTAAGAAAAAAAGATGAAGAAAAATATATTCATAATACCATTGTATCTATTATAGACAATATAAAAAATAATGATTTAATCAAAAATATTTCAGATGAAGATTTAGGAAAGTTAATTGAAATAATAAGTGATAGTATTGTAATTTGCCATGATTTCATAAGAGAAAAATATGATAGATCATCAGTTAGTATGCGTGAAATTAGAAGATTTGGAATATTTTTTGAATATTTTATCAAATATTTTTCAATGGGACATTTTTCTGATTTAAAAAGAATGTCTTTAAGTTTAAATATGACTATATATTTATGTTATTATTTAAGATTAAATGATAAAATGTATAGAAGAGAATTAGCCCAAAAATTAAATAAATATTATCCTAAAAGTAGTTTCCTATCAGTTCCAGAAAATGAAATAAAGAAAATAACTAAAGAAATGGTTATAGAAAAAAACAAAGGTATTGCTTTGAATAGAGCTTTAAGGGAAAACCTTTTCACTTGTTTTACTTGTATTATTAATAATGTACCTCTAATTATAGTAGGAAAACCTGGTACTGGAAAATCATTAAGTTTCCAAATATTGTATAACTCAATGAAAGGAGAATACTCAGAATCTAAATTATTCAAAGATAAGGGAAAATTATATAGGTACTATTATCAAGGATCAGAAACTAGTACAGCTGAAGGAATTACTCAAGTATTTATGAAAGCTTTGTCTTCACAATCAAATAATAAGGATAAAAAAATAATACCATTAGTATTCTTTGATGAAATGGGATTGGCTGAGAGATCTAGTAATAATCCTTTAAAAGTTATTCATTTCTTATTAGAAAAAGATGCTAAAGATTCAGTACCATTTTTAGGTATATCAAACTGGAAATTAGATGCAGCTAAAATTAATAGAGCATTAGGGTTAACTATAACTGATTATGATATACAAGATTTAGAAGAAACTGCTATTTCTATTGCAGAAGCTATGGATGATAGACTTACCTCACTTTATGATGATTTCTTTAAAACTTTGGCTAGAACTTATAATAAGTATATACTACAAAATCAAAAAGAAGCCAAAGATAATAAAGATTTCCATGGAAACAGAGATTTTTATAATTTAATAAAAAATGCTATGAGAGAATTAATTGCAAGAAGAAATAATATAAAGCATAATGAAAGGACTATTTTGACAGAAGTTGGTATACTTAGTTTAGAAAGAAACTTTGGAGGTCTTGAAGATAGTACTAAAAAAGTAAAAGAAATATTTAAAGATGAATTTAAACATAAATTCGATGAAAGTGTTAAAATAGATAGAAAAATTGATATTTTTGACATTATTAAAAAGAATATTCTTGACCAAAATAGTAGATATTTAATGCTTATTTCTGATGGAAATGATGCAGGTGAAATATTAAAATGCTTATTATCTAATATTAATAAAAGATATATTGAATTAGTTGGAAGCAAATATAAATTAGATATTAAATCAGGAAGATACAGCGAGGAAATCTTAAATAAAATAAAATATATAATGGAAACTGATGATATATTAATATTAAAAGATTTAGATATGATTTATCCATCATTATATGATTTGTTCAATCAAAATTTCACTATTATGGGAAATAAGCAATTTGCTAGAATTGCATTTGAATATGCTAAAATTTCTTCAGAAGTCAATCGTAATTTCCATGTTGTTGTTTTAGTAAATAATATTCAAATTCAAAATCTAAAATTAGATCCTCCATTTTTAAATAGATTTGAAAAGCATATAGTTAGTTTTAGAATGCTATTAGATGATGAAGATATAAGTATAGGACAAAAAATTTATGATTATATAAAGTTAATTGTTACATATAACAATAATAAAAAGCTAAAATTGGATTTAGAAAAATTATTAATAAATTGCAAGCAGCATGATATAGAAGGATTAATATTTAAGATAAAAACTGATAATCCAGCTATTTTAAAGGACAAAGGAACAAAAGATTATGAAAATTATATTATTAATGAAATTTTCAAAAAAATTGTTCCAACATTTTGTCAAGATATAATTGCTTCAATCAAATATTCAAATATGAATATTAAATATAGTCAATATAATGAATTGATCTATAATATATATAAAAAAACACAATATAGTAATTTTACTTCATTTTTCAGAAATATTCAACAAAGAAGAAATATTGTTTATACTTTTAGCAAAATAACTGAAAATATATTTGAAGAAAAAAAAATTATAGAAAACAAATTTGGAACATATAGTAAGCAAAGCGCGATAGATGAAATGATTGATTCATTTAAATGTGAAAATGATTTATTATTTTTATTAAAATCATTTAGCAACAGTCAAAAGTTAAATATTTTAATATTAAGATTTGGAGAAAATGACCTTAATAAATTAAATTCAGTTAATTATTTAATAAATACATATCAAAAAGAAAATAAGAAATTGCAAAATAAACAAATAATGTTTATAATACATAAAAAAAGAGAGACTATCTTAGACCAAAAATCAAAGAATAAAGCAAAAAAAAATAAAAAACTAGTAATACCAGATTTAATTCCTTTTATTAATGATGAATATTATCAGATATTCATAGATAATTTACAAGGTAATGAGGGAATGGACTTATTTAAAGTAATTTCACAACAAACAGAGCAATTGACACAACAATATTTAAAAGAATCAAATTTAATAGATAACAAAATATATGAAGTTTTGAATTATATAAACTTTGAAGTTCAATTTGAAACAAAAGAAATTAATAATAATAATTACATAAATGTAATAGCAAAAAAAATAATTGATAATATTCAAATTAAAGAATTACTAAAAAAAAATATAGAAAAACAAGGAAAAATATTAGGTGGTGTTATTAATGAAATTTATACTTCAGATATACTTGAAGTAAATGATATAGACTTTTTCGAAGTCATTAATAGTAAGTTAAGCATATATCTATCAACATGCTTGCTAAAAGTTATTTTTTCTGGATTAAAAGAAAATTTATTTAATCAAATTGTTATAAGTGATAATTATGATTTATTTATGAAAAATGAATATTTCAAAAATTTGATAAAATCATATTTTGATAATGTAGACTTTAATTTTAAAATAAAAACTGGTGTTAATTTAAATAAAATAACAATATATAATGGATTACAAATTCCAAAAAGTAAAACATATTTAGATAAAATAGTCAAATATGTGGATGATGAAATTTGCAATAGATTCATTGATAATGAAGATTCATTAAGAAAGAATTATGAAAGTCAAGAGGAGATTTCAGATTTAACTACCAATTATATAAATGAATTAAAACAATTTGAAAACAATATTTTAGTTGAAATAAATAATTATGAATTATTTAAGGAAATTTATAATCAAAATAATGAGGAAATAAAAAGAAAAATGAGAGAAGATTATTTAATATATTATGTAATAAAAATAATTGAGAAAAAAAATACTAATTATTCAATTAATGAAAATATTTTAGAAATTTTGTATTTGCTTTTAAAAATTAAATTTTGTGAAAGAGGAGCTTTGAATAGATTTGACTTTGTAAATGATATAGAGGAATTTGCCAAAATAATTTTATTTACACAAGGATACAAAGAAGATATAATAGATATTATAAATATAATTTTAGATATTAAGAATTATTGCAATATAGGAAAATATATGACAGATATTTTAGAAGAAAATATAATTAAATATGAAGATTCAGAAAGAAATCAAAAATATACAAAAAAAGTAAATTACTACTTTTTCAAAATAATAGAATCTTTAATAAGAGGAATATTATTATATAGCATTGAACTCAAAAAAAATGATCAATTTAAATTTTATGAATTCTTTTTCACTCTTCCATCAATAGAAGCAAATTTGCAAAAGATTAATCAGAAATATAATTTATATAGTAAACAAATTTATAATTTAAGTTCTATAATAAAAATTCATGAATGTTATAAGTTTAATTTAGAAGAATTTGAAAATAAATATGAAGAAATTGTGAACAATTTATTAAATCAATCAATTTTATTATATGAGGGAAGTTATGAAAATTTATATAAGAAAATTATGGATTTGCACAAAATATTTGATGACACTTTTAAAGATAAAAATAATGAATACACAAATTTATTATTCTTTATTACTAGACAAGAATATCAAAATATTAATAATGAATCAATAAAAATAAAACTAATTGAAAACATATTTGAAAATAGTTTATTAATTAAAAAAAGTTATACATTTTTAGTGGATACTATGAAAGATTTAAAGCCTGAAATATTTGACAAAAATGATAAAGAAAGAAATAACGAAGATATTCTTTTAAGGAATTTCTTGAATATTAAAGATAATAGAAAATTATTTAAATATAAAGATTTATACAAGTTATTTAATTCATTAAATTCTCCAGAATTTAATGAATTATTATTATTCTTTTTTGAAAATCAATGCCAATCATATTTTAAAAATATATTAAATTTATATAATAATAAATTTGTCGAAAATTGTTGTAAAGCTCTTTTATTAAATACTTCTTTAGATTATTTAAAAAAGAGTTTACAATATATATATGAACACAAAGATAATAATGATAATAATATTCTGAAGATGTATTCAATTGCTTATATTAAAACATATTTTTATTATTATGTAGAAATAAATTATAATCATTTTGACAAATGCAATTACACTGATATAAACCTATTATTAATGGATAACAATGAAAATATTAAATATATAATTAATATGAGAAATATTTATATATTCAGAGTATACTTTAAAAAATTTGATAATTTCGAACAATTTAAAAATTTCCCATTTGATACAAGAAATATGCCACTATATAAAAACTTAGCTGAAACTATAAAACTAGAAGAAAAAGATAATGATAATTATATATTTAAAGATAGTTTTCTAAATTTGAATAACTTTGATAAATATAAAAATTTTATTCAAATAATAAATTTGTTCCTTTTAGATAATAATAGTAAAAGTGTTGATTTTAACTTTAATGAAGTTAATGAAAATTTCGATGTTTTCTTCTGTTGTTTAGTAAATAAAATGATATCATATTTATATGGAAATAATAAAAATCTAATTGAAGAAAAAATGAAATATTTATATGAATCAACAAAAGACAAAATATATATGGGAGAAGAAGGAAAAATTTTATATCAATATTTATTTAATACCAATTTATTAGAAAATAATATCTTTAAAAAAATTTCTGATGATAAATTAAATCAAGAAGACTTTGAAATATTATTATATGTTTTAAGAATAATATTTAATACTCAAATGAATAAGTCAAATAATTTTTATAACAATATATTAAAAGCAAATACCTGCAAATTTATTGCAGATAATTATATTCCAGGTTCATTCCCATACATGAATGAATATATAAAATCATATAATTTTTTACTTACTAAATTCCCACCTAAAGAATTAATGGGATATTACATCTGCAAAGATTGTGGATATGTATATGAGATTCGTCCATGTACTTTCCCTGTTCATACATATCAATGTCCTAATGGTCATACTATTGGAGGAACTAATCATATTTTATCAAAGAAAGACTTAAGAATTTTCTATGACCAAAATGATTTAAATGGTTTCTGTAATGGTAGAAATCAAAGTTACATTAATAGTTTTAATGGCATGACTCTTGCAGATTTTAAAAAAAATTATGTAGACAAACATTTATTACATAAAGAAAAGGGAATTTTAGAAAACTTTGAAATTGATGATTTTAAAAAAAATGATCCAGTTAGAGAATTAAATAATTTAACTTATAGATTCTTGAATTTAATATTATATTCTTATTTATTAGGCTCCTATATATTACAGAATTTATCTATAGAGGAAATGCGAAAGTACTTAGTAGATAATTTATTCCCTCACTCTTTATTTGGAATAATTAAAAAAGATTGGGAAATATTAAATGCTGCCTTAAAAGAAATAGGCTTTGAGAATATTAATATTTTTATGAATACTAAATTTAATGAAATATTAAATTTAATAAATAACTTAGAAACTGTGGATACCTCAGAAAAATTGGATAAATTTGAAAAATCAGTAGATAAATTTATCATAGATATTATTAATAATAAAGATAATAATGAACAATTAAATAATGAATACAAACAATTAAATAATAAATTACTCAATTTTAATCCTCAATCAATCAAAGAAATAATTCAATCAAATTATCCCCCTTCGATATATTCTCAAGTAACTTATCCAGATATTCAATATTATAATGTATCAAAAATAATAAATATGGAGACATTTATAGAAAAATTTAATTCTTCTGAAGAAAATAAAAATAAATATGCTTTAATAAATATATTAATTAATAAAGATTCAGAATTGACAAAAAATGCAAAAAATATGAAAAGTTTATTCGCAATAAATAAATTGGTGAATCTTTTATTAGCAATATATTCTTACAAAATAAGTAGAGAGGATTCAAAATTAAAAAAATTAGATGAAGAAATTCCAAATATAATTTCAATTTATAATGAAATGAATACAATTAAAATAAATGATAATGAATCATTTATTAGTGAATATATAAGTCCATTCATACAAAGTTGGAATGAAATAAAATCAAAATCTGTTCAATATAAATGCAGAGTATTAAGAGATTTAGAAAAAGGAGAAAAACCTTATGAAATGAAAATTGATAATTTATTATGCGACTTTTTAGTGGATGATGGAGATAAGGAAGGAGGAATGTTTTTAGCAGCTGCATACCAATATTTAATTGAATCTCAAAATACCTTTATAGATAATATTATTTCAAAGAACAATATTAAAGGAATATTAAATAGTTATGTCTCTCAGTTGGAACAAAAAATAAATATTCAGGATGCATCTAAATCTGAAATAATCAATATTGATGATAATATATATGATTTATTGGAAACTTTAGTTACTACAAATTCTTTAAGAAATATTTTTGATGACAAAAAAAATGAAATAGATTATAGTAATTATAATGATATTATATATAATTATGATTATATTGAAGAAGAATTAGGCAAAAAAATATTACCTGGTTTAAAAAAATTCAATAATGATAAAATTAGATTCGTTACATTTTTATATGAAGGATTTAGAGGAGAACATAGTTCGGCATTAGTCAATTATAATAATAAATATTTACAAAGAGATTTGAAAGAAAATGAAAAGGAAGCCTTGAATGATTTATTAGAAACAAACAATAGTAGTAAGTTCTATAATGATGTCTTTTCATCTTTGCAAATACTAATGAATCAAATCATTAAGGAGAATTATTCTCAAAATCATTTATTATATTCAATTATTGAAAATTTACCTAGTTATATTATATTGAATTCAAAATTAGTTGATTTTTTCAAAAAACAATATGAATACTATAGTGAATTGCAAATATTTACTGTCAATTCATTGGTTTCAATATTTGAATACTTTGAATCATTATGCTGGAAAGAAATGAAAAAAAATATAGGTCCTGATTATGAACAAGAATTATCAGAAAATGAAAAAAATGACTTTATTTCATATTTCGAAAAGAATAACAAGGAAGAGAAAGTAATAAATAAAGAAAATTTCACTTCAGCCTTAAGAAAGCTTATTTGTAGATCTATATCTGGCTCAAGACAAGAAATTGAAATAAAACCTGATGGAAAATTATTATATTATATAACAAGGGAAGATTTGTGGAATAAAAATGTTATGGAAAAAGAAGAATTTGACAATGAAGTTTATGAAATATTCAAAAATGAAATTTTGGTGAGTCAAGCTGTTAATTTATATAATGTATTAGAAGGAGATAATATTTTACAAGATAAATTATTTAAAAATAAAGAAAAAGAAAAGGAAAATCAGAAACAAATAGAGAATATAGCTTATATTAAGGATAAAAAAGAAGAAGGTGATAATATCATTAATACTGATTCAAGTAAAATGAAAAATGAAGATAATAATGAAGAAAATATTGAAAAGGAGGATACTCTTGCAAGTCAAAAAAGCTATAGAGATAATGATGTTGACTCAGAGGAAGATGATGAAGATTCAGATGAAGAAGAAGAAAGAGTTGATGAAATATAATGAAAATAATATTTATTTAAAATTTAATTTATACTATTTAAAAAAAAAAACTATATTTTTTATAGTCATAAATCTAATTGGGGATTGGGGATTGGGGATTGGGGATTGGGGATTGGGGATTTGGGATTGGGGCCAATCCCCAATACGCAA
>Ga0247610_10003764_pt1 | contig 16439 bp, 35 predicted proteins | sample 174DNAGHGhighgp2_FD_193483 | JGI IMG/M metagenome (GOLD analysis project Ga0247610, IMG submission 193483) | Sheep rumen microbial communities from Palmerston North, Manawatu-Wanganui, New Zealand - 1742 DNA GHGhigh gp2 | ecosystem: Host-associated > Mammals > Digestive system > Stomach > Rumen... | reverse complement strand
ACAGGGTTAAGTAGCAAGTAGCACCGTAAATGCGAAATGGTTAGAGAGTAATCTTAGTAGGCCTTAAATATGGTAAGGTACCCTTGAGTGAAGAACACGATCCTATTTATTTTTATGGCACATCCTAAAGAAGATTAGTTACTTACAAATTTAACAATTATGATTACAGTAGAATTTAACAAAAAGAATGAGAACCCATTTTATGGGTGTAGTAACTGCTTAAAATTAATCGAACAAGCAGCAGGAACTGTAACTTATTCAATGCTTGATGCGGCATGGAATGAAGTTGCACAAGACCTTGAAAAGAGAAAGATGTTCTTTTCAGTATTATTCTCTATTGGAGATATTACTGGAAGACAACATAACATCTTTGGTAAAAAGAAAGTAGACTCTGGAGGCAATGCTAATAGAGATTCTTTCAACACCATCTTTCATTGGTTATGGAAGAATAACAAGAATCAATTCATTAAGTTTATGAATGCTCAATTGTTCAATGAATATCAATGTTTTGATACGTTATTCCAGAACCGTGTGCAAACCAAGGGTTCAAGAGTATTGAATGTATTCTCGGCTTACGACGACCCTGAGTATAGAAAAGCTCTTCTTAACTATGTGTATTCTGTTATTAATGGAACTAATCCATTTAACAAGATGCTTGTAGCTAAGTTCTTGACTATTCCTCGTACATCTAAAAGACAAGGTCATAAGAAAATACTTCCTGAAACCCTCAAGATTATGAGAGAAAAGAAGGCTTTCTTAGAAAAGCTTTCTAATCTAATGGGTTGGGAGATTGAGTACCTTAAAGGATATCGTGAGTGGAGAAAGCAGTACAATGGAGAGTTAGAGTCCGTTCTTTTCTCAACTGGAAAGATTAACGAATTTACTAGGGATGAATTCATTAGTTGGTTTGATAAGCTTCCAGCACAGGCTCGTTTCAGAGTAAAGAATCGTATTCTTTATTCTAAGGACGGAGCTCAAACAATTAATACTAAGAAGAATGATGGTAAAAATCTTTCCATTGTTGCAGACAAGTATAAATGGGAGAAATTCCAGCCTTGGTTGAAGGAATGGGAACAGTTCAAGGAGAACAAGCAGCAAGAACAGAGAATTCTTGAAGAGAAAGTTCGTCAAGGACAAGCTACTGATGAGGACAAGATTAAACTTCAGAAGGTAAAGAAGGAAGCTAAAGTTACAACTGGTGCTACTAACTTTAATGAATTGTATCAATCAATTCTTAGAGGTAGTGTAGACAAGTTGGCACTTGAATCATTCATTCAGAATAAAGTCAATTTACCATACAATAGTTTGGTAATTATTGACGATTCTGGTTCAATGGATGGCGCTCCATTCAATTTTGCAAAGTTTATCGCTAGTGTGTGTCTTGTTAAGAATCCGGATGATGATGCAAGAAATCTGATTGGATTCTTTAATAGTCATTCTCATTGGCACTCGTTCATTGATCAAACTTCTTCTCGTAGAAATAGTCTTCTTAGAACTCAAATTGCTCAAACTAATACTAAACCGTTAGTTGATCCAAGTTTGAGTTTCTATGATAACTATCAGAGAATTAGTAAGTTCTGTGATGCTGTCTATCAAGGTGGAGGAACATACATTACAAGTATTCCTGAAGGTCTTAAACCCATTATTAAAGAGAATCCAGATTTCTTGGACACTCTTAAAGAGTATCCGATTTGGACAATCTTGTCTGATGGGGACCTGAATAATGACAGAAATGCTCGTAGTAGTATGTTAGAGTTCCAGAATGATTGTCGTCGTATTCTTGGTTATGTTCCGTTTGTTGTAATGATTGAAATATATCGTTGGGGACAACCTTCAATTAATCATTTTGAAGGAATTGAGAATATGATTTATATTCCTGGAAATCCTTCACAGATTGAACAATTTCTTACCAACTTTAAGGATATAGACATCTTTGATGTTTATACTCCACTGTTGAGTCTCTATAGAAGCAATAGGTATGAACTCGTGAGAGCAAATACCATGTAATCATATCAAATTTTTTTTCGTTAGCTAGAGGAGGTTCGATTCCTCCTCTAGTTTCTAATTAGGATACTTACAATAACATAACTACATTAACTCATTTGGTTAGAGTGCCCGACTGTTAATCAGGAAGTACTTGGTTCAAGTCCAAGATGTAAAATTTAGTATCCTTTTAAAAAACAAAGTTTAATAATATGAATGAAATTTATTGGATAACAAGACTTGATTCACTCCATTGTTTAGGAATTACAATGTTTTTGGTATCACTTACAATATTTATTGTATTTTGGTTGATATCAATAACGAAAGATGATTGGACTGGAGAAGATTGTTGTACTGAAAAACAAAAATATCAATTAAGAAGAAGTGCAAATTATTCAGCTATAACCTTTTTAATAGGGTTATTATTATGGGTATTTGTTCCTACTGAAAAAGAAGCTTTACTTATTTATGGAATAGGTGGAACTGTAGATTACATTAAACAAAATCCGACAGCAAAACAACTTCCAGATAAATGTGTAAAAGCTCTTGACAAATGGGTAGATAGTTGGAATATAGAGAATGAAGATTCAATAAAAAATAAATAATTTTTAAGTTACTTACAATATCAAAATTGGCTTGTAACCCGTGTGTCGTTGGTTCAAATCCAACTTTCGGGGTGTCTCCCGAAATAGCTCAATTGGTAGAGCAACGTATTTATTAAGTAACTTTTTTAAAATTAAGAATATGAAGGTAGGAGATGAAGTAATTATAGATCCATATACAGATATTGACAAGAAAGAAGCAGGAATTTTCCGAATTGAAAAATGTCTTCCTAATAATATGTTTCTTTTAGGTAATGGTTTTCAATACCCTGAGGATTGTCTTATATTAGCAGATCCTTTTGAAGTTGGAGATGTAGTAACTATAAGACAAAATATAGATAGGTACTATTTTCCTCACGGATTCACTCTTGAGATGAATGATTTATTAGGTAGAAAAGTTACTATATCTAAAAAATCTAAAGAGACAAATTATACACAACTTGGAGCTGGAAAATATTTTTATTATGTTGAAGAAGATAATAATCATTGGGTTTGGCCGTTATGTGCCTTTAGTAAAATAATTAAAAAATCAAGTAAAGATGAAAGTAGATTACAAAAACAAGACTCTTCTTTCGACAGAAGAAGTAGAGAAGACGGAATTAGAGTACGCAGTAGAAAGCACAGAGCTAGAGTTGAAATCAGCTCTCTTAAACACCAAAAAATCATTGGGAGACGTTAAGAACGAGTTAAAAGATTTAAAGAGTGACTATCCCTTAGATATTGATGCTATTGTTGAAAAGACATTGGATATTAAAGATCTTGAAGACGGAATCAATATCATCGAATCTCTTATGAAAGAATTCGGGTTTGAGGATTAACATTTAATAAGTTATTTACAAAAATAAAATTACTAGTAAGCAATCAACTGTAACTTGATTATATTTTAGTAACTTTTTTAAAAATTAAAAATTACTTGTTTTCGTTTTCAATTATAAAGATACTTACAAAACTATTAATAATGTTGGTTCGAGTCCAACTTTACGTTTGACCGTAAATGGCGGAATGGAATACGCGAGAAACTGCAAATTTCTTTATAAATTAAGTATCTTTTATATGGAGAAGATAGTGTAATGGTAGCACGACGTATTATTAGTATCATTTGATACTTACAATATCATTATATATTGCTTTTGGTGCCGTTAGTGAGTTTGGTTCGAATCCCTCTCTTCTCCCAACTTTAATTGTTGTTACAGATTTTTAGGTTTTAGGTTTTTAGTATTTACTACACTTTAAAGAGCCTGTTGTGAAACACGCTCTTTTTTAATAAGAAACTTTATTAACTTATTTAATATAAATTTTAAAACTTATGGGAAAAGGTAAAGGTTCATTAGTAGTCCGACAAAAGTCAGCACTACAAAGGTTGGAGGCAGCTTATCAAACATTTAAAGCTGCTGGTGAAGATAAAAAACCTTATGATTCTACTCGTAATGGTAGAATTATTCACCATTCTGGTAGAAGTTATAATGCAGAATGTGAAAGAATGAAGAGAGAAATTGATAATTTAAAAACAAATATTTCTAAGAATCATTCTTAACATATTTTAACTATAACATCTAAAAATAAAAAATAAATTTAAAACACTCAAGATACTTACAAATTTTTATTACAATCTGCATAAATTTTGGAACAACATGATAAAAAGTAAATTTTAAGTATCTTTTTTGGCCCGTTGGTGGAATTGGTAGACACGAGGGAAAGCCAAATGAAGTGAGTCCCTCCTTAATTGGAAACGATTATGATAAAAATCCCGCTAATTCGCATGAGAGAGTAAACTTAGGTGCGAGCTAAATCAAGATCTATATCTTGTAAATGTGTAGAGACTATACACGGGAACCTACGTACATTTGTATATGGATAAGACATAGTCCAGACAAGCAAATCTGCTTAAAATCCCTTCCTTAGCTTAGGGTGAAGGTTCAACTCCTTTACGGGTCACTAAAATAATGTCGTGACGGCATAATCATGTAAGTTTTTGTACACGTTAGCTACTCACGTGGGGAAAAGTAGTAGCAATTTTGGACTATGGTGTAATGGTAACACTACAGGTTTTGGTCCTGTCATTCCCCGTTCGAATCGGAGTAGTCCAACTATAGGATACTTACAACTTTTGTACCATAATTGAATTAATAAAAGTAGGCTGATAAATTTCTTTTCAAAGTATCCTTTTTATGATTCCATAGCTCAGTTCGATTAGAGCTATAGATTTTTCAGCTTCCAAAGCTTTAAGGTGAAGCACGAAACTTTTAATTTCGGGAACACGGGTCAGTACCGTGTGGAAGCACAATTTAAAATATTTTATTATGGGATATATTTATTTAATAACAAATTTAATTAATAGTAAAAAGTATGTTGGAAAAACTACAACTACTATAGATGAAAGATGGTAGAAACATTGTAGAGATAGTAGAAGAGAAAGATGTGAAAAACGTCCATTATATGATGCTTTCAGAAAATATGGAATTGAAAATTTCAAAATAGAGGAAATAGAATACTTGGAAGATGATTCTAAATTATCCGAAAGAGAAATTTATTGGATAAACGAATTATAGACTTATGGTCATAATGGATATAATGCTACTAAAGGAGGAGATGGAAAAATACTTTATGATCATAATGAAATAATTGAATTATATAGATTAGGGTATTCTGCTTTACAAATTTCTGAAAAAATTAAATGCAATAGAGCTACAGTTACAAAAGTTCTAAGAGCTAATGGAATTAAGTCTAGAGGTAATTCTAAAATGGTAGATTAGTTTGATTTGGCTGGAAATTATATACAAACTTTTGATTCAACCAATGATGCTGCCGAGTGGATAAGAATAAACGGACTTAGTTCAGCTAAAGGAATCAATGGTTATATTAGTAATTGTTGTTCTGGAAGACGTTTAAGTATGTATGGATATATATGGAAATATAAAAATCTTCCTAAATTATAACCGCAGTGGTTGCACAATTTAAAAGTTACTTACAATATTATTAATAATATTATACTAAAATTAGTATCAATGGTTCGAATCCATTATTTTCCGCGTTGGAAGATTAGCATAGTGGTTTAATGCGAATATTTTTAAGTAACTTTCTTATATAATAAACCTAATACCGAAAGCAACGATCCTTATATTAAAATATCCGGATGAAAACTAGTTAGTATATGTGAGTCGGGTCGGTTAGTTTAGTTACATCCGAAAGGCGTAGCGAAGAGTTTAGGTTTATTTAACAATATAAAGAATATTAACAAGACTCTCTAACTAAGGTGACAGGCTGCCCTAAGCAATGTAGGTAATACGTGCACAAAATACCATTCATTTCTGGGTGAGAGTAAATATAAAGTTGTCGCGAAAGTAAAATTACTCTTAGAACATTTAATGCTGAATAGAATTGGCTGAATGTAATGTCAAAAAATATTCTTTTTAATATCGCGAGGGTGGAGCAATGGTAGCTCGCCAGGCTCATAACCTGGAAACACTGTTCGAATCAGTCGCTCGCAACTAATTTTGGCATAATCAAAAAGATACTTACAATATTATTAATGATATTTAGCTCATTTGGTAGAGCATTTTCCTGCTAAGAAAAGTGTAACAAGTTCGATTCTTGTAATATCAACCAAAGTATCTTAAATCGTGGGTTCATCTAAGGGTTAGGATTGCAGATTTTCGATCTGCCCATACCAGTTCGAATCTGGTACCCATGACAATTAGTCCGACCAAATCGAGAATGAGGTCGTTAAAGAAAAGGCGTTCCGTTTAATAGTTTGAAAGAAAAACTATTCGTATTAGAGAGAAAATAACTCTTGAAACTACGTGTGATTTCAAATAAATTCCCAGAAATGGTAGAATCCTACATAGTTAAGAATAACGACTAATAAAATAACATAAATGTAGGATTATTTTTTGGCCATAATTATAATAATTATATAAAGATACTTACAAATTATTCCTTCTTTAAGTTCATTGTATTTTTGTTATTTATTTGTTTAAGTATCTTTAATTGGCCCTGTAGCTCAACTGCATTAGAGCAGGATTCTTCTAAAATTCAGGTTAGGTGTTGGAGTCACCTCAGGGTCACTATTTAATCTTATTAGGAGTTTAGTCGCAAGGCTAAGCTCCTTATTTTTTTACACTATGAAGAAACGTTATCAATATTATGCTAAAAATGGAATTGAATGGACAAACTGGTTTGAATGGAATTCAGACTGGAAACCAAAGATACAATTAAAAAATAGATTATTTAATGAGTATGAAGAAAGTATTTATCCAGGTAATTGATAAAAATACTGGTGTTTATCAATTTGGAGAAATTCAAGAACCAGTAATTAAAAATAAAGAAGTTGAAAATGCACTGCTCCATTTTGGAATCAATTATGCTAGTGTAGAATGGAAAGCTAGTTATAACAATTCAAAAATTGGAATAGTTGAAGGTACCACTAAAATTGTTACATTTATAATGATATGATAGAATTTGAATGGAAACCGATTACAGAAATTCCAGCTGAACATTGGGCTGATAATTATGCAATAAGTCCATTGTATTTGGTGCGATGTGGTACGAATAAAGATGGATTATCTATTATAGGATATTCTAATTATTCATTTGCTACTAAATCTTGGATTGAGTGTTTTCAAGCAACAACTCCTGGAACACATAAAGTTACTGAATGGACCAATATTAAATTATAATTAAGTTATGGTAATAGAAGATTATGTCTCATTTGAGATAGCAAAACTCCTTAAAGAAAAAGAGTTTGATGAAGAGTGTAGAGCAAGATACGACTGCAATGGTGTTTTACACTATGAAAAGTACCCAATAGAAGCTAGTGGAGCCGAAACGCATAACTCAATCCTTTGTCCGACCATTCAGATGGCGATGAAGTGGTTAAGAGAAGTACATAATATTGCTATTGATACAGAGTGGGAACATTTATGGTATGCATATGTTAAACCAATGACGGCTAATCCAACTGAAGATGATTACTGTCAGCGTTTCTCTGCAAAATATGAAGAAGCAGTAGAATTAGCAATAAAATATTGTCTTGAAAGTTTAATTTAAATAACTATGAAAATTTGTTTAACATCTATTTTATTAAGTGCTTCTATTATACTAATAATGTTTGGAGTACATACGGATAATCTTATCCTCATAGGTATTGGAGGATTCTCTGTGGGAGTTTATAATGCAATAATATACAAAAAATTAAAGTAAAATAACTATGGTAACAGTTATATCGGTATTAGGATTTATTATAGCAGGATGTTTAATACTTATGGCATCGTCTATCACATCAATAGCAAATACATTATGGGATATTTTACAAGAACTTAAAAAGAAGTAACTATGGCATTTATAAAAAATAGCACAAACAAAGTTGGCAAATGGGTTGTAACTATAAAGAAGCATAGTGCTTTTAATGGAACTTTTACAGTTGGAAGCCGTGTTAAAATTGTAGATGTTGACCCAATACGTGGGTACACAATTGAAGATGCAGAAGGAAATCAAATGTGTGAAATTGGGTGGATAATTTAAGTTATAGTTATGAAAGCAATTAAAAACATTATTCTATTAGCACTTACGGCATTGGTAATGGTTGGATGTATGGAAAAATATGAAGAAATCAGAATTACATCAGATTATTCAATAAGAGTTATTGACTCTTGTGAGTATATTGTACTAAATGGTGTTGGTGTTAAAGCCCATAAAGGAAACTGCCGTTTCTGCAAAGAGCGAAGACAAAAGGAACTAGAAGAGTTGATAATTAAATTAAAGGAGAAATAAATATGATAAAGAAATTTGTTCTGTTTACATTTATACTCTTAGCATTTGTCGGATGTAATATGGCAATGGACAAATTAGATGTGACAAATGGGTGTAAATTCATAGTCACATCAAAAATGAAAAAAGCTAGCAACTACCATTATACATATCACCTTATTAAAGAAGGAGATAAATTTTATGATTATTATTATGAGGACACCACTGATTTTAATGTTGGTGATACGTTAGTTTTAAGCATCAAAAAAATAAATAAATAAAATATGGCAACAATTAAGAGTTTTACTGACATACCTCAATCAAAGGTTCTTAGTCAGATATTACCATCTGAAACTGCGGATATGGGTTGGTATTATACTCTTAATCCAAATGCCGCAAGAAATCAAATGTGGGTTGGAACTAAAGCTGAAAATGCTGATATTCCTTGCTGGAGCCTTTCTGCATTGCTTGATGTTTTACCAAAAGGAACTAATATAAGTACCCCAAACCCTATGAATGAACTTAATTACTGTTGTTGGAACCATTATGATGAAATCTATGCAGACAATCCTGTTGATGCCTGCTATGAAATGATATTGAAATATATTCACTTGAAAATTTGATTTTATTATGACGCGAGAGGAAAAAGAATTTATGAAAGAATCTAATGAAGAATTTAAAATAAATTTAGAATTTGAAAAATTTATTGAAGAACAAAAACGAAAGTTAAGGAATCTTATTAGATTTTGATTATGAAAAGCTATACAGATTTAGAACAAAGTCGTAAGTTGACAGAAATCTTGCCACTTGAAAGCGCAGATATGGTATATCAATCTATCGAAGATGAATATGGTGATGGAGAATGGGAATCAATTCCTAAAAATCATTCACTTAATATAGGATACGATAATGATGTCCCTTGTTGGAGCCTTGCAGCGTTGCTTAATATCATTCCTAAACGCATTAACGAATATAATGTGTTACGCATTGACATTAGTACTAATGATTTTGCAATATGGTATGATGAAATTGGCTGCGGAGTTAATAATAATTTACCAGATGTAACAAGGGAATCTGCTGTTGATGCTTGTGTGATTATGATTGAGAAATTACATGAATTAAATTTGTTGTGATTATGAATTATAGATATACAAGAATTTGGAGAGTAGAGCATAAACTTGTTATTGCTAACACAATAGAAGAAGCAATAAAAGTTTACAAAACTTGGGCTGAATCTATGAATAATGTAGAACTAACTGATATTACTATCATAAAAGCTATTGGTGATAACCAAATTCCAGAAAACTTCGATGCTCTAATTAAATCTTAATATAATTATGGACTATAAAGAAAAGTATGAACAGGCTTTGGAAAAAGCAGCAGCTTTATATAAAGCTTCTGAACCTATGAGTGGCTGTAATGTTATCATTGAAACTCTTTTCCCAGAACTCAAAGAGAGTGAGGATGAGAGGATAAGAAAAGCGCTTATTGATTATTTTAACGATTTCACTCTACCGACATTTGAAGGCCTTGAACCTAAAAAAATTCTTGCTTGGCTTGAAAAGCAAGGTGATGCCAACAAAGAGTATTGGAGAGGTTACAGAGAGGGTAAGCAAGAAATTCTCGATAAATACGCTGAACTTGAAAAGCAAGGTGGGCAGAAGTCTGCTGATAAGGTTGAACCGAAGTTTAATTTCAAGGTCGGTCAGTGGATTGTAGCAACAGGAAAATGTGTATACCTTATAACTAAAATAGATGGTTTTAATATTACACTTGTTGATACTAATGGAGATGAGTATGTGTTTGATGTAAGTTCATTTGACGATGCATATCAATGGACTATAGAAGATGCAAAGAATGGTGATGTGCTTGCAGAAGAACCAATTGAAGGATATTCATCTTCATTTGTGGCTATATACAAAAAACGAAATGAAGAAGATTTTGATTCATATTGTTTTGTTGGATTTGATGGCTATTTTTATGAGGACGAACGTGGGCATTCTACGGAAAATATTCATCCAGCAACCAAGGAACAACGTGACCTCTTATTCCAAAAGATTAAAGAAAGTGGATATGAGTGGGATTCTGAGAAAAAAGAATTAAAGAAGATTGAGCAGAAACATACTGAGTGGAGTGAAGAGGATGAAGAAATGTTTGAATATGCTCTTGATATGATAGAGTGGTATAGTGGCGAAAATGAGGATAAATCGAGACTTGTTAGTGTTTGGCTCAAATCCATCAAAGGAAGGATTCAGCCTCAGCCAAAGCTTGAGTGGAATAAAGAAGACGAAGACATTCTTAATACTATCATAAATCATTTTGAAATAGATTTAGAATGTACTGAAAATGATGATATAATCAAGTGGCTCAAATCCCTCAAGCCTCAGAACAGATGGAAACCAAGTGAAGAACAGATAAAAGTTCTTGAAAAAGCTTGTGACGAACATTGGGAGGCAGATGGTTTAGACCCATTATGCACGTTGTATAAAGATTTAAAGAAACTAAGGGAAGAATAGTTATGGATGATTTTAAGAATTTTTTGAAAGAAAATAATTACGAAAATGATTTAGAATTTCAACTTTGTGATTTAGAAATGGCTTTTAACGCTGGAAGAGAATTACAATGGAAGCCGAGTGATGAGCAGATGATAGCAATAAACACCGCTATTAATGTCATTGGCAAAGGTACTCTTAATGGAAAACAGCTAATAGAATTGGAAGCACAATTAAAGAAACTAAGGTAGGAATAAGTTATGATTATAATAGAAAGAACTTGGAAAGAGCCAAATCCCTGTGGAGGAGGTAAACTTAGTAAAGTAGAGAGAAAAGTCTTTGATAATAACGACAAAGAAGGTATAAACAATTTTATAAATGCTAAGTCTTATGTGGATGGTTATGAGTGGACTAATGTTGAATATAAATATACTAAGTTATGAAAACAAGAAAATGGTACTCTATTCCTGTTAAACCTGACAGTGCAAATGAACTTATAACTATGACAGATATGGAAGATATTCACCAAGCTATTTATGAGAAATGGATTGAAGAAGAAAATATCATTAAATGGATGAAGGTATGAAAGCAAATGAATTAATGATTGGAGATTATGTATATAATCATCGTAATTGGGAATGTCCTATAGTAGAAATCCATAAAAATAGTGCAGTTGTAATTGCAAAACATTATGGAGAAGAAGAATTTTTATTATCTGATTTAAGACCAATCCCACTTGTTCCAGAGATTCTTGAAAAGAATGGTTTTAAGAAATATAATGAACTTTATAGATTAGATATTGCAGAAGGCGTATTTGTCAATGTTGATTTCAAATCAAAAGAACCCTTTGTAAGCGTCCACAATACTTGTTATAGGGCTACACCGATATGTTGGTACTTGCATCAACTCCAACACGCATTAAAACTTTGTGGAATTGAAAAAACTATTGAATTATGAAAGCAAACGAAGCACCAGAGAGGCTATATCTGAGTGAGAATATTTATAGCACTTATCTATATCAGGTTCCTGACCCTGATGACGACACTGCTATTGAATATACTCGTATAGACGCCTTTATTGAAAAGGCTTGTAAATTTTTGAAATCTTATAGACAAGATATATCTGGCGGAATTGCCTATATAGCAGGTATTGTTAATGACAAAACTATTGAAGATTTTAGAAACTATATGAAAGGAGAATAATAGTATGACAGTAGATAGATTTGAGGCAGAATTAAAGCCTAAATATAAAGATGAACATAAGTTTTGGGATGATTATTTTAAGACAAGAGAAGAATATTATAATAAAGATTAGTTATGGAGCAGTATATTAAGAAATCCGCTTTAGTTGCTGAGATAGAGAAAAGAAAGCATCGAAATATTCTAAATGAAGGTGCTTTTGAGGAAGACATTGATATTCTATCTCTCATCAACACCCTTGAAGTGAAAGAGGTGGATATAAATAAGGAAATATCTCAGTTTATAAACACTAATTTTGAAAAAGCAACAATAGGTCACAAACTAAGTTTAAGACGTACTGCCAAACATTTCTTTGAGCTTGGTATTAAAGCAACACAGAAAGGAGAGTAAGGTATGACAGTAACAGATTGTATTGCAGCATGTGTATGTATTATTTGCATTACTTGGATTGTAGTAACCTATTTAAAAAAATAATTATGGAACAATACATTTCAAAATCCGCTTTAGTAGCGGAGATAGAAAAGCTGATAGAAAACGGAAAGTTGAAATGTCAACAATCCAAAGAAAATAATGATTATGAAAGTTATGTAGCATGGTCAGAACATATTGCTACTTGCGGCAAAATTCTTTTAATCATCGACATCCTTGAAGTAAAAGAGGTGGACTTAGATTTAGAAATAACTTTATGGGCAAATGCAATTCCAGAAATACGACTTGATGATGTTAAAAGGCTTGCCAAACATTTCTTTGAACTTGGTATGCAAGTAAGTAATAAACCACAGAAATGAGAGTAAAGATATGGAAGAAGAAATAATAAAATTAAGAAGATTGACAGGACTTGGAATAAGTGAATGCCGTAGGGCTTATGAAAAGTTTGGTAATATAGAAGAAGCACATAAATACTTGCGTGATAAATGGAGAGGTATTTGGACAACAGCAGATAAATAGTTATGGAACAGTATATTAACAAAGATACTTTAGTAGCGGAGATAAATAGAACATTAAGTGCGTTTGAAAATTCAGATGCACCTATTGATAGGCTTAGAGCATCAACACTTATAGCCCTATTATCTTTTATCGACACCCTTGAAGTGAAAGAGGTAGACTTGGAGAAAGAATTATCTTATGAAGATTATAAAGGTTTCTTTGAAAAGTACCCTAATTTATCAGATGATTGGGGATTTGATGAAACTTGGGTATTTGCCAAATATTTCTTTGAACTTGGGTTAAAGACTCAATATAGTAGCATTAGTATTCCTAACATAGATGACCTTCTTGAAGAAGGTGGTATAGACCCCAACTCAAAAGATGTAAAGATATTTAAGGAATGCTATTATATGGCATTGGAAAAACTAAAAGAAAAGAAAGGAGAGTAAAATATGGTACAATTAGAAGAGTGGCAAGTAAGGGGTATAGAAGATACATTACGACTTGTTTCTAATCATTTTCATTCACAAGAGAGAAAAACTTGTCTTGATAGAATGATTATGCAATCATGGAATTGGGTTGTAGATGCACTTAATGATGTCCCTATTGATACTACAAGTGAAAATGGCATTATGTATAGAATGAGAGTAGGCCAAACACCAAAATTAAATAAAGTACAGAAAGAAAAATAGTATGACTGCAAATAATTGTCCTTTTGGAAGAACCTGTTGTGATGGTTGTAATTATTTAACTACTAGTGGTTGTATAGCAAAACAAAATTGTTTAAATACTTCACAGACATTTTCTATTACACATAATGACATGTTTGCTCTTTGGGAAAGGAGAAGAGAAGAACTAATGAAATTATCAAAAGAAGATTTAATTGAAATGATTATTGGTAAAAGAGAGCATGTTGGAATAACGTTTGGTTAATAAATAAATAAGAATAGTATGACAGATAAAGAGAAAATTAGAAACATTATTGAACTCTTCATTGCTTGGAATGGAGAGACAGAAGCAATTGATATAGCAAATCTTGATTCTGCTGTTGACTTTATTGCTGACTCTTTACAAGAAGAGTCTACAAGTGAGGACTTGGAAAAAGCAGCAAGAAGTTATTCTAACAACATTGATAATATATGTGGTAGTATAGGAGAACAAACAAGAAATGCTTTCAAGGTTAGCGCTAAGTGGAAAGAAGAACAACAAAAATTTGATAAGTTATGACACAAGAAGATAAAGAGTTGTTATTGAAAGACCTCAGTGCAAAGTTTCCTTATGGTATAATAATTAATGTCAATGGAAGAAATGAGCGGATTGATGAAATAAATCCATTTGAAGAAATTATAACTTGTGGATTTCAATCTTTTGATGTTGATGAATGTAAACCATATCTTCGTCCAATGTCTTCCATGACTGAGGAAGAGTATAAAGAATATTCAAAACTGTGGGATTTGCAAGATGAGTTTCCTACGGATGCTGATATTAGGTTTAAGATAGATGTATTTGACTGGCTTAATGCTCATCATTTTGATTATCGTGGACTAATAGAAAAGGGACTGGCTATTTCTGTAACAGAAGAAAATAATTCATATAAAGAATAGAATTATGACACTATTTGAAGTATTAGTATTGATATTTTGTCTACTATTTGCTTTTGCATATATGTTAAATAGATATGGTGAATTGTATGGAATAAATACTGCTAAAAAGTTATTTATGATAACTATTATGGCATTAACACTCGGACTTTTATGGTTTCCAGTTGTTTTAGCAACTGATATTTATAAAAAATTAAATAGGATAAAATGAACTTTACAATATGAAAGGTTGTGTACGACCAACCTTCAGATTAATTTCTGTAAACCGATCGTTGATTGGGTCCACTCTTAACAAAATTGAGCGGGGAGTACTGCCTTCTCTGGTATAAGGTAAGGGTATTAGAACTGGAGACAACCTCTAGTTCATTTTAAAACTTAACAATATGAATTTACTTTTATTTATTTTAATATCATTAATTAATGTATTCTTACATATATTTAGAAGTATATTAGTAATTAAAGCTAGTAAATTTAAAGCTTCTTTGGCTAATTGTATTACATATACATTTAGTGCTGTTGTAGTAAAGTTTATTTCTGAAAGTAGTTTAGAGACAGCTATAATAGTAGCTGCTTTAACTAATTTCATCGGATGTTATTTGGCAATGTATATTTATGAAATAATTTATGAAAATAAGAATATTAAAAAAGAAAAATCCATCTAAATTACAAAGAATGTGGATTAAACATTTAATGAAATGGATTAAATTAGAAACAGAGTATAAATCTATTAAAAAATATTATATTAAATCTTGTAAAGAAAAACTATGGAAATAAACTTTGATAAATATAATTGTTTTATAGCAGAATGTTATGAAGCAGAAGATGAGTTTTGGAAAGGAATTTATGAAGATATTGAAGCTGATTATTGGATTAATGAATCTAAAATAAATTTTGAATATTAAATAATGTTAATATAATTTTAAGTTAAAAATAGATAATTCAACTTTTTTAACGTTAAAAAATTTAAAATTATGCAAAAATTAGTTTCAAAAAACTCTATTTAGAGATTTAAATAGGGAAGAAAGATTGTTAAAGCTGCTAAAGGAGATATTATTATATATAATGGAGAAGAATACGAAGATCTTGGGAATGGTACTATGGTAATGCATAGTGGAAAACAATTGTCTCCTATTAGAATACCGTAGAATATAACATAGAATATAGCTACTCGTTAGTAGTCTATTGCTTAGGGAAGATTTAATAGAAATTATCCTTATAATAGATCCACTTCTGGATATGAAAAGGCTTCTTCTCAATTTCCAGCAATTATATAGGACGCTAGATTTGGAGAATATAAAGGTAGTTGGGGTGGTGTATCTGGTTTAGTATCGGATTTATATTCTAATAATTTGGGATATTAGCCTCCGAAAGTAAGTGTTCCTTATATTCCTAGTAATAAAAAAGTTAAACAAAATAATAAATAGGCTGAAGAAGTTACTGATAAACCTTCAACAGATAAAAAAGTTTCCGAAAAAGCATAGAATAACCAAAAAAAATCAAGTTCTTCACAACTTTCTTTTAAAAATGCTTTTAATCAGGCTAGAAATTCTGGACAAAAAGAATTTACTTGGGGAGGTAGAAGATTTAATACAATGACAGCTGCCGAAAAGAAGACTGGAGCAACTTTATTTTAGAATGGAAAATGGATAAATCCAAATATAAAGTTTGTTGTTCCAACTCCAACTGATATGACTACATAGGAAGCAGAGGAACTTAATAGAAAAGCTAAACCTATTGGTAATTGGGAGGGAGCTTCATTTGCTAAACAAGGTATTAAATTGATTCCTAGGAAAAAATACTTTAAATAATCCTTTTCGGGTAAGGTTAAGCAGAACCTGCGAGTTGAATATAGTATTCAGAAGCACCTATTGCTTTAGTATAGGTAAACCT
>Ga0247610_10003759_pt1 | contig 16453 bp, 11 predicted proteins | sample 174DNAGHGhighgp2_FD_193483 | JGI IMG/M metagenome (GOLD analysis project Ga0247610, IMG submission 193483) | Sheep rumen microbial communities from Palmerston North, Manawatu-Wanganui, New Zealand - 1742 DNA GHGhigh gp2 | ecosystem: Host-associated > Mammals > Digestive system > Stomach > Rumen... | reverse complement strand
GATGATTTAATGAAGATTGTATCTAAGTTTACAGATACAAGCCTAGAGCTAGATACCTCTAGTCTTGATATAAATAAGATTTTAGAAGTTGTACTTAATCTAGATTACGATAAGCTATTAAAGGAAGTAATCATAGAAAAGGATCATTTCAGTATTATAACTGACCTAGAGGATGTAGTAGAAAAGCTTAAGGAGATTAAGCTTGATTTAAAGAATACAGATTATGGTATGTCAGGCTTTGTATCGCTACTTGGCTTTGATGCAAATATCAAGGTTGGTAATTTAGGATACAGAATTAAAGATATTGATGATTCAAAATATCAAAACCTAGGATATTTAGATGAATATCTAGATTATGCCCTAGCTATTTATGATTCAAAAGAATTAGAATTAACTGTTTCTATGACTTATGAAGGAATTGATATTTCCTTAGATGCGATCATTGATTTTAATGATGGATTAAAGATAGATGTTACATCTACTTTAACCTATGATACTAAGACAATTAATTTAGCAATTACTTATATTGATGATATCTTATATGTAGATGCTTCAGGCATCAAGATTTCTTTAAAGAAGGAAGTCTTAATGGGTGTACTTGATAATTTAATTAAATCTAATAGCTTTGATTTAACTACCTTATTCAATATAGATTTCAATACTTTAATTGAATCTTTAAATATTTCATCTGAAGAAATAGATTTAGCACTTAACCTATCAAGCCTAGTTAGCTTCTTAAATGAAGTATCTATTAAATTGAAACTTGAAGATGTATTAACTGGCACAATTAGTATTAAAGATTTAGGTAATGCATCAATTATATTAGATAAATCTAATAAGGTAATTACTAAACCAGAGGGTGAATTTAGTCCGTTTGATAATATTATGGATTTAGTTAATAAAATCCTAGATGAATTATCAAATAAGAAACTAGAATTAACTGCTAGTGTAAGTTATGATAAACTAGATGTAAATATCTATGGTATCTTAGATTATCTAGATGAATTAAAGGTATCCTTAGATGCTACTATTAATTATGATGGATTAGAAATAAATGCAAATATTAATTATCTAAAGACTTATAAAGAATATCAGGATGTATTATTAATCAATTTGGGTAATAATCATATCCTACTTGAGGTAAGTAAGCTTGATTTAGGCTTAGATGAAATATCTTTAGATAGTATTTTAGGTATCGTATTTAGTATTGATTTTGCTAAATTATTAAAGTCAATTGAATTAAATGATAAGGTATTAAACCTATCCTTAGATTTATCAGATTTTAACATTCTAGATTTAGCTTTAGTTGATGTTCATATTGATTATTCAGATGGCATTAAGGTTTCAAGTAGTGAATTATTTAATTTAAATTTAAGTTTACAAAAGACTTTAAATATAGTTTTAGTTGAAGATTATGAATATGTAAGTATTACTGAATTTGTATCTAATGTATTAGAACTTGTTAAGTGGATTAAGAATGAATCCTTTACTATAGCTTTAGATGGAAGTGTAGATATTAAGAATATTAAGATAGATATTTTGGGTAATGTTGATTTCATCTTAGACAATGATAAGTATATTATCAGAGGTAATATGAAATTAAATGTATTCGGTAGTGAAAACCAAGTTTCCTTTGTGTTTAAGGATAATATGTTCTATCTATCCTATGGTAATATTCATATTGGATTAGATACTAAAGATTTATCTAAATTTATAGAAGATGCAATTCGTAATTTAGGTCTAGATTTAGATTTAAGCTTTGAATTATCTAAGATTAATCCTTTGATTGATTCACTTGTGGTTATGTCAAATGGAGTAAGTGTTGATTTATCAAGCTTAGTTGATTTTATATCCTTAATTAATGTTACATTTAATAAGAATGATAATGGCTTTGATTTAGCTATTTCATCAAATGAAATTAACCTAGATGCTTTAATTTCTAAATGTAGTCCATATGATGTAGTAATTCCTGATAATTATATAAATAATGAAGATTTATTAAAGCTTTGTAGTCATATTGGTAAGATTTTAAATCTTATCAAAGAAACAAGCTTCAATGCACATTTTGATTTATCTATATATGAAGATAATGCATTAAAATTTGATATTGAAGGTTACCTAGATTTAATCATCAATAAAGAAGAGGATAAAGAATTTAGCCTAAATGATTTAGTGATGAAGGTTAACCTAATCATTACTGAATATACAGGTAATACGATAAAGGTAGTACATCGATTAAGCGTTACTTGGATAAATGATTATATCTATGTTGAATATGGTAATAATGAATCAAATCAATCTAGTAAGATTTCTATTTATGCAAAGAAATCATCTATCTTATCTATAGTAGAAGCGATTACTCGTGTACTTGGTATGGAATTAGATTTCTTAGCTGAATATAAAGATAGCAGCTTAGATTATGTAGATTTTACTCAACTTACAGATCTATTTAAGAAAAATTCATCGATAAGCTTAAATATTGAATCATTAATTCAATCCTTAGCGATTACAGATAATGGTTTAGTAGTTGAACTTAATTTGCATTCTATCTTTGACTTCATCCCAGAAGATAAGATTGCAAGAGTGGATGTTTTAGTGACTGATAATAGTATTTCAGCCTCAGTAACTAATTTATACACAGATTATGTATCTTTAGTAGAAAATAAAAAGATTGAGATTTCTGAAGTTACAATTTTATCAAAAGAGGTTTCAATTGTAGCTCCTACTGATTTATCAAAATATTATGATATTTCTGATATTGATAAGCTAATTGTTGGTGCATTTACAACTGCATCTAATAAAGATTATGAGATACAAGGTAATGCAGCTTTATCTGTCATTGGCTTAATTAATGTAGATGTTCCTATTTATGCAAAGGTTAGAGTATTAGAGGATGGTTCACCACTTATTTATGTTCACCTAGACTTAAATGATATTCCATCTTTAGCTTCCATTGCAGGATTGAAGAAGAAGGATACTTACATTTATTATAAAGATGGCTATGTATATATCCACAGAAAAGATAATAATGGTACAACCTATGATTTGAAAGTAACATATCAAGAATTCTTCAATGATTTATTATATTATTTACTTGACTTTGGCATGGGTATGCCTGATAGCATTATGTCAAAAATTAATTCATCTAAAACTGATGAGAATTATGTCATTGATGCAGGACAGGTTATTAAGAATTATTCTTATACAACTAACAAGTTTACAATTAAATTAAGTATGGAGGCTTTAACAGGAAATTCTGATTTAGGAGATATGGCATTATCTCTTAACCTAGGTAATGTTGGTGTATCCTATAATGAAGATATGTCTGTTAATAGCGCTCTAGCATTTAAGTCAATTACAGATTTCTCGATGAATTTAGTAAGCGTCATTGATTTAACAGCAAATAGTATTAAGCTTGTTAACTTCAAAAATGAAAATGGATATGAATGGTTTACAACTATTGATATGTCTGATGTTGATAATTTCATCGATAGCTATGATTATGGCACAGATATGATCTTTGAAAATGGTAAATATAAGGGTAAGAGAGAACATACAGTTACATTCATTTTGGATAATGGTTCTGACCCTGTAATCTATAAAGGTCAAGCCGGTATGGAAATTTTATTCCCAACATTAACTGTTAAAGAAGAGGATTCTAAGTATTATGTATTTGATGGCTGGTATTTAGATAAATACAAGACAGAAGAATTTAGAGATACTCAAATATCTGAAAATAGCATTAAGCTATATGCTAAGTGGAAGGAAGTTAATTATCATACATTAACGATTCATTCTATCTTAGGAGATAGTGTAGATAGTCTATATAATGGAGAGTCATTAGATAGATTCTATCATAAGAAAAATGAAGTAATTGATAATAAAACATATATCTTTATGGGCTATTCCTTAACTGAGGATGGTGATGTTTTAGATATTAGCTTTATGCCAGATAATGATTTAGAATTATATGCGATTTATAAGGAAGTATCATTTAAGGTATATTTAGATGGTACATATTATATGGATTTAAATTCTGATACAAATTTAGCATTAACTAAAAACTATGCGTTAGTAGCTGATGATTATTATCTAGAATTTAATAAAGAAGATATTACATATAATACATTAGTTGGTGTATATTCAGTTTATGCCGATATTGTTGGTGATAATGGTATATTCTATTTAGTAAGCTTAGATTCTTTAACTGATGTATATCAAATTACATTAGATGTAAAAGAAGCATTTAATAATAAGGGATATGTATCTATTCTATTACCTTCAAATATTAATCTAGATTATCAATTATTACCAAATGGCACATATAATCATTATGGTATTAACTATTGGTACAATGGAGAATTAGACTTCCATAGTCAAAATATTTTAAGCCTAGAGCATGTAGATCAAACACTTCATGCATATTATTCTACTATTGATTATCTATCCTTTGGTCTAGATTCATCTAATGGTAGCCAAATGGTATCTGTAACTAACTTTAGCTATAGCCAGGATGATTTAATTACTGTAATTTTACCTAAGTATGTTTTAATTAATGGTGAATATAAGGTAGTAGAATCTATTGCCTCTTTTGCAGATGGAGATGAAATCTATTCTGTATTTAGTGGTAAGACAAATATTAAGGCAATTTACTTTAATGAAGGATTAAGGTATTAGGAGCGAACGCATTTAAAAACTCAACAAAGTTAACAACTATTTATTTTTCAAATACTGTAACTAGTGTTGCATCTGATGCATTCTATATGAATTTCTCATCAACATTTGAAAAGTGTAGAGAGGTTTGTGTAAATATTAGATTCTATCTTGCAAGCAATAGTTCACTATCAACATCTGGTTGGTTAGCTTGTAAGTGGAATTCATCAAAGAAGTACTATGGTGAAAAGACTACACTTCTTGGAAGCATTGATTTAAGAAATGCATTCAATACTTATAGTTTAGATATTAAAGAGATTGTTAGTAGCTTATTTTAATAAGAAAAATACATGAGAAATCAAAACTCATGTATTTTTTCTTTTGAAATTATGGTATAATTTTAAAAATAAGTGGGGTGTTATTATGGATTTTGAATCTATGTTAGAATTTGTTAAAAAGACACTTGAGGACAATCATGCCATTAAGCCAAATAATCCATTACATCAGTTTAGAGATCGATTCATGCATATTAAAAGAGTATATGAATGGGCGAAAGTCATTCATGAGGATTTAGAATGTGATACGGATTTACTGTATACTGCATGTATATTTCATGATGTAGGATATCCTAAAACGAAACATGATCATGCATATAATGGAGCACAAATTTTTAAAGAATATGCCCTAAAGAATAATTTTGATAAGGAATTTATCGATAAAGTTTATCATATGATTTTAGTTCATTCTGATAAAAGCCTAATTAAAGATCCTAATTCATCAAATGAATTAATTCTTTTACTAGAGGCAGATTTATTAGATGAAGAGGGAGCACTAGGAATCGTATGGGATTTTATGGCTATCGGTCAGGTTAAGGGAGTAACCTATTACGATGCGAAAGAAGCTTTGATGCATTCAAAGCATATCCTTAATCAAGATTATATGATTACAAAAAAAGCAAAAGAAATATGGAAGGAAAAGCAGGATTTAGTTAGATTATTTGATATGGAATTAACTAAAGACTTATTTGAGGAATAATATGGAGATAAAAGAAGCATTAGAAAAGAGGTTTTCTTGTAGAAAATTTAAAGATGAAAAGATTACTGAGGATGAGTTATATCAAATTTTAGAAGCAGCTAGATTAGCACCTACTGCTTGTAACTATCAGCCACAAAGAATTTATGTTGTTGAAAATCCTAATTTATTAGAACAATTAAAAGAAGCAACAAAATACACCTTTAATGCGAAAACCATCTTAGTCATTTGTCATGATAGTGAGGTATCATGGCATAGAAAGGATAATGTGGATTTTGGCAGTGTTGATAGTGCAATTGTTGCAACTCAAATGACATTAATGGCAACCTCACTAAATATAGGTTCTTGCTTCGTATGCTCAATGAATCCAGTTAAAATTAAAGAAATTTTAGGCTTAAAGGATTCATATGTAGTTGACATTTTACTTCCAATTGGTTATAAAGATGAAGATAAAATGCATAACACAAGAAAAGATTTAGATTCTCTTGTGGTAAGAAGATAGAGGGATTATGAATATTAATATTATTGGAGCAGGGCTTGCTGGTTGTGAGGCCTGCTGGTATTTAGCAAAAAAAGGGTATGATATTACCCTATATGAGATGAGACCTGTAAAGATGACTCCAGCTCATAAAACTGAAAAGTTTGCTGAGCTTGTATGTTCAAATTCACTTAAAAGTGATTCACTTGAAAATGCCTGTGGTATTTTAAAATGTGAGATGGAAATGCTTGGGTCTATTATCATAGAAGCAGCAAAGAAAAATAGAGTAGAGGCTGGTGGATGCTTAGCTGTAGATAGAGAGGGATACTCTTTATATGTTACAGAAAAGATTAAGGCATTACCAAATGTAAAAATTGTTTATGGTGAGATTGAAAAAATCGATACAACAAAGCCAACCATTATTGCAACAGGTCCTTTAACAAGTGATTCATTATGTAATCAAATTAAGGAATTATTTGGTATGGATGATTTCTATTTTTTTGATGCTCAGGCACCAATTATTTATGCTGATTCAATTGATTATAATAAGGTTTATTTAAAGAGTAGATATGATAAGGGAATTGCATCCTATTATAACTGCCCAATGACAAAGGAAGAATTTGATAAATTCTATGATGCTTTAATTAACGCAGAATGCGTTGAGGAAAAGGATTTTGAGATTAAGGTCTTTGAAGGATGTATGCCAGTTGAGATTATGGCAAAAAGAGGTCCACAAACCCTAACCTTTGGCCCAATGAAGCCAGTTGGACTTAAAACTCCAGATGGTGGAAAGCCCTATGCGGTTGTACAGCTTCGTCAGGATGATGCAGCAAAGACAATGTACAATATGGTAGGATTCCAAACTCATTTAAAATTTGGTGAACAAAAAAGAGTGTTCCAAATGATTCCAGGACTTGAAAATGTTAGGTTTGCAAAATATGGAAGAATGCATAAGAATACTTATATTAATGCACCAAAGATTTTAAACCCAACCTTCCAAACAAAGGCATTCCCTAATATTTTCTTCGCTGGTCAAATCAGTGGAGTTGAGGGCTATGTTGAAAGTGCTGCATCAGGTATTTATGCAGCAATTAATATGGATAGATATTTATCTGGTAAGGAATTACATGTATTCCCAAGAACTACTGCCTTAGGCTCATTATCCTTATATATATGTAATGCAAGCGAGAAGGATTTCCAGCCTATGAGCGCAAACTTTGGTATTATGGAGGATTTAAATTTTCCTCATAAAAAGGCAGATCGTAAGGCCTTATATGGTAAAAGAGCAATAGAAGTTATGGAAAAGGAGATTGAATTATTAAATGACTGATGAAGAGGCTACCTTAGAGTTTTTAAACTATTTATCAGCTGTAAAAGGCTATAGTGATAATACAATTGAATCCTATAGGAATGATATCTTAGAATTCCAAGCCTTTTTAAAGACTGAAAGAATGGCCTCTAGTATTTTAAGAATTCGTCAAACTATCCCATCAAATTATGTATCCTATTTATCTAGACAGGCTTTAAAAACCTCAAGTATCCATAGAAAGGTATCAAGTCTAACTAGCTTTTATAATTATTTTTTAGCCCAGGGGATTGTTAAGGAAAACTATTTTTTAAGTGTTGAAACACCTAAAATGCCAAAAAGAATTCCTAAGGATATTAAAAATGAAGAAATACTAATGCTACTTGAAGCATGCGATATGAATTCTAAGCTAGGTTATAGAAATTATTGCTTACTTTCTTGTTTATATGCTTGTGGAATAAGAGTATCTGAATTATGCAATATGCAGATAAAGGATATTGATTTTAATGAAAGAATTATAAGAATTCATGGTAAAGGTTCTAAGGAAAGGGAAGTATTTATTACACCTACTTTAGCAGACCATTTAAAGCACTATATTTCTACATATAGAGTTGAATTACTATATAATTCTAAGGATTTAGAAAATCGTAATGTATTTTTAAATAAAAATGGTACAAGCCTAACTCGAGTTGGAGTTAGAAAGATACTTGAGAAGATGGTAGAAAATGCTGGTGAGCATTTCCATATCTCTCCTCATATGATTCGTCATAGCTTTGCTACTGAATTATTAAATAATGGATTTGACATTAGAAGTGTACAAGAATTATTAGGACATGAATCATTATCAACCACTCAAATCTATGCTTCAGTAGATTATGAAAGGATGAATAAAGAGTATTTATTAAGCCATCCGAGAGCCAAAAAGAATGGTTAATATTTATCTTGTATTTTATCATCTCTTTTGATATAATGCTTATGTTAAAAAAAGAAATGGAGTTAATGATATGAAAAATAAATTATTAATTGCAAGTTTAGCTACATTTTCCCTATTCGCATTAGCCTCCTGCGGTGGGAAGGGTGATGATTACAGTAGCTTAAGAGAGGTTGTATTATCTGATATTGATGCTTCTGTAAAGACAGATTTAAATCTATTCTATGATTCTGAGGCAGAAGATCATAACGCAGTATGCTTAACTACAGATGTTAAGACAGATTTAATTAAGGTATATGTTGCAAAGGATGCTAAGGCAAGCTTATTTGTATACAATGTAGATATTAAGAATATCTTTGAAGAGCATAAGGAAAAGAGCAAGACTTTAAATATTTCAGCAGTTTCATCTACTGGAGCTATTTATGAATCTGAGCAAACTACTATTCTTACAACATTATTTGCTTCTGAAAATGGTATTAAATCTCGTTTAGAGGGCTTTGATCTTAAAGATTCTATTTATGATTCAAGCACATATACTAAGAGTGTTGATATTACAGAAGAATATGAGAAATATGTTGAAAACAATGATAGTGTAGCATATTTATCTATCGTATATATTCCTACATTTGTTGTACATACAATTGATGGCCAGGATAAGCTAAGAGATTATGTTTTAGTTCCTGTATATCATGCATTTACAACTGATGGTAAGGTATCTGATATTAATGTAGTTGATTTTGCAAAGTATTTAGATAGTACTAAATTCAAAATCAAGGAATCTGCAGAATAAAATGATTCCCTAAGTATAACTTAGGGGGTTCTTTTTTTTATTTTCGAAAAAATGATTGAAATTGCGCTTTAGGTGTGATAATATTATAAAGGCACAAAAATACACATGTCTTATGAGAGCGCCATCGTGTGCATTTAAAACTGTTGGGGGCACTCGTAGATTAAGACAGAGGACAAAAACAAAAATAAAATGGAGGAATTTAAAAAATGTCTGAATCAGTAGTTTCAATGAAACAGTTATTAGAGTCTGGTGTTCATTTTGGACATGCAACTCGCAGATGGAATCCTAAGATGCAGAAGTATATCTTCAATGCAAGAAACGGAATCTATATTATTGACTTACAAAAGACTGCAAGTCAAATCGAAAGTGCTTATGCCGCTTTATTAGAAATCGCTAAGGATGAGGGTAAGGTATTATTCGTAGGTACTAAGAAGCAAGCTCAAGAGGCTGTAAAGGAAGAAGCACAACGTTGTGGTATGTACTATGTTAACCAAAGATGGTTAGGTGGTACTTTAACAAACTTCAAGACAATTAAGAAGAGAATTAAAAAGTTACAAGATTTAACTGACTTATTAGCTGATGCTGAAGCAACTGCTAAGCTACCTAAGAAGGAAGTTATTAAATTAGTTGCAGAAAAGGATAAGCTAGAGAAGTTCCTTGGTGGTATCAAGGATATGAAGAAGCTTCCTGATGCATTATTCATTGTTGATCCTCGCAAGGAGCACAATGCAATTTTAGAAGCTAGAAAGCTAAATATCCCAGTATTTGGTATCGTTGATACAAACTGCGATCCTGATGATGTAGATTATGTAATCCCAGCAAATGATGATGCTATCCGTGCTGTTAAGCTAGTTACTTGGGTTATGGCTAATGCTGTAATCGAGGCTAACGGTGGTGTTGTTGAAAAGTTCGACGACGCTCAAGAGCAAGTTAATCAAGCTGAGGAATTAAATAAGGAAGCTGCTCCAAAGGAAGTTAAGGAAAAGAAGGAAGCTAAGCCAGCTGCAAAGAAGCCAGCTGCAAAGAAGCCAGCTGCTAAGAAGGCTCCTAAGAAGGAAGAGGCTCCTGCTGAAGAAGCAAAAGCAGAATAATTTACGGAGGAAAGAAAAAATGGCAAACATTACTGCACAAATGGTAAAGGAATTACGTGAGAAGACAGATGCAGGTATGATGGACTGCAAGAAGGCTTTAGTAGCATCTGACGGTGATTTTGAAAAGGCTGTTGTATGGCTACGTGAAAAGGGTCTTGCAAAGGCTGCTAAGAAAGCAGGCGTTGTAGCTGCTGAAGGTTTATGCTCATTCGTAGTTTCTGGTAACAAGTGTGTTTTATTTGAGTTAAACTCTCAAACAGACTTCGTTGCTCAAAATGCAAAGTTCATTGCTTTATTAGATAAGGTTGGTCAAATTATTGCTGCATCTAATGCAACAAATACTGAAGAGGCTTTAGCTGTTGAAACTGAAGGTAAGACTTTAGAGACAGTTATTATGGAAGCTTCTGGTACAATTGGCGAAAAGATTTCTTTACGTCGTGTAACAGTATTAACTAAGGCTGACGATGAAGTATTCGGTGCTTACAAGCACATGGGTGGTAGAATTGTTACAGTTGCAGTTCTAAAGGGTAACAACGAAGTTGTTGCTAAGGATATCGCAATGCATGTTGCTGCTTTAAGCCCTAAATATGTATCAAAGGATGATATTCCTGGTGATGTAGTTGCAAAGGAAAGAGAAGTTATTCTTGCTGCTGCATTAAATGAAAATGCACAATCTGCTAAACCAAAGCCTGAAAAGATTATTGAAGAAAGAATCGTACCAGGTCGTTTAGAGAAGAATCTAAAGGAAATCTGTTTATTATCTCAAGTATTCGTTAAGAATCCTGATCAAACTGTTGAGGCTTACGTTAAGGGAGCTAATTCATCAGTTGTTACTTTCGTTCGTCTAGAGGTTGGCGAAGGTATTGAAAAGCAAGTTACAGATTTCGCTGCTGAAGTAGCTGCACAAGCTGCTGCTGCACAAAACTAAGAATTAGTGGGAGAACAAGTAACTTTGCTCTCCCATTTTTTGAAAAAAATGGAGGATAATATATGTATAAGCGCATTTTACTAAAATTATCAGGAGAAGCATTAAAGGGAGAAACTTCTTTTGGAATTGACCCTGCAACAGTTAAAGAGATTGCTGCTGAAATTAAGGAAGCAAAGGATTTAGGCTGTCAAATTGGTATCGTTGTTGGTGGTGGCAACATTTGGAGAGGTAAGACTGCAGAGGGCTTAGGAATGGATAGAGCTCAAGCAGATTACATGGGAATGCTAGCAACTATTATGAACGGCTTAGCTGTACAGGATGCCCTAGAGCAAGCAGGTGTACCTACACGTGTTATGACCGCTATTGATTGTGATAAGGTTGCAGAGCCTTACATTAGAAGAAGAGCAATTCGTCACTTAGAAAAGGGTAGAGTTTGTATCTTCGTTGGTGGATTAGGTTCTCCATATTTTTCAACAGATACAGCATGTGTTTTACGTGCTACAGAGATTGAAGCAGAAGTTGTTTTAATGGCAAAAAATCATACTGAAGGTATCTATGATTCTGATCCAAGAGTTAATAAGGATGCTAAGCTATTTAAAGAAATCTCATTCTCTGAGATTCTAGAAAAGGAATTAAAGGTAATGGACGCTACAGCTGCATCTTTATGTAAGGATAACAAGAAGCCACTTATCGTATTTAATATGAATGTTAAGGGTAATATTGTTAAAGCTGTTAAGGAAGAAAAGATTGGTACTTTAGTAAAAGTAGAATAGGAGATATTTATGGAAGAAGAATTAGAAATGACCCTTTTAGAGGCCGAAGAAAGAATGGATAAGGCAGTAACTGCCTATCAAGCAGAGTTATCTACTGTTCGTACTGGTAGAGCTGCTCCAAGCTTACTAGACACTGTATATTTTGAATATTATGGTGCCAGAACTCAAATTAAGAATGCTGCATCAATTACAGTACCTGAGTCAAATCAGCTATTAATTAAGCCATTTGATAAGTCTTGTGTAAAGGATATTGAAAAAGCTATTTTAGCATCTCCACTTGGCTTAACACCACAAAGTGATGGTACAATAATCCGTTTAATCTTACCTATGATGACTGAGGAAAGAAGACGTGAGTTAGTTAAGGTTGTAGCTAAGATGGAAGAAACATCTAAGGTTGCTGTAAGAAATGTTAGAAGAGATTTAAATGATCAAATTAAGAAGTTAGGCTTACCTGAGGATACTGAGGCAAATGCTTTAGAGGATGCTCAAAAGCTTACAGATTCTAAAATTGCTAAGCTTCAGGAATTAACTGAAAAGAAGCAAAAGGAATTAATGACATTTTAATTAATCAAAATCCAGTATGGGAAATTATGTACTTTTCCCTATTTGCTGGATTTTTCTTTTTGCCAGTGCTATAATACAATAAATTACTATTGTATTTTTACAAAATACAAAAGATTATGGGAGGTATCCTATGAAAAAAAGAATTATCACAGGAATTATAATGCTTGCCATTTTAGCACCCTGCATTTTAATCCCTGCATGCTTACCAGTATTAGAGCTTGTTATTATTCTTTTATCTGCAGTCGCAGAAATAGAATTATTAAATATGTATGATAAAGGTAAAAAGATTCCTGTAGCAATGAAGGCTGTAGCTATCATTTTAACCTTAATACTAGAATTTTCAATTGTAGCCTATATGGCATCTCAGGTTGGTGCTCCAGGACCTACAGTTACAGACATTACAAAGAATTTCCATGATTCTATTATTTTAAGAGGCTTAAGAAGGCTACACTTCGATAAAGTATTTACACCAGTAACTGCTCTATTAATTGATTTCATTATTTTAATGGGTTCAATGATTTTCATTAAGGATTTTGAAGTAAGAGATGCTGGTAGATTATATCTTGCGATTATCTATGTAGGCTTATGTATGGGAGCATTCTTAACATTAAGATTATATGGTATTCGTTTTGTATTCTACTTATTAATAATCACTTGCTTTACAGATATTTTCGCACTAGTCTTTGGACTTGCCTTTGGTAGAAGCGGAAAGCATAAGCTTGCACCAAACATCTCTCCAAAGAAATCTTGGGAGGGTGCAATTGGTGGAACATTAGTTGCAGTAATTTGTGGTTTTTGCTTCTGTTATTTCTATGAATTCTTCTCAGGTATATTTGGTCAAGACAAGATATCATTTTTCGAAGGTGCATTCGCATACGATACCTTCACTCCAGTTGGTAAGGTTGGCGTGTGCTTAGTTCTTACATTCCTATTATCTATTTCAAGCCAGGTTGGCGATTTAGTTGCATCTAAGCTTAAAAGAGCTTATGCAATTAAGGATTATTCTAATGTTTTCCCAGGACATGGTGGTGTATTAGATCGATTTGATTCTGTCTTATTCGCATCTGCTGTATTCCTATTATTCTTAATTATCGAAATGAATTTTATTGATGTATTAGCGGTTAGTCAAACCTTAACCGCATTAGTAGGATAGTTATGAGAAGCTTATATATCGTTGGAGCCTGTGGCTCTATTGGAAGACAAACATTAGATATCGCAAGAAAATATAAGGATGAATTTAGAGTTGTAGGAATTAGTGTTGGTTCTAAAGAAGATATTTCAAAGGAATTAATAGAAGAATTCAAGCCTGAGGTTGTATGCTTTAAAGAAGGGTTTGAATATGAATTATCCTATAATCCAATTATTTATGTTGGAGATAAGGGATTAGAAGAATTAGCAGCATATCATAAATATGAAGATGAGGTATTTGTAAATGCCTTAGTTGGTATGTCTGGTATTAAACCAACAGTTAGTGCAATTAAGGCAAAGAAAACCATTGCTTTAGCAAATAAGGAAACCTTAGTTGCTGCTGGTGATTTAATTAATGAATTAGTTAAAGAATATAAGGTTAAGTTAGTACCAATTGATAGTGAGCATTCAGCTATCTTACAATGTTTATCTGGTGAAAAGAAAAAAGAGGTTAAAAGATTAATCATTACAGCCTCTGGTGGATCCTTCAGAGATAAGAAAAGAGAAGAATTAGTTGGTGTAACTAAGGAAGATGCATTAAAGCATCCTAATTGGTCAATGGGTGCTAAAATTACAATTGATTCAGCTACTATGATGAATAAGGGATTTGAGGTAATTGAGGCTCATCATTTATTCCATATTCCATATTCTAAAATTGATACAATCTTGCATAAGGAAAGTATTGTACATTCAATGGTAGAATTTAAAGATGGAACTATTAAAGCTGAATTAGGTAGTGCAGATATGCATACACCAATCGCATATGCACTTAGATATCCTCATCACGAGCTTGAGGAATCTAAGACATTAAATTTAATTGGCTTAAACTTGCATTTTGAAGAATTATCTAAGGACAGATTCCCATGCCTTGCATATGCTTATTTAGCAGCAAAAAAGGGTGGAATTTATCCTGCAGTATTAAATGCAGCTAATGAGGCTGCAGTAAAATTATTTTTAAATGATAAGATTGCATTTTTAGATATTGAAAAGATTATATATGAAGAAATTACTAAGGATAAATATAAGGATATTTCTTATACACTTGATAATGTATGTAATTATAGTCTTTCAATCATAAATGAAATATTATCAAAATACGGAGTTGATTAGTATGTTTTTAGAGCTTACAGGATTTCCATTAATTATTGTATCCTTAGTAGCTTTTATCATTATAATTGGTCTTATCATTTGTATTCATGAGGCAGGACATTTCTTTGTAGCAAGAAAATGTGGTGTATTATGTCATGAATTCTCTATTGGTATGGGACCTGCAATTTATAAGAAAAAGGGAAAAGAAACAATGTTTTGCCTAAGAGCAATTCCTATTGGTGGATTTGTTTCTATGGCTGGTGAGCAGGCTTATGATGAATTAACTAAAATAGGTACTAAAATTGGCTTAAATATCGAAAATGATGTTGTAACTGAGATTATCCTTGATGATAATTTAGAATGCCAAATTAGAGGAGAAATTACAGATAAGGATTTAGATGGTGCTGAGGGTAAGGATTTATATATTACCATTACTGATGATTTGGGTGAGACTCATTATTATCAAGTAAAGGCTGATGCAAAATATATCTTTGAAAAGAATGAAACCTTACAAATTGCACCATACGATAGAACATTAGATGCTAAACCAAAATGGCAAAGATTTTTAGTATTATTTGCCGGAGCCTTTATGAACTTTGTTTTAGCATTCTTTGTGTATTTGATTGTATCCTTTGCCACAGGAGTACCTAACCTAGATTCTAATATAGTTGGCACTGTAGAAGAGGCATATCCTGCAGCTAGCTATTTGGTAGCTGGAGATCAAATTACTAAGATTAATGGAACTAACACAAATTCTTGGATCGATTTTCAAAATGAGCTTGATAAAGCCTATAGTAATTATCAAACATCAATTGAATTAACCTATCTACATGAGGGTGTAGAAACTACAGTTATTATTGATACATATACTGGCTTTAATTCTATTGGACTTTCTAATTATCAAGCTGAAAATAGAAGAAGCCTATCTGATATTCCAGGTACTGATAAAAAAGGCTTAGAAGTAGGTAATGTAAATATTCGCTATAAGGGTGAAAAAGGCTCATTAGCTAAGGATGATTATTTAACTAAGATTTCTATTGATGGGGATGCATATGAAATTACTTCATGGAGTCAATTAGTTGAATTATTTACAAAACTAGAGGTTAAAACATCTGTTGATATTCGTTTTGAATATTATCATAAGGGTGAAGATGATACCTATTCTTTAGTTACACTTGAGGAATGTAAGTCTATTGAACCATACACAGATGAGGTATTAGATAATCAAAGAGTTGAAAAGATTCCACAAATGATCGGAGTTGCTCCAGGATATCATTTCTCATTCTTTGGCTGTATTCAAGATGCGGGTGTACGCTTTGGTGAAGCATTCACTTTAATCTTTAGAACACTAAAGCTATTAATTGCACCATCTAGTGTTAGACAGGTTGGTGTACAAAACCTATCCTCTGTTGTTGGTATTTGGGGTATGGTAAAAAGCTATATTGGGGCAGGCTTCATTCCACTACTTACATTAGTTGGTATGCTATCTGTTAATATTGGTATTGTCAATCTATTACCAATCCCAGCTTTAGATGGTGGAAGAATTCTATTCTTACTATTAGAGGCTATTTCTGGTAAGAAGGTTCCAAAGAAGATAGAAAACATTATTACTTTAGTCTTCATGGGACTT
>Ga0247610_10003758_pt1 | contig 16462 bp, 12 predicted proteins | sample 174DNAGHGhighgp2_FD_193483 | JGI IMG/M metagenome (GOLD analysis project Ga0247610, IMG submission 193483) | Sheep rumen microbial communities from Palmerston North, Manawatu-Wanganui, New Zealand - 1742 DNA GHGhigh gp2 | ecosystem: Host-associated > Mammals > Digestive system > Stomach > Rumen... | reverse complement strand
GTTATGTAATTTTTTTTTTTTTTAAAAATTTTCTAAAGTTTATTTATATTTTTTTCTGGATTACTATAACTTAATTATTAAAGAAAACTGTATCATTTTGTGTTAAACAATTGATTGACTGTTGTTTATACTCTATTTCATATTGTTGTTTTATATCATCCCAAGAGCAATTATTCACAACATAATAATCTCCAGAGCCTAAATCTTTATCATCAATGTGTTCAATATGCCATCCAAACTTAGAAATTATCCCATCAATCCACTCATTTTTTCTATTAAATCTACTGCAAATCCAAGATTTTTTCACTATTTTTAAGCTAAAACCGTGTGTTTTTTCATCATTTTTCTTACGAATTTCATCATTTTCTATCATCCAAATTCTATAATCACTGTCTTTATAAAAGAATTTGTCATAATGTTGATAGTCAAATATACTTTGAATCTCTAATTCAGTCCTAGAATCATCATTCCAAACTTTATGTCTAAGTTGAACTTCCATATTATATTCTAATGTTTTCTCAGATAGATGAATGATTTTTCCTTTATATTTTTGATTATATATTTCAGCTGTTTCAGCCCATAATTGCTGGATTATATAATCTGTATAGTTTTCATTCCACCAATCTACACTTCTTTTATTATCTTCAGTAGTGAAGCTTTCAAAACATAAAAATCTTCTTTCATATCCTTCATCTCTAAGTATATATTGATAGTTAGTATTTCCCCAATAAATACAATGTCTTGGATAATATTTACTTCTTCTGCCATAACTTAATCTAACAGTACTACCCTGTTCTGTAATTCTTGACTTAACAGTAGGCATATCTGCTTTATTAATAGCTTTCATTTCATCAAATAATACAAGCCATGCTCTATTTGTAAGGTCAACGAAGTTTTGATCATTTGAAACATCTGGATTAAGTATAGTATATTTATCTCCAAACAATCTTGTAAAGAATTTTGTTTTACCTGTTCCTTGAAGTCCAAATATAATTCCCATAAAATCAAAAGGGCATCCACTGTCTGGTCTTTCCTCAACAATTCTTTGGTATGCACCACACATCATAATTTCAGTCATTTCATAAATTGGTTCAATATCAAGACAGTCAAAGTATTTCACCATCATTGTTTTAACCCTTGGAATTCTATCCCATTTACCTTGGCATTCTCTGAACATTTCTTTAATTGGATGATAGTTATTCTTTAATAAAGTAATGTTCAATGCAGTATCGAATACTCTTCCATTACAGTCACCAAAATATTTTTCTACATAACTTTTAATTAAATCAGCTTCATAGTCATCTATTGGTTTATCTACAACATCTTTATATGCATCATCATAACGAACAAGATACTCAACCTTATCAAGGCCATTCATCTTAATCTTTCCTTTAAATTGAGGATGAAAGCTGAAGAAGGCTGCATAATTAAAAACACTATGCATTAATCTTCCTTTATCATCAGTTTTTAAATTATCTTCCCATTCTTCTTCATTTATATCTTTAAGAATATTAAAAGTATCATCAACATCATTACCTGTGTTTATTTTCTCTATATATGTATGTTCCTTAGCGATGTCATATACAATACTTTCTAGTTTCTTCATAGCAAATGTAGAATATGATATGTTTCTTTCTACATCATCTTGAATCTTAGTCCAATCATTTCTGTTGATTATTTGAGAATTCAAATATACCTTTTTAGTAGTTTTATTATATTCAAGATTCTTCCCATATTCTGTTTTTACATAGTTATATACTTTATTAGGTAAATCATATAAAAAGTCTGCTTTAGCTTTATCTTTCTCTGCTTTAGCTTTATCTTTCTCCGCCTTATGAGCTTCTTTAACAGAATTAAAAGTATGTTCTTTACATTTTTTTGTGATAGCATTCTTAATACTGTTCTGGTTTGTCAAGTTCATTGTCGCCCCTTCTGCAAGCTCTTTGAATTGTTTAATAAAGTCAAAATAATCAATATCCGTTATTTCTTTACCGTCCATTAAGTTATGTCTTAAACCAGAGTCATAACTATATTCTCTCTCATTGAATCTAAGTTCAATCATCATGTCGTAATTGACATCCCAGTCCCAGGTTCCTTCTTTATAGATAAACTTTTTCTTTTCTGATGCCGTTAGTTTTTTTATTTTTTTTGTCTTCATATTTATTATTTCCTATATATTTAAACTCAATTTCATATCCAAAGTCTTTAAGTAAGTCTTTATTAACATATTCTACACCAGTTCGTTTTTTGTTCCAATCAAGTTTATATGGAACATGTTCATAATAATTTGTATCATGTCCATTACCTGGTTCTAAATGTTCAGCAACATATTGCCATTCAGATTCAAGCAGTTCTTGGTCTTCTCCACACAGTCCACTAAGTGAATAAAATAATGATCGTCTTTGACTATGTTCATAATATCCTACATATCCAGTTATTTCTGCATTTCGTTTCCAAGAAATTTCCCAGTCATCTCTATTGTATTCACTTTCATGCGGTGTGTAGTTATTGAACATTCTATTATATATTTTTTCAATGTCATATTTATGTTCATTAACTATTGATACTGTATCTCCATTACATTTGTCATATATGACAGATTTTTTCTTAGTTATGAAACATGGCTGATATATTGTGTTTGCACAATCATCCCAAACACCTTTATAATCAATTTCATTCTTGTAACCACATGCATAAAAGGCATATTTTATTGCCCATGTAGATATTGCTTTGCACATTTTCCATATATTTTCTGTCTTTTTTACAGCAAAATAGAAGATGAAGTGGAAGCCTTTTTCGCTTCCACTCATCTCTGAATAGTAAAATATATTAGGAAAATTAAATGAAAGAAAATCACATATATCAGCATATACGACATCAGCTGGAATACTATTACTGAATGCTGTCATGAATTTCTTATAATCAATGTCTTCATAAGTACAACCATTCCAAAATGAATAGTTTAATCCTTCAACTCCAGTACGTACTCCATTGTTCATCATCTGAACAAAATTTCTTACTGGACGTTCAACTAATGGAATGTCATTCAATGAAGTAGGTTTAGTATAAGAACCATTCTTAGGTAGGTATACTTCACCGGTTTCTTCATCTATTTTGTCACATATTTTATGATTGAATGTTATAATCATTAATTAAGTCTATCAATTAATTTGTATGCAAGTTCAGGAATACTAAGTGAATCACCAGTGAAATCATCATTAAATATTGGATTATATAAATAATCAGTATTATCCATTATTTTATTGTATAGTTCTGGATTGGTTTTCTTTAATTCATATACATCTAATGAAATACTGTAATCGCTATTCTTAGATATAAACCACATATCTTCCATTCTTTTTGTATTATCAAAGATAGTGATTATTTTCTTCCCAAGTGCTTCAGCATATCCTATTTCAAATAAACTACCATAACAAGTATCATCATTTATGTAAGCAAATAATACATCACATCTTTCAATTTGCTTTTTACATATATTGATAACCTCATGTCCTGTATGTGTTCGACCGCCAGTAATGCAACTAACTGGTGCATGGATTCCAAGCCCATGATTACGTTCTCCGTGATAACAGCCGTGGTCACATGATAAGAAGAACGGCCCAGTAATTTGTATGTTTTTATCCCACTCAGTTGATATAGTTATATCTGCTAAATGTGGAATTACTTCATCCTCATAAAAATTGTTTCTCATATCAAATATTTTCTGTCTCCAACCGTTAGGCTCAATTTTACCAGCAAGATATACATTTACTGGTCTTGGTGATTTCTTCTTTGTTGTTTCATTTGTACCAAATACATTCAATTGTGATGGGTCAAAACCCAAAATTTCATCAACTTGTTCCATATTATTTAATATATAAATTTGTGTGCATAAAAAAAGTCCTAACTCCTTGTTTGCGAGACTCTGAGTTAGGACTATCGGCTAAGCCGTATGTTTCTTCTTCATTATATATCCGAGTCTCGCAGAAGATATACAACTACTTCCATTTGTTAATAATAATATAAAACTTTTCCACTGATAAATTCAAAATTATTTTTAGTTTGTCTGGTTCTTTCTGTTTACTTAGAGTATACATTCAATAAACAGAAAAATCCATACAGCTATTTTATATATGAATTATTTTTATTATTTTTGTCCAACATAACATATTGGATATGAGTAAAATAGTAATTTTCGTCCGTGTTTCTACTGAATCTCAAGATTTAGTACAGCAAAAGAATGTTCTTATACAAGAAGCTGTACGATTAGGTTATCCAATTGAAAATCATATCATTATTGAACACAAAGAATCTGCAATATCCCTTAAAGAAGCAGAAAGACTCGGTATTGAGGAACTGAAGAATAATGTAAATAAAGATTCTTCAATCAACTGCCTAATCTGCTGGGAACTGTCAAGAATTGGTCGCAGAGCAGATGTGATTATATCGGTTAGAGATTTCCTATTAGAACATAAAATCCGCTGGATAGTATATACTCCTTACATGGAACTGATTGACAATGAAGGCAAACAGAACCAGATGGCAAATCTACTTTTAGGAGTATTTACTTCATTTGCAGAATCTGAGATGCAGATTAAGAAAGAACGTGCTGCTAGAGGAATAGCCTACAAGAAAAGTCTTGGTAAACATTACGGAGGAAAGATTCTGACTGGATATGCCGTAACTAAAGAAAACAACTATATTCCTGACCCATACTGGAGTAAGTATATCCGCAAGCTGTTCACTATGTATGCGACAGGAAAATATTCCCTGCGAGCATTAGCAAAAGAGTTGAAAGAACAAGGCTTTTATCCGAATGCAACATTACATTCAGTACCGCATATCATATCTGCTCAACTGAAAGACCCAAGATACAACGGTAGTATTAAAGGATATCCAATGATAGTTCCAATGACACTCTGGAATCGTTGTCAAGAAGTAGCAAAGAATCATAATTTTGTTCAGAAGACTGTCAATACTCATGAAATGCTGTGCAAAGGAATTATATTTTCTGATGTAACTGGATATGCATTGACTCCAAGACCAAGTAAGAGACAATATCTTAGTCATCCTGATTATGGAAAGTGTGTTGGCATCCTTTCTAAGTACATTGACCCTATTGTAATGGAATTTACCGAAAAGATGGTAAAAGCTCATCTAATGAACCCTAACCAACTAAAACAAGACATCCAGCACTCAATCCAGCTTTTAACTAGAAAGATTCAGACTGTAAAAGTAGAGGAATTCAAAACTCAAGAAAAAATAGATAGAGTTGAGGAAAGATATATTAATGGTCATATCAGTCAAGATAAAGCTGATGCTATGGTTGCTGAATTCAGAAAACAACTTAAATTATTGAAGGACAAGAGTTTACAACTTGAAACAGAGAGGGAGGAAATGGGAAAGAAGTTTACAAATGTAAAACCAATAGATTTCAACAATCTTACATTTGATGAGAAAAGACAGTGGGTTCTACAAGTCGTAAAAGCTGTTTATGTCAGCAAACCGAAACCGTTATCACGTACAAATCATATCAGAATAGAATGCAAGATAGATGGAAATATTTATGAATATGACATTAGTAGTCACAATAGAAAAAATTCATAAAAATCTCAACTTTTTTTACTATTTTAAATTAACCCCCTGTACAATAGTATGGCGGGCGAATATAGAAAATCCTTTTTTAAGTTTACTTTGTTAAAACAAAAGTAATTTATTATTCACAAATCAAACATCTTAGCCACTTCCTGTCGTGAGATAAGAAGTGGTTTTTTATATTCAATCGGATATAAAATGTGTTATTATTATATAAATTAAATCCTATCGGATATAATTCTATAATTCATCTTTGATGAATATTAGAATACATATATTCTATATTAAACTATGGTTGACCTGAACAGATATCTTAAACGATTCAAAGAGAAGGCAAAGCTTTATGACTTCCCTGATGAATACATCTTTTATGATAAAGAAATGACAAAAGCTTTCTGTGATTATCTTAAATATCACTTACTAAATATATACTACTACAGTGCAGGAGAATAAGTTATGCCAACAATTTCTAAAAAACGACTCAAAGAAAAGACAGTAAAATATCCACATAATGATAAAAGCACATCTTTTTATGATAGTATGGCTTGGCGCCGCCTAAGAGATACTTTCATTTCACTCCATCCATTGTGCCAATTTTGTCTTGAACAAAATAAAGTAGAACCTGCAACTCAATGCCACCATGCTGTTCCATTCCTCAGAGGAAACAATGAACAAGAAAGATGGGAATTATTTTTAGATGAAAAGAATCTAATTCCATTGTGTTCCAAATGTCACACAGCAGTTCATGTCAAAGACAATATGTATAATATGGGTAGATTAGATAACTTAACAGAGAAAGAATGGAAGTATGCCCACGGAATAATAGATTAATGATATGGTATATATTTGTTCCCACAAACCAGATGAAATCACCTATAAGCTTAATTGTCCATATGAAATAATAGACAACAACAATTCAGATTTGCCTGAAAATTACAGGCATCTCAGAGGAATGAAACAGATTTGTGAGATGGAGAATCTTCCCGAAGAAATAGGAATATTCCAGCATAGGAGATATTTGGAATGTAACTGTATTCCAGAAGGATATGATATTGTTGTTTCAAATGACTTTCCACCATTTCATATGAAGAATCAATATGCAAGCTGTCATAATGTAAAAGACATTGAGATTGCTGAAAGAATTATAGGACCAGACTTTACAAAATATATAAACTTACCGAATAACAAAGGTTATTACCATAACATGTTTGTCATGAGAAAATCAGATTATCAAAAGTATTGTGAGTTCTTGTTTAGTATATTAACAGAACATGATATTTTAGCTGGAAGTGATGTTGATGATGATAAGCTTGCTGAAAGAATAACAAGCTACTGGATTTGGAAGAACTTCCCTAAAGATAAAATATTCAAAGCAAAAACAATTACAGTATGCTAGAATGACGATACAAGACATCAAAAAGAAGGACTGATATTTCTATCAGTCCTTTTCTATTATGTAAGCTAGAGTAAGTTGTACTACTCTAGACATAAAATATGTTACACATTCTGTTCTTTTCTAATTTTCTTATACAGTTCTAGCCCATATTTAGCTTGTTCTTCATCATAGTCATTATATGTCCAGAAGTATTTGAATAATTCTTTAGTATTGTATGTTCCGAACCCAACATATCTAAATGGATTGCTGTTTGCTCCACCTCTAAATACTTTCTGTCTTACATATTCCCCTATTGTTTTCGTAATGTAATGATTAATCCATGCATTCTGATAGACACCAGTTTCAGCATTGTATGAATATGAAGAATATTTGTTCTCACATGGCTTTCCTGTAGCATCTACTGCTATCAAATCTTTGTTAGCAAAATATCCATGACCTACTATATTTGTTGCTGGAATGTAATTGAGTTTAGTATTTAGAAATGACTTAGCATATCTGTTGTATTGGAGTTCTCTCTTATCTGTGAATCTGTTCATAACAGACCAATCATCCTCAACATCATTCTTTCCGTTAGTACCGTAAACCTGCCATGTTAATCTGATTATATCTACACCTTCAAATATGCTGTCATTTAAGAAATTATGTATGTCATGATTGTATTTGTCTTCTAAAATGACGAATTCATCTATATCAATGAACAAGATCCAATCATATTTGCTTCTGTTCTCCAGCCATTCTGTTGTGTAGCAATAGATCTGTACAGAACCTTTACGACCTCTATAGTCTTTGATGATTACTCTGTCATCTGAGATTACATCAGATATTCTTTCATCATCAATCTCATTATCATCACAGATTATGATATTGTCGAATCCAAGACAAAGATGCCAGTCAACCCATTCTTTGATATAATGATTCTCTTTCTTTGCGATTGCTATGATAGCAGCTTTCAATTCCATATTCTATAGGCGTATAATTGTTTTCTAATAGATTAATATAGTTATCTTCAACTAATTGTGATTCCTTGTCTTTATCTCTGATTTCTTTAGTTAAAACAATATCAATATCTTTGTATTTAGATACTTCTTTAACAAATTCTAATGTTGTGTTTTCCTCTGGATTGTACAAGTTGTAAACTCCTGTAGGATAATGTATACACATGTAAACACCCCAGCAAATATCATCTATGTAAGTAAAATGACGAGCATTATTTCCGTTGTTGTATAATATTATCTTATCATTCTGCATGCATATTCCCATTAAAGTATCTTCTCTACTGTTTGATCCATATACATTATGAAATCTCATTCCAACTCCCCATTCTGACAGTTTACTATAGTTTTCATCAAATTGCTTGGATAACCCATAAAGTGATGTAATGTTGCAACTGCAGCTACTTGATGCATATAACAATTTAATTTTCATATATTTACATAGGTCTAAAATATGAACGAAGCATTTTATGTTATTATGTATGATTTCTTCATTTTTCTCATTCCACACAGAAGTACTTGCAGCCAAATGTATTACACAGTCAATTTCTTTAAGATCATCTTCTGTTATGTCAGCTACATCTAATCCTGACTTCAAATCCCATCCTTTTATGTTATGTCCTTTGTCTGTAAGATATTTAGTAAGGTGTTTTCCTATGAATCCTTCATTTCCAGTTATCAATATGTTCATAATAGAAAAAGAAAGGGGATATTGCTATCCCCTCTCAATCATATATTTATATTCTTATTGAACTATAGTACCATCAATAGTTACAGAAACATACCATTTATTGACATCTGGTCCAGTAGTATAATGCTTAACAAGAAGAACTACTGAGCTAGGTACGATATCACCTTCGCATTGAGACATATTAACTTCAGCTTCCTTATTAGCAAAATCAGAATCTCCAATTAATGGTTGATAATCATCAGGGACCATAGCTATTTGACTACCACTCTTATCATTTGGATTCCATACACCAGTAAGTGTCCAAGGTGTATCTCCAAGTTCAGAACCTTTAGGATAGAATATATTATATACATGATTTAGATGTAATCTGTAAGGATTCTGATATTCATGATTTTCATCAGTCTGTGCAGGCATGTAGTTTACAATGAACTTATCAACTAACAATGGCTGATTTCCCTTATCATAGTCTTCTCTTAATGGAAGTTCTGAAGTCCAGTAAGTATATGCTACGGGATCTGTTCCTTCATATTCTGAATAATATCCAGGCTCTAAGTATAATTCAATGTTATGTTCATTTCCAATGTCAGATGAACTGAATACACCTAAGATATCTCCACGAACTTTGCTTGGTACGCTTACGAATGCTGTTTCATAGGATGTAACATCAAATTGGCCGTTTGAATTAATATTTATTATACCGCTGCTGCCAGGTACATTTACACTTACTGAGTTATATAAGCTAGAGTCATATTTACCATTGGAATTAACTGTTAACATTCCTTGTACAGGTTTGTCGTGTCTGTTAAGAGAACCGTTCTGTGTTGAAGGCTTAGTTCCGTAAGCATCAACTTGTTTCTTAAACTGAGCATATACAACAACTGAATCACCAACAACAGCTTGAGGATTTATATTTGCATTCCAATTAGTTAAACCATCCCATCCTTTATAATGTACGGAATATACGAAAAGTTCCTTAGTATAGTCAACATTATTTCCACTATCCTTGTACATTACACCATCATCAGAAATGTGGAGTCTAGCAGTAGGATAACTAGCTGAGAATGTATAAATTACGTCAGAGATTATACCCTTTACGTACATTGCATTTACAGTTGTTTCATTATCAGATAATGAATTAATAAAGTCGATTGCTTCTTTTACTGTGTATGCAGTATCTAATGTAAGTCCGTCATTTATAGGTGCAGTGGAAGGAACGCTTACGGCTACATTTGCATAAGCTGATACAGCATATAATCCATTGTCTACAATATTAAATGTTCCAGTAGGAATTATATAGCTTGAAGAAGGTCCGTTTACAGTTACCTGGCGTGTATCAACTACATTGATTGTTGTAGAATCACCAGGATTTACACTTATTTGCTGTTGTCTATAACCACCAAATATAGCTTCTGTCATTTCTTCTACTACGAAACATGGAAGTGAATCAGGACCAACATTTTCACCAGTATAAAAAGCTACTACATATTGACCATTAGCAGTAATTACTCCCTGAGGATTCTGAATGTTGCTCATATCAAGGAATGCAGGAATCTGTTGATTTGATGTACCATCAACTACGATATAAGCGCAATATCCACCATTATGGTAATCCTGCCAATCATAAAGTTTTGCTGTGAAAGCATACTTCTTATTAGCAACTAATTGTTCATCTGTGTTGTTGATGAAATCAGGAATAGGAACAGTAACATCAACATATGCATACTGTGCAATATCCAATTTAGAACCGTTTTGATAAACATTAAATGTTCCAGTAGGAACTACATATCCAGCTGTTTCTACAGCATCCCAATCTATAGGAACTTCTACATCAACAGCTGCGTAATTTGTAATATCATGTATACCATTTGAAGTTGCATTGTATGTTCCGCTAACTACAGCTGATGCAGGAACAGCAACATATGCGAAGCCATAGCTTGCAATATTATGATGACCATTTTCTACAATATCTTTATAAGGATATTCAGTCTGGCCTTCAACAACAACAGTAACAGTCTGATATGTGGTTACATCATAATCACCATTTTCTGTTACTTCTTTAGTACCACTTGTTACAGCAGATGCTGGAACTGCAACTACTGCATTTTCATAGGCGTTTACATCAAAAGTTCCGTTCTCAACAATATTGTATGATCCACTAGGAACAATATATCCTGGAGGTACAGGAACGGCCACATTTGCCATTTCGTATGACTTTATATCCCAATCTCCATTAGCTGTGATATAAGCATAACCAGATGGATGTTCTCCACCACCCTCTATTGCTTCTTCAATAAGCTGGGGGTACTCTGAGAATACATCAGATTCTGTTTCAATAACCTCCTTAATCTGTAATTTAGTCTGATAGATACTTTGAAGGTTGTCAATTAAATTACTCATTTATTTATATCGCGATATATTTTTATTTATTGTTCTACTTCAAGAGTAGATGGAGTATCTCCGTAACGAATGTCACCAGATAATGCAGTTGCATAAGCATATTCTGCTTTCTGCTCAGGAGATTCAATATCTCCACCTTGACTAACTGGAACACCCTCTGAGATATAATTGTTTGAAGAGGTGTAGATTGCTTCATTTTCTCCAACTATACATATAACATTACTAGGTACACCGTTAGGATAATAAGCATTCATATCAGCCTCTGATTTAAAATACATGCTTGTTTTCATTTATGTTAAATAGATCTATTTATTAACCTTGAATTATTTCATTAACTAATTCTTCAATATCTGTCAATCCATCATCTATAGCTGATGGATATTCAATAAACTTACGAGGAATAGGCTCACCTATCTTACTGATTAGATTGGCAAGATTATTCTTCGTTGTAAGAATATCATTTATGTTTTCAATTATAGTCTGCATTATTCTTCCTCATTTATTTCTTCCTGGTCTTCTGGTTCTTCTATTGGTTGGTCTAACTTGTATTTCTTTCCGTTGATTGTTATTTCAGTCTCACCGTGTTTTACAGAGATTCCCTTACCTTTCTTCATAGCAATAAGAACTGTCCAAAGAGCACCCCATCCAATTAATTCTCCTGAAGCTGCTATTACACTGGGATCAATTGTGCCCATAGGTGGTAAGAATAATGAAATAAATATCAATATGATAGATGATAGGGATAGAATTTTGAACCAAATGTTATCGAGCACACATTCCTTGAATGTTTGTTTGATGTTGTCTTCCATTAACTTTTAAAATCATGATTTTATAGAGTATTCTTGTTTTCTCTATCCTTATAATATAAAATAGAAACATTCCCTAAAATTTGAATTTTTTAGAGAATGTTTCTAGAAAAAATCTTATATATCAAATTCAGTAACAGTTTCAACTGTAGGAATTCCACCGTAAGCTCTGACTGAATAATGATATCCTAATTCAAGTGGTAATGAATGTACATTTCCTAATTCAACCCATAATCCACCAACAGGAAGTGTATCTCTATGCTGCCATGTTCCATTTGAACGATAAGAATAATTATCTCTCCATGTTTCATTTGGTAAATGTCTAGCTAATGAGAAATTAACTGGAGTATTCATATTAGTATATGTAAATGTTACACCTCCACTATTACTATCAGCAGAATATGAAATTTGAATATCATCTGGCGTCCAGAAATTAATCTCATATGATACTGGTGTAGAGTTTTTATCAAACATCATATCAGAATATTCAAGTACTCCACTTGTAAGAGCAACATGTGGTGGTTGATTATCAATTGTAAACCAGTCATAATATCCATTTCTATATCTGTTGTATGAAAGATAATATGGACTCCAAGCAGTTTTTGAATATGCAGTAAATGTATATCCATTGTAATAGTTGTTTCTTCTGCCTGCATTAGGTTGATCATTCCATCTAAATATACAATCACCTGTCTTATAATATGCTGTCTCCCATGCACTTGTATAAGAATTATTTGATATTCTCCACATATAGAATACATCTGAATTATATGATGTGTTTGAATAACCAATTGCATTTGTCCAAGCAGGAACAATCCAGTTATCAGATTTTATTCCAGGCCAGTATTCTGTATGTTGAGATGAATATCCTTCATCTACAACAACTGTCTGATATGACTGTATAATTTCAGGTATAGGATTTCTATATACTTGTGTTGTATAACTACCATGAGAAGTATATGCTGTTACATATGCAGCTGTATGTTCATCAGTTAAATTCAATTGTAATGTATCTCCAAGATATGAATAAGTATAACTGGTATCCCATACTGTATTAGGATTAGGTGGATCATTATATCTATTTGCCCACTGAGCTTGTAATTGAGGTTTAGAATTGATTTCTCCTAATGTATTCTTTCTTAAGAAATACTTAAACTCAACTAATTCACTTGCAGTAATTACATTTGTTGCAGTATCAAAATTCATACTGAATGTATATGGTTCTTCATACTCAAATAAATAATATTTTGTGTCTGAAGTATTTCCATTCCATACACCATAAATCCAGATTTCAGTATCATCACTGATAATTATTGGACTGCTATATGTAGTAAATGGACCACTTTCACTTGTAGTTGAATAGTATATTGTTGCTCCTTCTCTATTAGCAGTAACAGTTATAACATTGTTTGCACAAGTAGCTTCAACAACAACAGGCTTAAGTTCACACCATTTACTTGTAGTACCTGATTTATGACCATAAGTAGTATCCATTGAGTAAGCATATACCCATGTATTTTCTGTAACATAGAATCCATTTCTATAAACTGAGTAGTTTATATTATCTAATGAATAGTATGTTGTATAACTACCTGTTATAGTTGTCCAACCAGATTCTGCATTAAACTTAATAGAAGGTTTAGATATGTTTACACCATTTCTAGTACCACTGCAGTTTTCCTGTGTAATACTTGAAGTAAATCCGTATTGGTCAATAGAATAAGCATATACAATAAAGCTTGGTACATTATATAACATTTTGCCTCCACCATCATTTACTGGTGTCCACTCTGTAACTAACTGATTACCAAATAATCCATCTTCTTCTTCATTCTGAGCTAATATCTTATAGAAGTTTTGAACTCCTTGTGTATTGCTATTGATATAAACAGATACATTTTTACCATCATACAATGTAACGATACTAGGTGCAACTATTGAATTAGATGGCTTACTTGAATTATAATCAAATTCATATGTTCTATGGTCTGACTGAACTTGATTATCATCATATGCATAAGTCTCAATTGATACATGACTTAATGATTCAGACAATACTATCTGACTAGAATATGAACCATTAAATACCCATTCTTTCCAATTACCGTTATTTACTCTATATCTTACATGGATGTTGCTTGGTATACGAAGTTCATTTCCAGCATAGCTACATACAATGATATTATTATCATCATTATTCTTATGTTTGAATACTGGAATATGTAATACATAACTTGCACCACTTGCATTATAAATACAATCATATGAAGCAACTTCACTGTTGTAATATCTTCCGTCTGCTGGATTTAAATATCTACTGTATGTTGTAATTGTACAGTTTTCATTTATTACAAATGGTTCATTATAAGTACTATATGTTTGAGCATCATTTATCTTATAACTAATTTCTGTATATGCTCCGTCTTGTCTAATACGAACAATATTATTTGTACAATATACTACTGGTGCACCAACTGAATATCTTAAATTAATGTAGTTGATTGGTCCCATTGTACCATTAGGCTTCAATCCTTTTGTATGAATTGAAATATCATTTGTAATATTGAATGGTCCATCATATGTTGTCCAGTCTTGGATTAATCCACCTGTACCAAATACATATAATGCATAGTATACAGTTGAATAATCATAATCATCAGGCCAGTATAATGATACAACACCATTGTCAACAGAAGCGTTAATCAAAGGAACTTCCACTTCAACCCACTGTGATTCAACTGGTCCCCATGTTCCTCTATTTGTTAAGCATTTAGCATATACAGTGCAGTCAGTTGATATGTCAAATGGTCCAGTATAAAGTATCCATTCTCCATCTTGAGAATTAATCTGATAATAGATAGCATTATCATTACTTGCTTTAATAGTTACTTTATCATAATGACATGTAATTTCTCTAATATGACCAGCTGCATTTGCACTTGCTGCAGTAGTCCATGATTCAGGTATAGCAGATACACCTGTTCTAAACCATTCTGCATCATCATCTTGTACGAATGTACCTTTTTCTGCAACACCATAAACCCAGTTCAATGTATATGGCCAATATGTCTTACCACCACCTTGAAGCATAGGGTCTGTTAAGAATAATGCTTTAATGTAATTCAATTGGCTGCATCCGTAGAACATTCTGTACATTATTTCATCTTGGTTCTTTATGTCAAATATTGAAATAGTAGGAGCTGACTTTAATGAAGTACATCCTTCAAACATACTCATCATAGCTTGCTTACATCTTATTGTACCACATGTTGTAAGTCCAATACCTTGCATATCTGTAAGATTTTCACAACCTTTGAACATGTTTTTATAACAGTAAGCTTTAGCCTGTTCAGCTGGTAATTTAGGAAAACCAGTCAAACTTGTACATCCTTCAAACATACTTAAGCAGCTAGAATCACCTATTTCTTCAGAACGAATATCAATCAATGAAATAGAAGTAACTGTGCTGTATTTCTGTATTGCATCTAATGCTTTACAATTCATGAAAGTTTGATAACATGATTCATATCCTAAGTTGCCATTGATAATACATTTGATAATAGGAATTGAAGTACATCCATTGAATGCATTCATCAAACCATAATCTCCAATAGAATTCAATATAAATGAACCAGTAGAATATAACTTAGGACAGTTCATGAACATTTCTTCACATGCACCTTCTCCTAAATCTGTAAATTCAAACTTAGGACCAGTTACAAGATTTATACAATCCTTAAACATTCTGTAGCAAGAATGATATCCTAACTGTTTAAATGCAAATGGATCTTTAGGAGCAATAGTAAGATTAGAACATCCTGCAAACATTTCACTATAATCATTTCCAAATGTATTAGTTACATTCATTACAAGATTTTTAGCATTAACAAGCTGCTTACAGTTATAGAATGCTCTTCTAAAGTTATGTCTATCACTATCAAAAGTTGTATGTTCTGTATATGAATCAGCCCATATTGTTGACATAAGATTACCAGCAATAGTTACCTCATCTCCTTCAGCAAATGACATAGAATCCCAAACACGACCATTATATGAATATGTCTTCAAATAAACTGTCTTTGTTTTATCTAATCCTGTTACAGAATCTTTAAATGGAGTCCAGTTTATCTTGTCATAACTCCAGTTCATTACATTTCCAGCAACAGCAGGTACACCACTTAAATAGATAGCAGATGCACCAGTAACATTGAAGAAATCTTGTTCATAATCCCAAGATTCTTCATCAAATGATGGACTGAATACACCATTTGCTTCATTACTCCAATGTATTAAACCATCATCTTCACGTTTATACATTATTACTCTAACTATCGTATTGTCCTCTGCAATTACAATATTACTTCTATTGTATGCCTCAGAATACATCTGTCCTGATTTAGGGCTGCTTCCATCTGTTGTAAAGTAAATTGCAGTTTCTCCAGCAAGGTCTTCATCAACAGTAACATATACTCTGTTATTTATCATATTTAATGAAGGAGCAGGCAAATCGTTTATCTTACTGTACCAATCTACATTAAATACTGCGACATCTGATATATTGTCATTTCCTAAGTCAACATATGCA
>Ga0247610_10003757_pt1 | contig 16464 bp, 11 predicted proteins | sample 174DNAGHGhighgp2_FD_193483 | JGI IMG/M metagenome (GOLD analysis project Ga0247610, IMG submission 193483) | Sheep rumen microbial communities from Palmerston North, Manawatu-Wanganui, New Zealand - 1742 DNA GHGhigh gp2 | ecosystem: Host-associated > Mammals > Digestive system > Stomach > Rumen... | reverse complement strand
CAACAGGCTCTTTCCTCCGCTGCACAACCGGCTCTTTCTTCTGCATCACAGCAGAATCCGCAGTCTAGCGCTCAGCAGCAAAAATCCTCCAGCAGCCAACAGCAGCCTAAATCTTCCAGCAGCCAGCAACAGGCAACCCCCAACTTCAAAATCAAGAACGGCGGTCGCTCTGGTCAGGGCTGGGGTTCACGTTATTGGGATTGCTGCAAACCTCACTGCGCCTGGAAAGGCAAAGGCGGCCCCATCGCAAGAACCTGCAACGCGCAGGGACAAACCATGAAGAAGGGCGACGACAATATCAAGAGCATCTGTGACGGCGGCCAAGCAGGCGTCTGTACAGACCAGGCTCCCGTTGTCATTAACGACAATCTCGCCTATGCATTTGCAGCCGGTCCCGGCAATGAATACGCCGGTTCCTGCGGATCCTGTTTCCTGCTCACCTTCAACGGCAACAGCCAACACACGACCGACGCACGTACGAAAGCACTGGTCGGAAAGCAACTGGTCATCATGATTTCCAACATCGGGTACGATGTACAGGGCAACCAGTTCGACATCATGATTCCGGGCGGCGGCGTCGGAGCATTCGACGGTTGCAGCGCCCTCTGGGGAATCGACCAAGGCGCACGCCAGGGCGGATACCTGAACGAATGCGGCGGTGCTGACGAACTCAAGTCTGACGCCGAAGTCGCCAAGGTTCAAAAGTGCCTCGAAGAAAAGTGCAACTCCAAGTTCGCAAGTATCCCAACCGCAAAAGCAGGCTGCCTTTTCCACGCTCAATGGCTCATGGCGGCAAACAACCCCCAGTTCACTTTCCAGGAACTGGACGAATGCCCAAGTGAACTTTCTTCTAAATACTAAACAAAATAATTTGAGACTAAAAATCCCGGCACCACAAGCCGGGATTTTTCTGTTTAATGCCACTAGAGATTCCTCGTTCCGCTCGGGATAAAAAGAAATAGAAAAAAGATAGAGAACAAAATCAGAATAACAAGAAAAAATACCAGGATAGCAAGAGAAATTGTCGGGAGAACAAGAGGTGCAAAAAAATGTGACCGGCATTTCGTAAAGATATATCTTACAAAAATTTACGTGCATTTTTCACCCCTTTTAACTATTTTTAAGGGCGGATGGAATTGGAAGGGCTTTCAAAGGAAAGTCTTGTTAAGTTTAATTGAGGGCAATTATGAAACACCCATTCTTGAAGTCCATCCTAGTCCTGGGATCCGTCCTGGCGTTCGTGAACTGCGGCGAAGACAACTCCACCACTAATGCAGATCCTCTCGCCATCGAAAACCAGAACGTCGCTCCTTCCGACCCTGCTTGGCAACTTGATGCCGCCGGTCAAACCTTCCTCATCTATACGTCCGGAATCGTAACAGACGCAACAGGCGCCATCGTCGGAACTTTCGTCACCGCAGAAGGCAGTGAAACGGTTGGAAATATCATCGGCATCGATGGAGAAACCCCCATCCTTCAAGATGTCGACACAAGCGCACTTCCCGTGACGAGCCTGGAAGCATTGAACGCTGGAACCCCGGCTTCTTCCGATGCATCGTTCACCCAATCGTCTACAGGCGCCACGACAACACAGTCTTCGGCTGCAAACACGGTGCAATCTTCCAACAGCAATGCAAACAACGTAACAAGCTCCGCAAACACGCAGCAGCCAAACTCATCTGCCACGACCGCACCATCTTCCTCGTCCCAACAGCAGCAGACCGTTGTCACCAACGGCAACGTTACTGTCACCGGAAACCTGAACCAGACTGTTGCTCAGGGAGCCACAACTTCAGAAATTAGCTTTGCCGGTGTCAGTAACTCCGATAAAGCTGTACGTAAAAGCTGGAATGCCTATTTCTTGATTACCGAATTCAACAACGGTACATTCTATATCAAGGCAACCAACGTGCCTCCTTATTTCGAAGCTGGATCTATCACTGAAACCTTTGAAATCGAAGGCGCTTCTTACGAACTAAAGTTGACCGTAACCAAATCGAACGGCCAAGGCAACAATAACAACAATAATCAGCAACCCTCTTCCAGCAGCCAACAGCAGCAACAGCAACCTTCTTCCAGCAGCCAGCAGCAACAACAGCAACCTTCTTCCAGCAGCCGACAGCAACAACAGCAACCTTCTTCTAGTAGCGTTGCAACAGTCTCTAGCGGCTGTCCGAACATTGTCACAAAGGGTGCTGGCGGCTCAGGCTTTGCCTCCCGTTATTGGGATGGCTGCAAGCCCAGCTGCTCCTGGAAAAATAACGCTGGCAGCGCAGGCCCCGCAAAGCAGTGCAACGCCAACGGAAAAACAGAGAACACCAATTACAACGCAAAGAGTGTTTGTGATGGTGGTTCGGCAGCGACTTGCACCAGCCAGATTCCGTTTACCGTTGACGGCTGCACCAATATGGGATTTGCATTCGCGGCGGTTCCCGCATCGAACGGCGGTCAATGCGGCAAGTGCTTCCAGCTCACCTTTACGGGTGAAGGCAAATACTCTACCGATGATCATCACAAAGCCATCAAAGGCAAGAAGCTAATTGTCATGGTCACCAACATTGGTTCCGACGTAAACCAGGGTCAGTTTGACATTATGATTCCGGGTGGAGGCGTCGGCATCTTCAATGGCACTGCGGGCTACGGTTGGGGCAATCAGGGCGCCCAGTACGGAGGTCTTCTTTCTGATTGCGAAAATGCAAGCCATTACGATGCTAGCACCTACAAGAGCTGCCTGACACAAAAATGCAACTCCGTATTCAGCAACGATGCCGAAGCCAAGCAGGGCTGTCTCTTCCTTGCGAACTTCATGGATGCAGCCGGCAACCCGCTACATAACTATGTAGAAGTGGAATGCCCGGAAGTGCTTAAGAGCCGCTATTAATCGAAACAAATACCTTTCAACGAAAACCGTCGGGAATCCGGCGGTTTTTTGTTAAATTAAATAGCAGAATTTTGAGATCCTTCGACTCCGCTCAGGACACGTTCTCTTAATTCTAATCGGAGTTTATATGTTTGGGAAAAAGATGATTGGATATGCGACCGTCGCGGCACTCGTGGGCGGACTCGCGAATGAAACCTTTGCGACGAACGTGGCCTGTGTTGGCAACAGCATTACCGAAGGCTACGGAATCGACTGGGGCGAAAAGAAATACCCCGACCACCTGCAAGAACTGATGCAGCCAGGAGATTCCGCCGCAAACTTCGGCACATCCGGAAAGATGTTCTACAAGGAAAGCGGAGAGTCTTACTGGATACAGGGCAAAATCAAGGAGGCCCTTGCCTTCCCCGCCGACATCGTGGTGATTGAACTCGGCACAAACGACAGCAAGTTTTTCTACTACACCTACTACAACGTGACCGTAGACATGCTCAAGCCCTCTTACGAGGACCTGCTCGACACATTTGCACACCTCCCCACCCATCCCGAAATTTACGCCACGCTGCAGCCCTATTCCAACAACGAAAGCTGGGGAATCATGGACAGCACGATTGTCAAGTACATCAACCCGCTCATCAAGGAAACCGCGGTAGAAAAAGGCGTAAACATCATCGACCTACATACGCTATTCCAATCACCCGCATGGTTCCTAGCTGACAGCGTGCACCCGAACGCCTCGGGCGCCCAGGAGCTCGCCAAGATCGTGAACAAGTACATCACCCTCGCAAAGCCCACGCTCAAGCAGGAACAGGCGACATTGCAAGTCGAAAGCGACGCCTACGGAGTCTACTGGTACAAGGACGGTAAGCTAATTGGAGACAAGACGGAAAAGTCCCTCGCGCTCACCGAAAAAGGCAAGTACAAGGCACTCGTAAAAGTGGAAAGCGACAACGATTCATGGCTTTTGAGCAATGAAGTCGAGGTTACGGATTTGACCGGCCAAACAACCGGAATTTCAAGGGACCGCCACAAAGAAACGCGACCGAAAGCACGAAAGCTACGGCACAAGGTAGACGTGAAGGGGCGAGTAGCGAATGGTAGGTGATTAGTGATTTGTACCTAGGCGGTCATCTAGAAACTTGAACATCGCCTGGTAGGCATTGTCGCGGGCGGGCTTGTGCGAAAGGAACAAGTCATGGAGCCCACCTTCAATCTTTTCGATATCCACGGCCACACCAAGATTCGCGCTGAACTCATGGATATGCTCCACATCCAGCACCCCGTCGCAATAGGTGTATTCCTCGCTCCATTCATCATCCTGGAAACTGCAGCCACTATGCATCACCAAAATCGGGGAAACGAGTTTTAGCCCCTGCTGCACGCGGACATGTCCAAGGTGAATGGCATGAATCCATCCCAAGTCAACCGGAAGACTCCCCGGAATCTTGAACTTGTGGTCGTAATTCCACTCTCCCCCTTCGGACTTGTGCAGGCTCTTGTCGTAATTCAAGTTCTCGCTGCGCGGAATCCCGATATTCGGCCAATAACCACCCAACCGCGAAAGAAGCGGCACGGCTAGGCGTCGCACCGGCCACACATAGTTCATTTCGAAAAAGGGACTGTTAAGGACCACTGCGGAAATTTCCGTACCATTCCCATGGTCTGCCGCATATAGGCACGAAATCAATCCGCCGGTACTGTGCCCCATCAGCACGAACGGCACGGAATCACCCTCGGCACGACGAATCATCGCAATCGCGGAATCCAGCTCGGCGTAGTATTCCGAGATATCGCGGAGTTCGCCCATGATTTCACCCTCGCGATACGAACGGCCGTACTTGTGCAAGTCGATGGCGTAAAACGAATAGCCCGCAGAATCCATTTTCTGGGCAAGTTCACGCTGGAAAAAATAATCGTTAAATCCGTGAATATAGAGAACCGACGCCTTGGGAATTTGCGGAGCAACGGAATCCACCGCCATGACCGATGGTTCCGCTTCACGCGACGCGCCGAACGGATAATGAACCAACGTGGCACGGTATTGAGCACTGTCGCCCGCATCGTACGAATACGCCGTAAACGGAGTTCCCAAAAAGGAATCCGGCAACGGAGCCCCGACTGCATAAACAGCCGCGGCAGCAACAATCAACCATCCTGCTATTCTCATAGGCGAATTTAATATAATTTATTAAAACAATGGCAAAAGTTACATTTTTCGCACATTTGTAAAAAATACCGAATGCCAACTATAGTTGGCTCGATTTTTTTGCTCGGTTTTTATCGTTACTACATGTTCGACGATGAAGACCATAAAAGAGCCCTAAAGGATTTTATAGCCTATCTTCGGACGATTACTACTCAAAAGAATCTTGCCTTTTTCAGCGATATTTCCCGCGAACATGTAAGAACCCTGGGCAAAGGGGAAGTAGTCCCCTCAATTAAGGTGTTTTTCAATATGATTGAAGCGGCCGGCCTCGACATTGTCGAGGGAACGGAAAAATACCTCGAATTCGTAAAGGCGCAGCATACCGCCCTGGCCGCCGAAAGAAACGCCGGCCTGAACTATGTCAAACGCCTGAAATCGAAAAATGACTCCAGCAAAAAAGACGCCTAATAGAAATTCACATTGAGCCAACCCTTCTTGCCGTTGGCAGAAAGTGCGATTCCGCAAGCGACCTTGGTGTAGCTGCTACTGTGCATATTCTTGTAGTGACCGATTTTCAGGAAATCTTCCTGATTGTCCAAGTCCGCCTCGCCACTCTCGACCAGTTTCTTTTCGTTCCACATCATTTCGAGATAGCTCTCTGCAACGGCAGTCGCATTCCTGGAAGCGGCACTGAAATTTGGGCCGGAATTCTGGGCGAACTCACCACACTCGCGAAAATGCCCATGGGCCTTACCCGACTCGAGATCGTCCGCCGATTGTTTATCAGCGCAGTTCTGCTTTTCTTCGGAAGCAAGCGTATAAGGCGGCAAGTTCTCCGTTGCACGATACTCGTTGATTTTGTCAAGACAGTCCTTGCGCCAACCTTCGTTAAAGAAGGCATTGTCGGAAGCGGAAGAAGTTTTCGAACTGCTTGAAGCCACCGAGGCCACATCGCCAGAACTCGAAACTTTATCTGAAATGGGGATATTGATTTCTTCACCGGAATCAATTTGACCACTCGTTCCAGAATCATCAGAACAGGCAGAAAGCCCAAAGGCTAGCGCACAAGGCGCCACGAAAAAACGCATAAGGTAATTTTTGAACATCAACAAACTCCTTTTACGGGGAAACCGCTCAATATGGAAAACTACAAAAAAAAAGAAAACCCGGCGCAAGGCCGGGATGACTTTTAGCGAGCAATCGCCACACCCCTTCAGGGTTCGCGATGACATTATCGCGGCATTCGCCTTAGATGCGCGGCAACCTCTACTCTATTGTCATTCCACACTTGATGCGGAATCTCTACTTAATATTCACCTTCTGCACCTGGTTGTCGATTCGCACCAGGTAGCTACCGGCACGGCTCACGGGCACATCGAAGTTCGCGGCTTCGACACGGCCCTTGACCATCACATGGCCCTGCATGTCGAACACGGCATAAGCAGAACCCATGCGGGCACCCGCTACCTGAATATCGCGACCTGCGGCAACAAGCGAGAACTGCGGCACCTGCTGCACGGCAACGATAGCATCCTTGCCGCCCTTGCTGCTAGAAGACTTGCCTTTCTCGCTCTTGCTGGAACTACTGCTCGACTTGCTATCCTTACCCTTGCTGGAGCTGCTAGACTTGTCCTTCACGCTACTGGAGCTAGCGATAGTTTTCATGCTGCTCGAACTAGATTCTCCGCTACTGCTCACAATAACAGAAGAAGAACTAAAATTAACATTCTGCGCGGAACAACTGCTTAAATTATCTTCTCTTTCGCTTGACGAAGATTCGCTCTTGAAAGAACTACTGCTCGACTTGTTCTTAGATGAACTTGAAGCAATCTCCTTACTGGAACTGCTGGACTTGTCCTTCACGCTACTAGAGCTAGCGATAGTTTTCATGCTGCTCGAACTAGATTCTCCGCTACTGCTCACAATAACAGAAGAAGAACTAAAATTAACATTCTGCGCGGAACAACTGCTTAAATTATCTTCTCTTTCGCTTGACGAAGATTCGCTCTTGAAAGAACTACTGGACAATGACGCAATGGTACTGCTAGAAGAATTCTGTATAATTTCTTCATACTCCGCAATTAATTCCATTCCTTCCAACACTTCAATGACATCTCCTGCATTTCCAACCTTTATTCCACCAATCGTATACCAACCAATAAAGACAAATCCGTCTTTTAAAGGAGCGTCAGGCAAAACAAGCATATCCCCTATTGCGTAAGTCTTTTTTTCTCCATTAAAGAATATGTCGCAAAAGACAGTTTTAGACGAATCGTATTTTGCAATATACACAGCCTCAGAAATAACACTTGTTATTTCAGGACTCCACTCCTTAAAAGAATAAGTATACTCATCTGTCCGCTTACGAATGGGGGCTTCAACCTTGGGCAAATTTCCATATGGCCACATGTCTTCTATATATACAGATTCATCATAATCAAGAAATGTAATCTTATACAACTTTGCAATGTATTTTGCAGTAATGGTCGTAGATTCATTAAACACAGTTTCCGTAGTGATTTTAGAATTCGTTTTCGAAACATACCAGCCATCAAATTCATACCCTTTAGGAGCACTTGTTCCTTCAGGAATATCAGCAAGAGTCCCTTCAGAAGACGTGACCAACGAGAAAATCTGATTTCCGTCTACAAACGTGATTACATATTGCGGAGCACCATCTAATGCGAAAACGGCATAATATGTTTTATCTTCAGTTACGGAATTTCTCGCCCTAAAAACAACCCCATTTTCATCAACCCAAGCAACAAAGGTATATCCCAAATCAGGTTCCGGTTTTTCTGGAGATGAAACAGCTCCGAGATATGTAGAATACTGATACTTATTCGATATGCCATCATTGAACGTCAATCTGTAAATAGGCTTATTATTTTCATCTGCAAAGAAGGGATAACCATTATCAAAACTCCAAACACCAGAATGAGCGGCAGTTTCATTTGTTGTATTTAACAACCAAGCAAAGGCGGCATCCTTCAATTCTGCGGTAGGCAGACCAACAACATTGTTCGATACCGCACCATTATTTCCAACAGCCGATTTATCATAAAGTTGATTGTCAAAGAAACAATTATTAATTTGTGCAGACGATTGATTTATTCCGACAACAGCCCCTTGATATGAACTAGAACCACTCAAAGAATTAAAAATTCCAAAAGAATTTTCCAGTTTCGCCGCACTACCTCTATTCGCACCAACTAAACCTCCGATACCCGCATAGTGATCCGTGGTGTTACAGCCATTCCCCTTTGACAGTCCCCCTTTATTTATGGCATTTGCAATGACTCCATTATTTTCACCGGCAATTCCTCCAATCTGGGTATAGCCACAGGAATTTTCTCCTACAGCAGATCCATAAACAGAAGCCTCATTCATTACCGTATTTATTGAACCAGTATTAAAGCCAGCGATTCCACCTGCAAAAGCCAATGGGCCATAAGAAGCCACAGTGCTGGCAGATACTTTTGCATAATTGTATGCACGAAATACGGAACCACTATTTCGACCAACAATTCCACCCATATCGCTACGAGAGGATTTAGATCCCGTAACGCTACCTTCTACAGAAACGTTAGATATTGAACCCTCGTTTAAACCAACAACGCCACCAGAAATAGTCTGTCCAGAAGCAGATGTAACAATCTGACCAGAAAAAGAAACGTTCTCGACAGACCCGAAATTACGGGCGACAATTCCCCCACCATTACTTGTATGATTTATTTTTGAATTTTTAACATGTAAATTTTTCACTTTTCCATTTTTACCAACGACGCCAAAAAGACCTCCGTTTTCAGAAGACACATTAATGCCATAAATATTGAAACCTTTCCCATCGAATAAGCCTTCATACTGGTTCGTAGTATTACCAACAGGAACCCAAGTAACTAAGGAGAGGCTAGATTCGTTTTCTCCAAACACAATATCATTTCCAAGTTCAGCATCAATATCGGTTTGACCATTATTTACGGCATTTGCAAACCATGCAAATTCAAACGTGGATGTAATTAGATAATAACTATGATCATCTTTTTCTATTAATTCCGGTTCAGAAGATGAACCATTCCACGCAACAAAGATTTTTCCATCTGCAATTTTATTCAAAGAGATTTCTCCATCAACAACATCCCAATATCCGCTATTTTCCCTAGTTCCATTAGAAGTGTTCATCAATTCTATAAAGTCGTCCGTTACTTCAGGCGCATTATAACCATTGCTAACCGTAGTGGTTCCATCTGCAACAAAATTTCCTTTCTTTCCGCCACTTATAGAAGTAGCCACATTGATTACATTTCCAATAGTTCCTGAATTTTTCCCAGCAATACCACCAGCGTAGGTATTCAAATCACAGGTATAACTTCCGCAAGCCGAGTTCTTTGAGCCTGTCGACGAAACCGAGCCACGATTCAAACAATCCGAAATTGACCCGCTAGAAGAACCAGCAATGCCTCCACTCCAGCCATACATACGTCCATAATGATTAACACTTTCATTCACCTGTACAGACGAAGTGTTCTCACACAATAAAATCTGTCCCGCATTTTGCCCAACAATACCCCCGGAGAACAAATTACCGGTTATCGTCGAACCACCAGTCCATCCACTTACTTGATTATACGTTCCTCCTGCGGCACTAACACTGGCTCTATTTGTACAAGCAATGATTTTTCCTTCATTATAACCAGCAACACCCCCAGAAATTGCCGTTTTGCCAGAAGCCTGACTTCCAAAATCAACTTTTACAGAACCAGCATACGAAACCTTTTTTATTGTCCCGTAATTTTTTCCAACTACCCCACCAGCAACTGTAGAAGACTGAATATTTGAAGAAGCGATATTCAAACCAGAGACAATTCCCGATTTCGCAATAACACCAAAAAAGCCATTAACCGAACCTGATGACGGAATCTTCACTCCATTTACCGAGTGACCATTGCCAAGAAGAACCGCCTTAAAATTATTCGACTCGTTTCCGATTGGAACCCAATTTGTTGATGACAATGAATTTTCATCTTCACCTAAATTTATATCGGCATCAATATAACCATTCAGAACGACACCTGCGTTCGTTTTGGAAGCATACCAAGCTAATTCTTCGGCTGTTGACAGGACATAATAGTCCATACCATCAATCTTTTTCACTTTACTTGGTTCTACAATAGTGCCATCCCATGCTGCAAAAGCGCATATAGAACTAGCAGCTATAAAACTTAAAACTTTTGAAAATTTAGACATAATTTTTTTATATAATAGGTTATAAACTAACAACCTACAAGATAAAAAATACTGCGAGTAAATAGTTCCAACCCTTGGTCATCAAGACACGATATCGCGAAGAGGATGTGCGATGCAAACGAACCCAGTCAAAAAAAATGTCGAATTCAACGATCTCTCTGAAGAAGAAATTCACAAACTTTAATGAATCTTTAAATAAAAAAATGGCGGGCCAATGCCCGTCATTTTTTTTGCTTGCTTTAGTAGAAAGGGAGATGCCCGCCTGCGCGGGCATAACAACCTTGCACGTCATTCCGCACTTGATGCGGAATCTCTACTTAATATTCACCTTCTGCACCTGGTTGCCGATTCGCACCAGGTAGCTACCGGCACGGCTCACGGGAACATCGAAGTTCGCGGCTCCGACACGGCCCTTGACCATCACGTGCCCCTGCATGTCGAACACGGCATAAGCAGAACCCATGCGAGCACCCGCCACCTGAATGTCACGACCCATGGCAACAAGCGAGAACTGCGGCACCTGCTGCACGGCAACGATAGCGTCCTTGCCGTCCTTACTACTGCTCGACTTGGCATCCTTTGCGCTGCTCGAACTTGTTGCTTTAATACTGGAGCTGGATTCTTCCGCACTACTGGAGCTAGACTTCGGTTCAATATCTTTCGCCTTGAAATAATATGCAACCTTACTCGAGTCGGCGCCCGCCGATACACCGTTGATTTCATAGGCACTAACACCTTGCGCAAGAGCATTGTACAACCAAATATTGACAATTGCATTGTCAGAACAGGCCCCTGTATCGGATACGGCAACATCCATTATCAAGCGCCCTCCCTTTCCAGATACTAGCGTATCGACTTTTTCCTTATTTTCTCTGGCGTTGTCTTCATATTGCTCTAATTCCATGTTCGATATGCTAAAACAATCATTTGGCGTTTCAAGACCAATATCATTTTTTGTATTGCCGGCTTCAACCCCTGTTATAGTAAAGGAAATACTCAAATTTTCCACACTGTAATATGCTTTAGCTTGTATGTCTTCTTTTACTTTAGACAAATCTGCATTGTTGTTTGTGCGCCAGCCTTCAAATGTGAGCCCCTTATGCGCAGGTTCTTTCGGTAACGTGGCCGCCCCCCCTTCACCCACGAAATCTTGTTTCAAGATTTTTTTGTCATAATCATAAAAGACGATCTCGTTAAAATCATACGATATTTGGGTCGCAATCGTATTTGATATCGGTGACACGCTGGTAGGGCGAACAACCCCATTAACACTATAATCAAAAGATTCCTTCGGAATTACGTCTCTATAATATTTCCAAATATTGACCAGATCGTTATTTGCGCATGTATCTGTTTCATCAATGGCAATATCTGCAAGTAAACTGACTCTACCTTGCCCTGCTATTATTTTTTCAACTTTCGGACTTCCCAAAGAAGTATCCCCTGCTTTATGTTGAAATAAGCTCATATTCATTACGACAAAACACTCGTTCGGTGTACCAATTTCAATATCGGCTACAGTATTCCCATCCTTAAGTACATTCGTTATAGTGTATGCATACTCAGGTGCAACCGGGTATTTATACAATGCTTTTACATCCATACCTCCGGAAGTGACCTTAGAAAAGTCAAGATTCCATTTTTGAAATACAAGACCCTTATGATTGGGGATTTCTGGAGCCGTAGCGGGCATACCCACAATCACAAGTTCCTGCTTCAAAATCGTCCCATCATAATCGGCAAAACTTACTGGAGCAAAAAAGGCTTCAAAAGACAAGTTTGCATCAACATCGAAATTCGCAGGTATTCCGTTAACGGTATAAATTTTTTCTTTCGTCACCTTATCACTATAATTCGACCATATCTCGCTACTATAGTATCTCCATACATTTGCCTGCGCATTGTTTACGCAAGCCCCTTCATCGGAAATAGATACCGTAAAATGAACAAATCCCGCTTTCCCAGAGGCCAAACCGTCCTTTACTATTTCATACTTTGAATTTTCCGGCTGAAGCTGCAACAGTTCCTGTTTTGGTACGCTAAAGCATCTGTTCGATGGCGTAATCGAAACATCATCTACAGTAGCCCCTACATCTATCCCAGTTATCGTAAAATCGAGCTTTGCAACATCGCTGATGATTTCATAAATCGGGTAAACCTTTTCGGACCCTTGCAACTCATCAAGTGGAATAGTCCAACCATTCAGGTTCAATCCTGCATGCGAAAATTCTGGAGGAACGACAGGCTCTCCGGTAGCAAAGGTCTTAACTTGCTTGGTCCCATCATAATCTTGAAATGTGACCTTGTAATCGGCGTTCGCTATCGTAACCGCACACAATAATAAAGTGAGCACGCCGTTAAATGTTGTCTTCATGTAACACTCCTCAAATTTTACTATTTACAATAATTATAGAAAATAACACACTTGCCAATGCATTCGTTGTGACAGAATTTTCCCGCACATCGTGCGGGATTTTCGCTAAGTGTCCTACCTGATATTCAGTGTCCGGAATTCGGTTCCGATGCGCACAAGGAACGTGCCTGCACGCAGGGCGATCAGGTTAAAGTTCTCGGAACCGGCGCGGCCCATTTTCAGTACACGGCCCTGCATGCCGAACAAGGCGTAGGCGCTATCCTCGCGGGCACCTGCAACCTGGATGCAGCGACCGGCGACCATGAGAGAGAACTGCGGAACAATGCCATTGGCGACAATCGCATCCTTGCCACCCTTGCTGGAGCTCGACTTGGCATCCTTTGCGCTGCTCAACTTGTTGCTTTATCCATTGACAACAAAATTTAAATGTTCTTCATTTAATTTAGTGTATTTCAAAATATTGACTAAACTGTCATCAACACAAGCACCTTTATCTGAAATATTCACTTTAAAATTTATCCCATAATTATAATCGGGATTATCAATAGTTCCTTCAAATTCTTTTCCATTACGTGTAATTGAAATTTTCGCATCAAAGCATGCGCTCGGTAATTTTGTAACCTTGACATTGCTTGTCAATTTGCCAAATTCAAATCCAGTCACGGTAAATCCATCTGTTATGGTATATTCCGAAGCACCAGCCAATGTCCCCATGCACAGCAGCACGGCAAACGCCCACTACATCGCATTCTTCATCTTAACTCATTCGAACGCCCCTGAATACGGAGTGCCACGAATTTACAATTTTCTTACTTTCGTGCAAATATAAAAAACAGGATTATCGTTGATTCTTCTACGAATTTTTAGGGTGAAATTTATGTATAAAAGAAAGCCCGGCACAAGGCCGGGAAGACATTTAGTAAGAGGTCGCCACGCCAGCTCACGCAGGCTCGCGATGACATTGTCGCGGCATTCGCTTTTTTTGTCATTGCGAGCATCGAAGATGCGCGACAATCTCTACTTAATATTCACTTTCTGCACCTGGTTGCCGATTCGCACCAAATAGCTACCGGCACGGCTCACGGGCACATCGAAGTTCGCGGCTCCGACACGGCCCTTGACCATCACGTGCCCCTGCATATCGAACACGGCGTAAGCAGAACCCATGCGAGCACCCGCCACCTGAATATCGCGGCCTACGGCAACAAGCGAGAACTGCGGAATCTGCTGCATGGCAACAATAGCATCCTTGCCACCCTTGCTGGAACTAGACTTGGCATCCTTTGCGCTGCTCGAACTCGACGATGCTACGCTGGAGCTGGAATTCGGATTGACATCTTTTGCGTCAAACAGATACATAACGCGCGATTCATAATTCGATATGACCCGCCCCTTCTTACCATTAACCGTATATATTTCAGCCCCAGTATTGTCATTTCTGAAAAATCTCCATATATTAGCCAATTCGTCATTTACACAGGCTCCCGTATCAGAGACAGAAACAGGCATGAGTAACGAACCACCGGTTGCCAAAATCGTCCCCTCCACTTTATCCGATGACTTTTGACTTAAAATCTTTTCAGTAATACTGAAGCAGCTGTTCGGCGTTTTGACATCGATATCCTCTACCTTTTTACCTGCTTCAAGTCCTGTTACCGTAAATGCAATTTCTGGAATCTCGTTGACATCATAACTGCTGGAACTTGTCTCTTCAATACTAGAACTAGATTCAGCGTTCTCGCTGCTGGAACTAACTTCATTACTGGAACTCGACTGCAATTCATATTCATAAACAGCCGTTATAGTCATATTCCTCTCAATATTCGAAAAATCCGAATCCCATTTCTTAAAAATCATGTCCTTATGAACAGGAGCATCAGGAGCAGTAGCAAACATTCCTCTGCCAACATATTCCTGTTTCAAAACGGTCTTATCATAATCAACAAATTCTACATAATGGAAATAATAAAAAACCCTAGTCTCGGATCTCTGAATTTTACCTTTCCTTCCATTAACCGTATATATTTCCCCACCTTCCAAAAGACTTGAATAATACTTCCAAGCATAAACCGATTCATCATCAGCACATTTTCCCTTATCGGAAACTGCTACTCTCATTGTGACAAAACCCGAAGTTTCTGTTAAGTTCCCAGTGACTTCACTCCACTCGCCATCTAAAGACTGCTCTAACGTCATTTCAGAAACGCTAAAGCATTCGTTCGGAGTTTTTACCTTAACATCTTCCACGGAATTTCCTGGTTCCAGCCCCGTAATGGTAAACGCAATCTCTGGAAGCGTTTCTGGTTCGTATACAGCCGTTATAGTCATATCCATTCTGACATCAGAAAAATCATTGCGGCTCCATTCCTTGAAGGTAAGGCCTTCATGTACAGGAACCTTAGGAGCCGTAGCAGGTAATCCAAAACCAACAAGCTCTTGTTTCAAAACAGTTCCGTTGTAATCGACAAACTGCACTGAGTTCATAAGATAGGACAACACAGAACTAGCGTTATAACTTACTCCGGCATCACTTCCATTAACCGTAACATTAGCTTCATAACTAAGAATTCTAAGGATATTAGCTAGGCTATCATCAGCACATGCACCCCCATTTAGAACATTAATATCAAATTGCAAAGAGTAACTGCCCATTTCACTTATGATTCCGTCAACATTTTCTGTTCCTCGCGTCATTTTTTTTAACGAAGCCTCAATACAACCGCCCTCTGGAGGAGTAATCTTAGTGCTACTCGCAGTTTCACCAAATTTGGGAGGTGTCACGATAAACGCGTATTCCGGATTTGCCTTGGCTTTGTATGTCGCAGTGACATATTTATTATATTGAACATTTTCTATAGAATAATCCCAACCAGTGAAAACAAGCCCCTTGTGTACAGGAGACGGACCAGTAGCAGACTTTCCTGAGCCTACATACACACGCCCCAAATCAGTTCCATCATAATCATTAAATTGAACTTTATTTAAAGCATACAAAAAACCAGCTTCACCACCACCCCTTGAATAAACGTTAAAATCAACACCATTAACTGTCGCTTTCAACAAAGATTCTGTATTTTCGCGATAGCTCTTTTTCTCAAGAAATTTCCAAATGTTAGTCAGTTCACTTTCTTCGGTACATGAAATGGTTATATTAGCAACCATCTGATAAAATGCTTTTTCGTTCCAATCACTGGGATCATTTGGGATGTCATAATTATATTCAGCATTATATACACTTCTGAGTTTTGTCGTTACATTAAAACAATCACTCGGTTTACTATTAATTTTGATAAGGCTTGCATCACTGACAGGATTTACCCCCGCTACAGTAAATTCAAATTTCACACTTTCATCGACATCAAAATCCGCATAAACAGACTCGTCCTTTTTAACATTGGTATAAGTTCCATCCCAGCCTTTAAAGGTAAGCCCCTGATGTGAAGAAACAGATGGAGGCATCGCATCCTTACCATCGCCAACCACGGTCTTTGCTATCTGCGATCCATCAAAATCGTAAAAAGTAACTGTGTAAGCATTTGCGACGGCCACCGCACCTAGCAGGAGCGCAAGCACTCCTCTAAAGGATTTCTTCATTATATACTCCTTAGAAACTTAAATTTTTATTACACCAAATGTAAACAAAAAAAACACACTTGGCAACCTCTTCCCTTTTACTATCTTTATCCTTCGTGATTCAAATTCAGAACGTTTCGAAATCCTTTGGCGTGCAGGTCCTTCTGGACGGCGCCTCGATGCTTGTAGGCGACCACGAACGCGTGGGCCTCGTGGGCCGCAATGGTTGCGGCAAGTCGACGCTTT
>Ga0247610_10003755_pt1 | contig 16484 bp, 16 predicted proteins | sample 174DNAGHGhighgp2_FD_193483 | JGI IMG/M metagenome (GOLD analysis project Ga0247610, IMG submission 193483) | Sheep rumen microbial communities from Palmerston North, Manawatu-Wanganui, New Zealand - 1742 DNA GHGhigh gp2 | ecosystem: Host-associated > Mammals > Digestive system > Stomach > Rumen... | reverse complement strand
AGTTTATTCTAAATTTAAATTTTATAATTCTAAAGGAGAATCTTATTATAAATTACAAATAAAATATATACTATTATAATATGGCAATACACAATATTAATACATTAGTAAATTCTGATTTATTAGAGCATTTAACATCAGGAAAAAAAGATTATATATCAAAATATTATAATGAAGCTTTAGCTAATTTAGGACAGAGAAATACTAAAGAAGACATTTTAGGTTATGAATCATTTTCTTTATTGAATATATTAGAAGTACTTATTGGTAATACTGAAATAGAAAAATTGAAATCAATTAAAAAATCTAATAAAACTTGGATAGAATTGATTTATTGTATTGATGGTGATAAAAAATATATTCAATTAAATACAATAGATAATAATCAAGTATATATATTATCAACAGATTTATCTTTACAAACAAATAATGATAATCATATTACAGTACTAAGAAAACTTGGACAAGACAATGATAGTGTATTGACGAATTATAAAATAGATATATTATTAGAATTATTTAATAAAATATATGAGAATGAATTACAAGATAAATCTTCATCCAATGAAATAAAAAAATACAAATGTTATATAAGTACAGAATATAATATCTATATATTGAAAAATAGAATTAATGAAACAATAATATATGGATCTTATAATCCTATTTATGTTCATTTTGGATTAAATTCAAATAATGAACAAGATATTAATTTAGTTAATGATGCCATAAATGTTATATCCAATCTTTCTTATATAAAATTCTCTTTATATACATTTGAATTTAATTATAGGAATGAAGATAATCCTGAAATTATTTATACAAAATATGATTTGCCATATATTGATAAGTCTATTGATGATAATACATATAAATGGTTTATAAATGGTGATAATACTTATATAAATGCAGAAGCTAAAGAAGCAATGAATCTTAATATTATTGTCTGTTATCAATATCAAAATGCACAAATAAAAATATTATCAGGATTAAATGACTATTATAATCAAGATATAATAGATTCTATTAAAATTGAAAATGTTAAAATAAATTGGATATCTGGAGATATATTATATTGTGATTTTTATTTGCCTAATATTAATGATATAGATGATAAATATACACAATATATACAAAATTCATTAGTATTTCATATTTCAAAAATTAGTTCATTAGGTTTAGATTCTAAATATCTTAATGAAACTAAGCATTTATTAGATAATGGATGTTTTACAACATTATGGAGATTTGACAAAGATAATGATAACTGGGAACCATTGACATTAGTAAATAATGGTCCTATATTAGATTTTAATGAAATAACTAATTTTAATAATCTTTTAGAATATAAAATAAATAAAATTAATCAAATTGAACCAGATAATTTTTTATTTACTAGATTAATTTTTGATGATGTAATTAAGACAAATAAGCATGATAATCAGACAAGCTTTTTATATCCAGTATTACAAAACATTAGTGGAATTGAATATGATAATAGATATATTAATAATTTGAATTTTTCATTAAGATATATGAATAATATAGAAGGAAAAATTGGACAAAATATTGTAAAAGTAAGCAATACTTTATCTGATTCTTTCTTAAAAATGAATAATATATCAAGTAATAATACAAATACTTTAGTTACTAATTCTATATATAAGTATACATTAAATAATAAGACAAATTATTATAATGAATATATTCCTAATTATAATATTCCATTATTTGATATGTCTGAATTCTTAATTAAAGATTTTAATACAATTAATAGACAGAATATAATTACTTTTAATAGTAATGGTAATTTATATTATTCTTATATTGGAACATCTTTTAATGAATTTGATAAAAATACTTTACATATTGGTACAAGTACAACAAATATTAATTTAGGAGAATATTCACTTACAACATCAGCTGATAAACAATTGTTTAAAAAACAAAATATTTTATCATTAGACTTTGATAATACTTATATTAATGGAAATAATTTAAAAGTCGATGCTACAACTTATATAAACAAGAAAACACATTTTAATGATTTAAAATGGGATGTTAAGACTTTTAAAGAACTTGGAAATATTAAAAATATATATTCTACATCTTTGTCTTTACCATTTAAATATTATTTATATAATAATCAGTTATATTATAATGTTATTAATTTAAAAGATTTAAATATTTTAAAAAGTATATATAATGATATAAAATATAATATTGACAGAGATAAAAATGAATTATATCTAAATATAATATTATCTGTTGATCATAATGGTATTACATATTATTATAAATATAATGATTTATTGATTATTGATAAATTATTAAAATATTTAGGAATTAATAATAATAGAATTAATATCTATTCAAATACAAATGATATTATATATATTAATGATAATGGAGAAAATAAACCAGCATTTATGATTTCTTCTGGAAATATGTTGTCTCAATATATAAATATAACAGATTCTTCTGAAAATGGAATGAGTATAAATATTAATAAAATACCTTCTTCATTTTTTGGAAATACTTTAGATATTAATATTATTGGAGATATTTATGGAAATAATAATGAAATTTTAGAAATAACTATAAATGAATCTCATACAAATACTCTTAAATCTATTTGGCAAATTCCATTAAATTATTAAATATTATAATATAAAATTAAATATATAATATATGAAACAACTAAACCAATTTATAACAGAGAAACTTAAACTTAGTAAAAATAATAAAATTTATAATTATTATCCTCAGACAAAAGATGAACTAAGAAAATTAGTAGATAAGTTAATTGAAGAAAGAGGTAATGATGCAGATCTCAATGATATAAATACTTCTGAAATTACTGATATGTCATTTATGTTTTGTAAATCTGAATTTAATGGAGATATATCTCAATGGAATGTAAGTAATGTTACAGATATGCATAGTATGTTTGAAGATTCAAAGTTTAATGGAGATATCTCCGATTGGAATGTAAGTAGTGTTAAAACTATGCGAAATATGTTTGGTGAATCTGAGTTCAATACAGATATATCAAAATGGGATGTAAGTAATGTTACAAATATGCGTATGATGTTTTATGAATCTAAGTTCAATACAGATATATCAAAATGGGATGTAAGTAATGTTAAAGATATGTTTGGTATGTTTAGTGATTCACAATTCAATAAAGATATTTCTAATTGGAATATAAGCAACGTTCATGATATGATATGGATGTTTGATAATTCTCCATTAGCAAAAAATCCACCGGTGTGGTATAAAAAATAATGGTATAAATAAATAAAAATATAAATAAAGTAAATTTTATATATGATTAAATTTTTAATAGTTGGAGCAAAATCTATTAATAAAAAGAATATTGTAGATATTTTGTTGATTAATGAAGATTTATTTAATGTAGCAAATATATTTACAACTAAAAAATTAGATAAATATGAAAAATATCAGTATTATTTATCTAAAAGTGAATTAAATATTTGTTATAAGAATAATGCTTTATTATATGTAAAAACAAATGAGTATATAAGTGAAGGAATTACATTAGATTCATTCTATAATAGTAATCTTATATTTATGAATACTGAAGATTTCAATAATATTCCTAATAAAGTTTTTTCACTTCATGAAAATATCGTAATTGTATGGATAGATTCAAAAACTCATGATGAAAATGATATTCAAAAAGAAATATGTGAAACAAAGTATCTTATTGAAAAAATAGAATCAGATAAATTAAAATATTTATATTTTTTAGATACAGATCCAATAGAAATAATGGATGTAATTGTAGAATATTTAAAAAATCCTGAAAAAAGAGAAGAATTAATTGAACAATATTCATAATTATTCTATTTTAATATATAAAAACATTTTTTAACTTTATATAATTATGAATAATATACCGCCAACAGGAGGTGGAATGATAACACCAGGAAAATGGACAAATAAGAATACAGGTAAACAAGTATTTGTTAGAGATTCTGTAATAGATGGAGATCATATGATTATATTGACTGATAGTGGACAAATAAGTATGTCTGAATTCAGTAAAAACTATATACAAGCAGATGATATTGGACAAATTCCAAGTCTTGATGATTTATATGGACATGCCCCTAATTCTAAAACAAATAATAGTTTATTAGCACAAATAAATCAGGGTTTAGATAAAGAAGATCAAATTAAAATAAATAATAATCAAAAACAAATTAAAGTTGAAAGGAATGTAATTGATAAAACAGTTGTAGATGTACAAACTAAACAAGTACAGCAAATAAATAAAAATTATGAATTAATAAAGAAAGTATTTGATAAATATCCAATTGACAGAACAATTAATTTTGAAATAGTTGAAGATGAATGGCCATTCAAAGAGTTTAATATGTTAGTAAATATATTAGACGTGCCTATGAAAGATATATGTGATTATATTATTGACAATTATTTAGATAAAAAATCATTATCTAATAAATTAGTAGAATTTTTTAATAATCATATATCTTAATTTTTTGAGTTAAATATATTATGTCTAACTATTAAAATGAATAAAAATGAATATGATTTTTGTAAAAAAATTGTTAATCTAGATAAAAAAGTAAGTCAAGCATTATATTATATTAAAGAAAATTATTCTAATATAAATGTAGAATTTGATGAAGATAATTATCAATTTATTATAAATACGGATAATATTAATGAAGGACAACAAGTTTTAGATGTAAAAAATTACATACATTCAATTTTTGATAGTAATTTTATTTCAACAAATATTGATTAATTAGCTTTCTAATTTATTTTTAATAAAATATTTATCTTATTTTATGAGCATTCAAAAAAATATAATTATAAATATTAATTCTAACAATATTTATAATAATATTATTTATGATTTTTTTGATTTAAAGTATATAAATTGTGTATATAATAAAACTTCAAATAATCCTATTATAAATAATACATTATCAATGTATGTCAATAATATTATTGTCAATAATAAATCTATTGAAAATATAAATAATTATAAAAATGATAGTGTATTTAATATATCTTTAGGTATATATAATAATTTAAATGAATTACCAGAATTATCTTTTAGTAATGCTAATGAATTAAATAAAATAATATTTCCAGATGGAATAATAAGACTTAATGATTATTGTTTTGATGGATGTACGAATTTAAGTCAAATAACTTTTCCAAATTCATTAATATCTATTGGATCTTATATATTTAATAATTGCTATAATCTTAGATCAATACCTGCTGAAAATTTATTGAATATATCAGAATATTCATTTGCTAATTGTGGAATTAATTCAATATTATTAGACAATAGAATAATATATTTACCTAGAGGATTATTTAAGAATTGTATTAATTTAAAACAATTTATTAATGACAAAGTTGAATTTTTAGAAGATGAAGTATTTGCAGGATGTAAATCTTTACATACTGTTATTGTTTCAGATAATTTACATAATACATCAAGACAATATGATTTTGAAGATAATATTGATACTGATGAATCCAATGAAGATGAAGAAACCATTATTAATCCATCTTTTCATATTTATACAAAAGTATCTGAATTATATGTTGATATAACAGATTTAATAAATATTATTTTGAAACCTGGAAATGAAACTATTCCACAAATACTTGAAAATACATTAAATGAAATATTGCTATCAGATGAACCTGAAACTTTAGAAAAATTTAGAAGTGAGAATTTTACAGAGATAGAAAGTATACAAGGTTTAAGTGAATATATTTCATTTTATCAATTTTACGATAGAATGAATGAATATTATTATATATTGAATTATGATATTAATGTATTTATTAAATATCCTAATGGAAAAATAGACAATGAAAAATTAGGTAATAATCAATATTATAAAGTATATGATAATTATATTGATGCTTTTGATAGTTTTGATAAAAAATATTCTGTCAATGAAAATATATATTCAACTGAAGATAAATTAATACAAAATATTGATGAAATACTAGATAATTATCAAGAAGATAATAGTATTATAAATATTGATTATAATACTAAAAAGATAACAATTTATTCAGAATTAAATTATTATCCTGTATATACAAATTCAGCATATAATAATACAGAATTATATTATATTCATAAAGATAAAGTACAAGAAAGAATAGATAATTCTGATGAAAATACTTTTGTTCCTAATAATTCAGATAATATTTGTTATTATATTGATAATAGTTTTATATATGATAAAAATGAAAAGACTTATATTATATATCAATTTGATTTTGTTGGTATTGGATTTGACTATATAGATTCAGATGATCCAAATGCAATTACTAAACATAAAGATATAATATCAGAATATGAAGCATTGTGGCCTAAAACAATTTTCAAATATCGTATATTTAATTCTATTCAAAAAAATAGTTTAAATGAACCGATATATAAATATGTTGTTGATGAAAAACCTACATTAGAATCTGTTGAAGATTTATCAGATGAAAATTATGGAGCTAAATCTATAAAATCAATGATTTTTGGATTAGGTGATGATGAAGAAGAATTAGAAAATCAAGGATATAATGTTCCTCATAACCTATTTAATGGTTGTAAATCTTTGTCAAATATTTCTTTTTATAATATTGATAATACTATTAATATAAAGAATGTTGGAATTGCATCATTTATGGATTGTCAAAAACTAACATTTGTTCCAAAACATATAAAATATATTAATAAATTTGGATTTAAAAATTGTAATGGAATTACACAACCAGTTGATTTAAGTGAATGTACTCATATTGGTTCATATTCTTTTGAGAATTGTAATAAAATTCCAGAATTTTTAATTAATGTTGAATTATCAGATAAATTTGAAAATAGAGAAGGAGTATTTAAAAATTGTAAATCATTAGAAAGTATATATTTATATTCTGAAGATAATATATTGAATGATCAAGGATTGTCTATAATTGGAAAATATCTTTTCTATAGTTGTGAAAATCTTATTAATATATATACAAAAGATATTATTGAAATAAAAGAATATGGTTTTTCAAATTGTAGAAGTCTTAAACAATCTTTATTAGATACTAAATTAAGTTTACCTAATTGTACAAAAATTGGAAAATATGCATTTGAATCTTGTGAATCTATAGAAGAATTTGACTTTACAAATAATGATGAATTACAAGAAATTAAAGTTTCTGAAAAAGCATTCAGTAAATGTAAATCACTTAAAAAAATTAATATTAAATTAGACAATTCAAAACTTCCAAAATATTTATTTAGTGATTGTAGTGCACTTGAAGAAATAAAATTTGAAAATCAAATTGATTTATTAGAAAATGAAACAGAAGAATTATTTGATTTGACTCCATTTACTAATTGTACAAATTTAAATAAAATTATATTTGAAGATAGTGATAAATTCATATGTCGAAATAATTGTATATTCTATATTGGATCAGATATAAATATTTTATTATTTGTTCCTAAAAATATCACATTATTAGAAATAAACAATGAATTATTTAATTTAGGAAATAATAATCCAATAAAAATTAATGATCATGCTTTTGATAATTGTAAATTAGGAATATTAGGAATTAATTATAAGATAAATGATACATATATAGCACCTGAAGTAAATGAAAATACTTTTAATAATATAAAAAATAGTAATTTTAAAATATTGATAAATATCAATGATGAAAAATATAGAATATATATGAATTTATTTGGAAATAAAATAATAAGATCAATAAATAATGAATAATTAAAAAATGGAAGATGTAAGTCTTCCATTTTTATTTTAAATATTTTCTAAAATATTTTGAATATTATTAGATTGTGCTGTATAATAAGATAAAACTGGTTGAATATCTTTATTAATATAATAATCAGAATAGCTATTCATATTATCTAAAATTTCTTTAGGATAATTATTCTTATCTAATACTATAAGTTTATAATTATATTTAAAATGTTCAAAAATATTTTTTTCAGATTTATTTACTTTATTTAAATATTTTTTTGATGTCATTATATTATGAATATATTGTTTTATATCATCATCATTATTTAAATTTATACTTAAATCTAAATCTTTTTGAGCTACTCTAAATTTTTTTGCTGAATCTATTTTATTTGATTTTTTTAATATTATAGGAAATATATTATCTCCTGAATCTCCTCTGATAATTTTATCAATAATTACTTCTTTATTATTAATTTCTGTAATTTTAGAACATTTATTAAGAATGCTTTCAAAAATCCTATTATTATATTCTTTATTAGGATCATTAAAGAAAAAATCTAAAGGATTGTTATCGTTATTTATTTTAGGACATTTTAATCCTGTCTTAGAATCCCAACAAATTGTAAATATACCATCATCATTATTCATATTTACTAATTGTGTAAGATCTTTATCCATAGACCATATTAGACAATTAGTTCCTTCTTTGTTTAACTTTGTTGACCAATACCAACACCAATCATCTCCTTCAATATTTTTACTTCTACATGTTGTAATATTATTTTCTTCTAATTTTGAAATTAATTCTTCATAATATTGGAAAATTATTGTCCAATTAAAATCATCAGAAAGATGTCGTTTTCCTTTATAAGTCACAGGCTGACCATCTTCTATTTCATTATAAATAAATTCTGGTATTTCAATATCATTTCTCCAAGATCCTCCATCAGAAACAAAAATAATATTATCTATTTCTGGAAATGTTCTTAATACTAAATTAATTGATTTTAACATTAATACTTGTAATTGTTTACAAAGCTCTATTTCATCTTTATACTGATTTGATAAAACTGCAAATCTTGACATTAATAGCCAATTACCATCTATTAATAAAGTAAGTTTTGATTGTTTCGACATATTTTAATATCTACTATATATTTTAAATAATAATAATTTAAAATAGTCAATTTATATTAAAATATTTAAAATATTTTCAAAAAAATGTCAGGTTGTACTTAAGTACAGCCTGACTCATTAAGATCAGATAAGTAGTCTAATTTTATTCTACTACTACTGAATCTACTGCAACTGTGTCAGCAACAACAGAATCAACTACAGTTGTATCTTCAACTACAGCAACTGAATCAACGTCTGTAGCAGCTCCTGTAGCACCATTACCACAGCTACCAAGAGCCATACTGAACATAATTGCAAATGCGAAAATAAAAATTGTCTTTCTCATTTTAATTATTTAATATATTTATTTTTTTATAATATTATTAATAATAATGTATTAAAAATTATATTTAATTATTACAATATAAATATAATTAATTTTGTAAAAATATTCAAATTATCTTTTAATTTTTATTCTAACTGAGTTATACATAAACCTTTTATCTGCTGTTATTAAATTTAATACATCACAGTTACATTTAATTATATTTTCAAAAAATTTATCTTCTTCCTCCAAATCTTCTATTTCCACTTCTACTGCTTCCACCTACAGATGATCTACTAGGTGTACTTGATGATGGACGAGAAACACTTCCACGAGGTGGTGTAGATGGTCTTGGCTGTACACCTGGATGTCTATCTGGTCTACTAGGATTTGGTCTTGCATCAGGACGTGGACTAATTGGACGATGTCTATTTCCCATTCTATCATGTGATCTTCTTGGTGCATGTGGTCTATCAAATCCATGGTGGTGCCCGGGAGCAAATCTATAGTCATGTCTATTTGGTCTAAAATAAGGTCTATAATATAGATGAGTAAATGGTCTACGATATACTCTTACATACCAATAATTATCATAATAAAATGGATAATAATAAAGTCCATTATATAGATAATACAGAAGTTCTCCTTGATAATAATATGGTGAGCCATATCTAATTACAGTATTAAAATCAACAGTAGTATAAACTATATCATTTTGAGATTCAACATATATATCATCTTGAGTTGTTGCATATGTTCCTACAACACATGATTGAAATGAGAATACCATCATCATTCCTATCAAAAATAAAAATATTTTCTTCATAATTGATAATTGTTATATATTTAATTTATTTGATTAAACCCTTAGATACTAAAGCATTATACATAGCACTTGCATATGAAATACATTCTTCTGCCTGAGGTTTTGGATTTTGTAAAAATTGATTTTTAAATAATTCACAAGCCATTTGTCTAATAAAATCATCTCTAGAAATTTCCTGAGGCAGCTGTTCATGCATAAATAATGATGTATTTTCAGGCCATTTTTTAATTATACCATCAAATGAATTTTGAATTAATTCACTATTTCCATTCTCATCCATTTAGTTAATCTCATTTATTTTTATACTTTTATATACAGTTATCAACATATTTGTTAATTCAGAATTAATATTATGAATATGAGAATACTTATGAGTTTCTGTATTATATAATAATAAACCATAATAAGAATCATTTGTCATTGTTGAATAATATAGTATAGCTTTATTATATACATTTTTACTATAAATATTAAATATTAGACAATTAGTTTTTGATCTAATAAAAGTATTCAAATCAATAACAATAGGATTCCAATGTAATTTATCTTCATCTTTAAAAGAGATATTACCATAATTAGAAAAAGCAATCATATTACCTAATCTGGCTCCAGCAATAATATTCCTAATAATCAATGTATCTTTTTCTTTGAAATTACTACAATTGATATAAGGCATTGAAAATTTTAAATCTGTATATTCCATAATGTTTTAATTTAAAATGTTTTCTATAAAATTGATTATAAACTCTATATTATTATTTTCTATATTTTCATTAATCATTTCTTTTCTAATCCAATTAATAAAAGTATTTTTTGATAATTTTTCTTGATATTTATTATGTATTTGATTCCATATATCTTTTATATTATCTATAGAACTTAGTTCATTGTTGACTTTATATTCTCTTTCAAAAGATATTAAATAACCCTTTATAAAATATTTTATAATATATTTTCCTATAAAATCTTTATAAATATTATTTAAACTATTGTTTTCTTTAATAATATCAATTAAACTCTTATTATATTGTATATATTCTTCTTCGTTATTTTCATTAATTCTAAAATAAAAATATGCTAATCTTATATATAATAATTCATTATTGTCTATTTTATTAATATAATTATCAATAAATTCATCATTATTTATTATTGAATTTTCTAATGAGTTATTTCCATCCCAATAGAATAGAATAGGAATATATTCATTTTTATTTTTTATTTCTCCAGTTTTTTCATTATATATATTTATAGATACTAATGAATCATTTAACATAATAGTAATTATTATATTTTTATATTTCTATAATAAAATAGTAAACTATAAAAAATATTTCATTTATTTATTATAAAATTTAAGAAAAAATAAATTGAATTATATATATAAATTTAACTATTTTTAATTATTATATATAAAAAAATATTTTAAATTATAAATGAGACAACTTTTAATAGGTGATTGTCATTTTGGAATTAGTTCAAATTCAGTAGTTTGGTTAGAAAATCAACTTAAATATTTTAACACACAAATTATAGATATATTAGACAATAAAAATATTGACAGAGTTGTTTTCTTAGGAGATTTATTTGATATACGTTATTCTATTAATCAGCAAGTTGGAATAGAACTTAAGAATTTAATTAGACAATTAGTCACAAAATATGAAAATATTGAGTTTTTCTTTATTGCTGGAAATCATGATTATTTTAGTCCTCTTGAAGAATTTCATCAATATAATGCATATGATCTTGTATTTGGAGAAGAATTTGTTATGGTTCATAAAAATACAAAATTCATAAATATTGCTCCATATTTTGATCATAATGGTAATCTTTATCTTCCATGGTATTATACTGAGAATTTTCAAAATTTTTCAGATGTATTCTATCAAATAGATGAACCAATAAAGAATATATTTTGTCATGATGATCTTTCTAAATGGGATTATTCAAGAATGATGATGCTAAAAGGAGCTAGAATATATTCAGGACATATTCATTTTATAACAGTTAAACCTGAACAAAATCTATTTAATCTTGGTGCAGCATTTGCATTCAATTTCAATGATGTCAATTCAAAACGATATGTATATATATTAGATGACAATGAAATAGTTGAAAAAATTGAGAATATAACAACTCCAAAATTCAAAAGATATTTTAATGAAAATATATTTGATTTGACTGAAGAAGATTTCAAGAATGCTTATGTACAATTATGCATATTCAATACTAATATAAATAAAGCAAGATATATTGAAAGAATAAAAGAGATTAAATCAAAATATGCTGAATATAATATCAAGATACAAATTATTGATAATTCACAAGGAGAGACATTAGAGCTTTCTTATTTCAATGCAAATATTGATAAGTATATTGAAGAAAATGTTCCTGAATATCTTAATGATAAATTTATAATAGTCAAAGAAAAAATAAATACAAAAGATATAAAAGATGCATAGAAATATAAGTTGTAATATTAATTGCCCATTATTGGTATTAAATAAAAATATCTGTAATTGGCATGAAAATAAAGAATATAAGAATTCATAATTTTAAGAGTATTTATGGTGAACAGTTTTTTGATTTTGAAAATCTAGAAGGATTAATTAAATTATCTGGAATTATTGGTAGTGGAAAAACTACACTTGGCGAAGCAATTCTTTATGGATTATATGGAAAAGTAAAAGAACATCGTAATCCTGATCTTGTTTCTTGGCATACTAAATCTATTGACTGTTTTGTTGAATTAAATCTTATTTCTAAAAATAGAGAGATATATATTAAAAGATGTATTTCTCAGCCATTAGAAGTAACTGTTGATAAAAAAACAATTGCAGCATCTAATAAAAGAGATACACAAGAAATACTTGAAGAAGAATTTTATGATGTTCCAAAATTAGCAATAGAGAAAATGTGCATTATATCATTCAATGCATTTAAAAATAGTTTAGCAGCAATGACACCAGGTGAAACTAGACAATTTCTTGATGATATATTTGGATTTAAGACATTTACACAATATAATGATCAGATTATTATAGAAAGAAAAAATCAAATTAATGAAAATAATCAACTTAATATTATATTAAATGAAAATCTAAATCAAATTGAAAATCTAAAACAAAAACAAGCTTCACAGACTAAACAATTAGAAATTTCTACAGACATAAATGGTCTTAATAATAATCGTAAAAACATTATTGACAAAGGAATTGAATTAAAAAATAAAAAACAAGAATTAATTGATAGTCTTACAAAAGAAAATCATGATTTGGATGAAGAGATAAAAAAATATCATGATAAGATGACTGAATGTGCAACTCTTGGAAAACAAGCTAAGAATCATTATAATACATTCAAGACTGGAAAATGTCCTACATGTGGTCATGATATAGATATAAATGATATAAATAAGTATAAAGATACAATGAATAAATATGCTGAAGAATGGAAAAAATATAGTGCAGAAAAACAAAAAATAGAAAAAAACAAAATAAATATAAACAATGAATATAATAATAAGATAAATTTAATAGAAAATGAAATGGATCAATTACGAAAATCTATTTCTGATATTGATGCAAATATTAAATCTTATAATGATTCGGTACAACTACTTCAAGATAATTATAATGAACTTATAAAGGAATATGAAGATGCAAATATTGTTCTTTTAGATAAAATTAGAATATCTGATAAGGATATTGGTGAATGGAATGATATGAATGAATTATTTAGCAAGACTCTTAGATATTCATTATTAGATACATTGATTCCACATATTAATAAGTCTATTAAATTCTATATGAATAAGCTAAATCAATTATATGTTGTTGAATATGATCAAGAATTTAAGCCACATATCTATTTTGATGGAAATCCTAAAGAAATAAGCTATTCAGATCTTTCTACAGGACAAAAAAAATCATTGGATATTGGAATCATATTTGGAATTATTGCTAATGTAATATCAAATGTGGAATTTAATATATATTTTTTAGATGAATTATTTTCAAACCTGGATAGTGAAAGTCGTAATATTATGTTAGATTTGCTTAAGAATAATCTAAAAGATAATAGAAGTATATTTGTTGTAAATCATGCAGAAATGGCAGATGATTATTTTGATCATAAAATCAGAGTAAAATTAGAAAAAAGACAAATTAAAGTCAAAGAAGAACCAATTATAATATATAATTCAAAATATGAAAAAATTTTTTAAAAAATATCTTAAAAATTTAAGAAATAATTTTATTTTAATTTAGAAATATAAAATATATATAAATAATTATTTATGGATAATATTGAAGATAAATTAGCTGGACAAATTCCAGAATATATGGGAGAAGAACCATTAATTGAAAAAAACATTCAAGAAGCTGAACCACAAAAAATACCACAAGAACAAGGTTTAGGAAAAATAAATGTAAATAGAAATCCATTAGCTTTTGATGGAGAAGAAGAATCTCGTATAGCTAAAGAAAAACATATTACAAGAGTAGGAGAATCTATTTTTGATAATCAAGAAATTCGTGAAGGTTGGATGGATGTTGACAGAGAATTATTAGGAGATAGAAATATATTCTATCCTGAAACATGGCAATTTAAAGTTCGTCCTGCAACAGTAGAAGCTATACGTAACTGGTCTACTATTGATGATGAAAATGTAAATTCAGTAGATAGAGTATTTAATGAAATTCTTAAAAGTTGTTTAAAGATTGTAACTCCTACTGGACCACTTCCTTGGTATAATATCAATGCATGGGATAGATTCTTTTTTATTCTATTAATTAGAGAATATACTTTTATTAATGGAGATAGTAAAATTGAATATGTTGAAGATTGTCCAAATTGTGATAATTCAGTTACATTTACATTAACATCTGGAAGTTTATTATATGATATGCCTGATCCAGAAGTTATACCAATGTATGATCCAGTTTCAAGAACATGGATTATTGATCCTACTGAATATGGATTAAATATGGAAGAACCAATTAGATTATGGTTACCTACTCTTGAAAAAGATATTAATCTTAAACAATGGGCAATTAATCGTTATCAAGAAAATCCTAATAAAGAACTTGATACTGTTATGTTGAAATTTGTTCCTTGGTTCTTACCTAAGATTTCTAAAGATGACACTATTGCTCAACGTCAGATTAAGGAATTCAAAATGAAATTCAATTCTTGGGATATTGATACTTTCCAATTTATGGATAGTGTAATAACAAATGTTATGGTAACACCAGATACTAAGCTTATTATGAAATGTCCAGTTTGTGGAGAGGAGGTAACTTCATTAATACGATTTCAAAATGGAGCAAGCTCTCTATTTGCTATGGAGAGTAAATTTAAGAAATTTGGTAAAAAATAAACTATATATCTGTAGAGAATGGCATATACAGCCTTCTGAAATAGATAAAATGATTTATTTTGAATATGAACAAATGTTAGAAGATATTCAAGAATTTAATAAAGAACAAGAAAAACAAAATAAACAAGAGCAAAAACAATATAATTCAATGATGAATCAATCTAAGAATATGCAGAATTATAGTAATATGTATAAAAATGCTCAACAGTCTTTACCATCTCTACCAAAAGTTCATTTACCAAAATTTTAAAAATATTAAAGAGAGTTTATTATATAAGCTCTCTTTTAATATATATAATATTATATAATATAATTATATATTATAATTATCTATGAATAAATATGATTATTATATTTCTAATATATTTTTTCCTAAATCAATAACCAAATTTTCTTCAAAACAATATAAAAAACTTATAAATAATAAATATAAATATAAAAATATAATAAAATATCTTTTAAATAGATATAGTGATAATTATTATAATAGAATAGATAATTTAAATTTTTTATTAAAAGAAATATTGTTTAGGATAAAATATCATATAGAAATAATTCCAAAATGCAAAAATTGTAATAAAAAATTAAAAATTACATTTAAGCCAAATAAGCTATATTCAGTATTTTGTTCTTATAAATGTTCAAATTCATATTCTGAAAAAATAAAAAAATACGAAATAACATGTATCAATAAATATGGAGTAAAAAGTACATGGCAACAGCAAAAATCTAGAATTAAAGCTCAAAACACATTTAAATCTTATTATTCTCAAAATAAACTAAATAATACTAAAAGAAAAAATCGTACATTTAATACTTCTAAACCAGAGAATGAATCTTATCAATTACTAAAAGAAAAATATCCAGATGTAATATATCAATATAGAAGCAAAGAATATCCTTTTAATTGTGATTTCTATATTCCAAGTTTAGACTTATATATTGAATGTAATTATCATTGGACACATGGAAAACATCCTTATAATAAAGATTCAAAAGAAGACAATATTATATTGGAAAAATGGAAATCAAAGAGTACTAAATATTATA
>Ga0247610_10003751_pt1 | contig 16487 bp, 16 predicted proteins | sample 174DNAGHGhighgp2_FD_193483 | JGI IMG/M metagenome (GOLD analysis project Ga0247610, IMG submission 193483) | Sheep rumen microbial communities from Palmerston North, Manawatu-Wanganui, New Zealand - 1742 DNA GHGhigh gp2 | ecosystem: Host-associated > Mammals > Digestive system > Stomach > Rumen... | reverse complement strand
TTTTAACAGCATTTATGTCTGCATAAAAACTTGCTCTGTTTAAAGCACCTGTCAATATATCAAATTTAAAGAACTCTATATGGATACACAGATAATAGAATGTGATTGCCATCGCAATGACACCTATGAGAATACCCCATAGACCAAAGATCATCTCACAGAATGTGCCTACTACTGCAAGGGTGATCATTATAGAAATAATCGTAGCTTCACAGTGCCTTTTATGCCTGATCCATATATGAACCGAATAAACATACATGAAAATAGCGTACAAAATGAGCATCGCATGTGGTGTATATCCGAGCGGTCCTCTAACAAGCTCGCCTTCTTCGTTGTATCGGAATATGTTATCAACAAAAAGCGCCATAAATGTAATAATAAGATTAATTCCTGCCGGTATATAGAGAGCTATCTTAAGATATTTCTTTTGACTGTTTCTTAAAGCAATAAGAATTGATTTAACAAGAATAAAGATACGAAGATTATAGCCTAAGCACTGGATAAATGTGTGCACTAGTCCATTCTGGCCTGAAGTGAACGCAAAATAATCGGCATTATCCACAGCCATCAATCCGAGCAACATTAAAAGAACCGGATTGAAAAGCCTTGTCAGCTCATGTTCATACCGATTATTGAATACCAGGAAAATTATCATAAAGATAATTATACAAACTGGCAAAAAATTAATCTGAACGACCTCTTGTAAAAAAGTATCGTGCATAGTACATTCTTCACACAGGCATAGTGCACATCAATGTCGTGCCTGTAGCGGCATCGATGAAGTTTGAAAGACTTCTCCCAAGCTTATACTTGTAGTATCTTAATTAGAATTATATCATCTATTCAATTTTACGTTTTAATTGTATTAAATCAAATTATCCCATTAGGGCTCAAACAATCTATAAATCTTCCAGCATATCCAGAAAAAAAATGGGGAAAAAAAACTGTTAAACAAATAAGTAAGTTTAATTTTTCTAGAAACAGACTTCAAAACTCTATAATTTGTTAAACAAAATTTATCCTTTATATCCTCCAATTCTTTGAGTAAACCATATATACTATCATCTTTGACCCTTGTCGCGCAGGAGAGAATGACGAGATAAAGGTTGAAATTACTTAAAACCAAATAGTCCTTAAAGACGATATCTTCAACATCATAATTAATATAATTCAAGTTCCATATTATTCGATTTTTCACCCAACTCATCCATTTTATATTAGGATTATGTGTTATTGAATTAGGCTGGTCTCTTCTGTATACATAAACATCTTCATCAAAATAGTATACTGCTTTAGCTTTATTCCAAATCTGTATTGAAAAACAAATATCATTAGAGGTTCCTTCATCAAAAAATCGAATATTATTATCGATCAATAGTTTCTTCTTTATCGCATAAAAAACCGCACAATATCCATAGCTAACATCTTTTCTCAAAACCTCTTTCCAAAAACTACTACCACATGAACCATTTTGGCAATTATTGTATAAAAAGCTACCTGTAAATACAGAATAATCACCTGTTGATTCAAAATACGATAGCGTGTTAAATACAACAGTGTCACCATTAAATTCTGGATTTTGCAAGTGATCAATTATTCTATTTAATCCATCTGAAATAATATAATCGTCTGCATCAACAAAGAATATCCACTCCCCAGTCGCAACGGAAACACCCGTATTCCTTGCCTTTCCAGGTCCTCCATTCTTTTCGGTTATAACCTTGATAAAATCATATTTAGAAGCATAATCCTTGCATATCTCATATGTATTATCCGTTGAGCCATCATCGACTATTATTAATTCAATATTATCATTTCTCATACAAATAATGGATTCAATATTCTTACATATGAATTTTTCCACATTATATGCTGGAATAATAATCGATAAAATCACTAATTACGCTCCTTCGATCAAATTGATCTTATTATTTTAGATTCCAATTGGTTCATTATATCCAAATAAAACCATGATTTTTGCCATAAAACTAGGTTGTCCACTAGCCATTTCTCCGTATTCGTACTAAAGCAAACTTCACAGATTCATGAAATATTCTTGTTTTCCCTAGAATTAAAATCCATATAGAGAAAGAAATCACCACACATGCAAGAAGTTTTATAACAATATTTTCAGCAAGAATGCTTGATATCATATATGTCAAAGAAATATCTAAAATTGCGCTAATCAAAATCATTATACTAGACTTTATATAATTGTAGTACTTCTCAGAAGAAAAATAGTATTTGAATAGCAATTTCGAAGTATAAAAGTAATCAATTAAAACTACGGATAATATAGTTGCTAAAACAATACCATTAACTCCCCAATAATATCCAAGAAATATATTCAATATAACATTTAATCCAGATGCCACAACGCCTCTATATAAGCGATGTTTCCATAAACCAGCACCTTTGAAATATATCATGAAAACTTCACACATTTGTAAGGAATAATAATAAATCACAAATAATACTGCTGTGCGAAATTCAAAAAGATATTCTTTTCCCATCCATATTTCCATAAATGGTTGTATCGTACAAAGAAAACATGCTGCTGAAACCACAGTTACCCACATATATAAAAAATTAATTCTTTGAAAATCATAAAAATTCTTTTCAACACTCTCAATCGCAATACTATCTCCTATACTAGCAGTTATTGATGTGGACAGTACATACGTAAGAGTCAATACCCCTGTAAGAATATAGAAATAATTATTATATATTCCAACAATTGATAAACCCAAAAATGACGATATAACTATACTATCAAACGAATTCCTGCTTACAGTCTTAATTCGATCAATTGCAATTGCAAAAATATTAACCCGCATCTCCTTTCTCATATTACTATTTATCTTTTCTTTTCCGATATATTCAGGATATTTCTTTTTTGTTATCTGACTAACGCTAGCATTGTATAGAATCGTAGCAACTGGTAACAAAAACAGATATGAATAATAATTTCTGGTTTTAATTATAAAAATAATCTGGGCAATTTCTACAACAAGTTTCGCAATAGTAGTAGCTATTGTGTTAAGATCATTTCTCTGACCAGCATATAATAACAAAGCCTTATATGCTCCACCGAAATAACTGATAGTGCTATTGATTAGATAAACAAAAAATGCAATGTATATATTCACCCCTAATGGTACATCACCTTTTATCATTTTATTTGTAAATGGAATTATACATATTCCTAGCAAAAAAACCATAGTTCCCATTATCATATAGACTCTATGATAATAATGCATAATCGCTTTTACTTTTATACTATCTTTTTCAGCTAATGGTTTATATAGGTTAAATAAAACAGCTTCACTAAAGCCAAGATCAATGGCATTTAATACCTGTAAAACAGAAGTACAAAAACCATTTACACCTAAATACTCTATTCCAAGGTTATTAATTATCACATAACGAAGAATAAATGGAAGTAATAGTTGTATTGATTTGCATACAAATCCGTATATTGCATTTCGTTTGGAATTCTTTGAACGATTCACTCGTTCTATGTTATTTGTAGCATCGTTGCTCAATATATAAACTCCATATTTCTAATTTCAAAATCACTATAATTGATTAATTCTTAATCCATATTACAAAATATTGTCATTCAATCGTGTTATTTACCATTTATTCTCCATCAAATTCATATCCACCAATTAGCTTTAATATCCTCATTATTATTGATATACAATGATAGTATATCGCTCGCAAAGAAAAATTATTAAATCTGTTTTCTGCCGAAATTGTTGATGTAAATCTACCGCTCCAATCTTGAGTGACTATATGAGGTTGAAAAGCATAAATCTTCACTCCCTTCTTCATATAGTATCTCCAATCATCAGCTCTTATCCACGGATATTCCTCATACATAATATAAGCAGCTGATTGATTAATTAAATATGAAGAAGTCAAATATGCATTAAAAACCTTAACTAACATTCCATTTATCCTTCTATGTAATGGGAAATACCAGTACATACCAGATAATAGTATTACTATCGGTTCTTTGATGTTAATAAATTCTTTTATAGCTTCAACTTTTTCATCTAAGTCTGAACTGATCAAAACATCATCTTCAAATATCACTGCATTTTCACATTTGGAATCAATAATCATTTTATAACACTTCTGATGACTTAACGTGCAACCTATTTCAGATGGAGTGATGTTTTTGGAATACATTTTATATGATTTTAATGTGTCAAATCTTTCATCTATGGCCTCACGAGATAATTCTTTACCATTAATAGCATCTACTATCTCAAAATCTTCTATATGATTCTTTGCCATTTCACATATAATATGTTTTCGTCTATCTGTTGAGTTTTTTAAACTAATAACATATTTCTTCATTTTCCAGACTCTACTCGTTCTTTAACCATTCTTCGAATATTCAATAACCGGCAAGTACACTCTAGTCCTACAATTCTTATTAATCTCGAAACTACATATTGACGCTTATATCTTTTTAATGTATAGCTTGTAATCCATAGGTTCTGTTTTATTACCTCTAGTAATTCATCCGCTTCATGATTATCAAAAGAATACACCAATATACATATAGAATAAAACAGTAACGACATGTTGTTTAGGAAATTGACCTTTAGGTGGTCTTTAATATCTTCTTTACAAGTCATTTTTTTTATATTGGTTTTTATAACTGATAATTTGTCTTTTTCTGTTTCGATTGAGGTTTGTGAAGTTATCGCTCCAGGTCTGCCTCTGTAATACTGATATATCACAATATCTAATGATACTACCCTAGATGCTTCTAGAATTATGAACGGCACAGCCGAAACGTCTTCATATTTTCCTATAGGAAATCCCATTTGATTTTTTTTCCAGAAGAAACGCTTAAAAGCATATTTCCACGCATACCACTCATATATCTCTTCTTGATCAAGTACGAAATCTAAGTATTCCGTTCCACACAGAGATGCCTCTGTATTAATCTGCCTTTTTTTACTTAATGAATTAGTTACTATCTCATATCCGAATTCAACAATATCTGGTTCGTTTTCCGCAATTATTCTATCAAATAATAGTTTAATTGTATTTGGTTTTAGTCTATCATCTGAATCTATGAATAAAATATATTCTCCATTTGCTATATTACATCCTATGTTTCGAGTCATTCCCAATCCTTGGTTTGATTGTTCAAAATACAATATTCTTTTATTATTGGAAGCAAGATATTTACATATTTCACCAGAATTATCATTTGACCCATCGTTTATTAAAATTATTTCATAAGCATCAAATTTTTGGTCAATAATACTATTAACACAATTCTCTATATAATCTTGTGTATTATATACTGGAATAATAAATGAAAAAAATGTTTCACTATTCATACAACCCACCTGTATACGGAACAATCCCGTCTCTGCCCATACCATTTTCACTAATATATAAGTATATATACATATAAGCAAAGAAAAAAATTGCAATTATTAGCTTTAACACAAATCTTCTTTTTCGACTCTTTTCAATATTGATTGCCTCTACAATAAGAAATGGTATTGTAAAAAGTATCGGTGTCATAAAGCGCTGCGCCATACTAATTTTTAGAACCAATAATGAAATCGTCGCCCCAGTAATAGAACTCCACAATAATATGTCATAGTTATCACCAACTACTATCCCATGATGAATAGCCTTACTTTTGGAATAAATAGCAAAAATAACCACGACGATAAAGAAAATGAAATAAGTTACATTGCCAGCTTTAATAAATCTTACTTTATCTGTAAAGTATATATTGTACTTTGGCGAGATACGTATTAAAAAGCTAACTAAAAGACTAATCGATGAATACGCCAATGCTGATATTACAATGAAAAGTGATAGCGTTCTTTTTGTTAATTTGATTTCTAATATACTTACTATAACTATTGGGATGAATGAAATCATTCCGAAATGAAAAGAACACGCGATAATTAATGCTACAATTGCTTGTAAATACTTCTTTGTGAACAATCTATCTAATGCAAAGATGCAGACAAATGCACCTAAAGCACTTCTCTCTTGATTCATTAGGTTAAAAAAAGCCCCTACAGAATAGATCAGATATATCAAATATGTTCTACAGCAACATTTCCTTGAAACAAAAAATACTATTCCCAAAGAAATAAAACAAAGAATGAATTGAAACCCTTTAAACCCCATTCCAATTCTACAAGCCAAACTCATAATTATTATGAATCCTTTTTCAATGCTTGTAGTTGATTTTAAGGATAGTATCCCATTTGACGTTAATTCATATATTCTATAATAGTTCCTCGTATCATGGCCAACAGAAATGCTTCTCAAGGAAAACAACGCAGCCCACGATAAAAAAAGTATTATCCAAACTATGTCTTCTTCGGCTTGAGGAATCTTAACATATTCAAATACTAGTGCTAGTACTAACAAAAATATTGCAATAATTAAATAAATATCCATTTCAAAACTTTAATGCAATTCTAATCAAATTTCTAAATAAATATGGACTGTATTCATATATAATCGATGAGATTCTTATCGTAATCTCATCACCCTGTTTTCTCAATAATTTCATCGCGGAACTCAAATCATATTCTGATATTAATCTTTCAAAAAAAACTCTGTTTCCACTAAACTCTTTTGCTATTGACCATATAGCTCTCGCCACCATGTATTCACCAATATTGTGATCAAAATTTGTATCATTTTGCCAATATTCTTTTATCATTTCATATGCATAAATATTTTGAATCTTATCAAAGCTTTCCAATTTCATTGCTGATTTCTGCCTTAAATGGTACTTGTAAAGATTTTTGTTAATCCATACACCATCGCGACAATGAAATAAGTATTTACACAAAAAAACAGAATCCTCACCATATTTAATATCCACCGGGAATACAATATTATTCTCTTCGATAATGCTCTTTTTAAATATTCCACATGCAAAACTGAACATAGTTTTTCGCTTATGGACATATTTCTCTAGCATTTCATATTTATTAAGTAGTCCTATTTCATTATCAGATTTGTGATGTTTTAAATCAACATCTTGTTTTTTTACAAACGAATATTTGCAAAAAGCAAAATCATGTTTATCATCGCCTAAAGCGTCAACTAAAGATTTGATATAATGAACATCGTAAGCATCATCTGCATCAAGAAAAGTAATATAATCACCACCACACTTCGAAATTCCCCAGTTTCTAGCAGCGCTAACTCCCTTATTATCTTGATAATAATACTTTATATTATGTTTAGCTTCACATATAAATGATTTAATTAATTCCTCAGTATTATCATATGAACCATCATCTATGATGATTATTTCAATATTATCATATGTTTGATTTATTATAGAATTTAAGGTGCATACTATCGTTTCCGAGGCATTAAAACAAGGTACTATCACGCTTACCATTGTATTTTCTCCGTAACAAAACATCTGATATGTATTTCATCATACTTAGTGGCAATAAATAAAAAACAATCTCTCCAGAACACATTATTATGTATTCAAACATATTGCATCCACCTCTTTTTTGATGCAATTTATATACTTTAAATGCCGCTTTTAAGTTTTCTTTACTTTTTCTCCTAACATAGTTATTTTTATTTGCTCTATACAAATAAAGTGAAGAATCTATATTCCTCACATATTTGCCCGACAAAATCACTCTTGAAAATAAATCAAAATCTTCTTTTCGCTTTGTATCAGGATACCCACCCAAATTAATAATCGTTTCTTTCTTGTACATTACTGTTGGATGGTTAAATGGCTGTCTTATTCTCGCAAATCTTCTAATGTCATCATAATCACTAGGGACTCTCCTTGTCGTATGAATATCATCCAGATCATCATAGAATTCATCAATATTACACCCACATACCGTCAAATCATTATATTGACCAAATAGTCGTAATTCTTCCTCACATCTTGTAGAAAGTGAAATATCATCTGCATCCATTCTAGCTACCAATTCATTTCTACAATATGTTAATCCAACGTTTAATGCGTTCGCTAGCCCACTGTTTTCTTTTAAATATACAATAGTAAATATGCTATTTTTTTCATAATCACTTAAAACATCCTCTAAATCTTTACTTATTCTTCCATCAACCACTATTACATATTGTTCTGGTGGTATTGTCTGATTTAGCATACTATCTATTGCAATTTTCAAAAAATCTGATTTATCACCATTATAGACAGCCATTAATACGCTATAATTATAATTCATTATATGTCCTTTTATATTTGAACTAGCATTTTTCAATTTTCGTTATTTGTATTTCAATACTAGAATTCTCTTTATTTATATCAAAACCTTCGGTGCTCTCTTTCTTAAATAGGACCTTCATTGTCTCAAATATAATCTGTATATCCAACAGAATAGACCAATTCATGATATACATCATATCCAGTTTAAGTTTATCAAGTGCTGATGTATTATACTTTCCATAAACCTGTGCATAGCCTGTAAGACCGCCTTTAACTTTAAGTCTGAACGGAAACTCCGGTATTTCCTGGCTATATTTCTCGTTGTGTTCCCATCTCTCAGGCCTAGGACCTACTATACTCATGTCACCCTTTAGGATATTTATCACCTGCGGTAATTCATCTATTCTTGTTCTTCTGATAAAGTTGCCGACTTTAGTTATTCTGTCATCATTCACTCCTGCAGGATGTGGCTTTCCATCCTTCTCTGCATCTACGATCATACTCCTAAACTTTAGGATATCAAATCGTTTTCCGTTCATCGTCACTCTTTCCTGTCTGAAGAATACCGGTCCTCGATCTTCGCACTTAATAGCGATAGCTGTTATCAACATAACAGGAAGAGTTATGATGAAAGCTATAAGAGATAGCACTACATCAAATACTCTCTTGATCGCTCTTTTATACCAAGGCATGCCAATGTTTCTGCACAGATACAGTGGCGTATCAAACAGGTTGATGTTATCTGATGATCTAACTATGATGTCTGAGAGTTTGGGTGTGAAATACACTCTCTTGTCGAGTTCAAAGCAAATCTTCAATATGCTGTTTTTAATCTGACTGGGGATGTCATTGATAAGAACCGCATCAAAACCGTTTATCTCCTGACGAAGAGATTCATCATCGTGATTTGAATATTTGATGCTTCTTGCGATGTGATATTTATCGGCTCTGCCGTTTATCTTTTCATAGAGATTGTTTGAATGATCTCCGTATATCTCAAGTACTTGAAGAGGTGGAAACAGGCTCTGATACAGCCATGACATAGGTAAAGTCATCATAAAACAGGCTGCTATCTGCATGATTGCCATAACAGAATACTCTCCAAGTAATAGGAATACGAATCTAAACTGACCTGAAATAGCCATTGATACGAATACCTGTATGATATCTACAGTGATTGTAGCTACTATCTGAGATGATATGATACCTGTTCTACGATTTACACCGATCTTATATCCGCCCAGGCCGTAGAAAGCAAGTGTAAAAAGCGATGTATATATGATCACGGACATACCCAGGTTACCTTTACCAAGCAGGTAACCGGTATTGTTGTGCTCTGATGCGAAATCATACCATGTAAGGAAGAAAATGAACACGCATATAAGCGTGATAAGGCATGCACATATTCCCCTGTACATATATTTGGTCATTATCCTGTTGTCAGAATAAACTCCGTCTTCGTTATACACCCCTATACCCTCTTACTGTTTCTTTGCAGTAGTTTCGCCTTCATTTACACCTTCTGTACTCTCCTTTTCAAAGAGTATCTTTACAGTGAACAGACATATCTTAAGATCTTCTATTATGCTAGGTTTAGCTATATACATAAGATCCATTAAAAGCTTGTCGTATGGTGAAGTATTATACTTTCCATAAACCTGAGCGTAACCAGTAAGTCCCGCTTTTGCCTGAAGTCTTAATCTGAACTCAGGCATATCCTTTTCATACTCAGCCGATATCTCAGGTCTTTCAGGTCTGGGACCGACGATAGACATATCACCTTTAAGGATATTGAATATCTGTGGAAGCTCATCAAACCTTATCGCTCTGATTATCCTTCCGACCTTAGTGATACGATCATCTTTATCGCCTGTAGAGAGTCTGGCAATGCCATCTTTTTCAGCATCAACTCTCATGCTTCTAAACTTTAGGATATAGAATTCTTTTCCATTCTGAGTTAGTCTTTTCTGTTTATAAAGAGCTGGTCCGCCGTCACTCTTAACTGCTATAGCTGTTATAAGCATGAAGGGTGCAAATACAACCAATAAGAAAAGACTTATAACTATGTCAAATACTCTTTTTAAGATCACATACTCCGGAACTGGCTCATATCTTCTGACATGCATCATGGGCAGATGGAACATATGCACATTTAATGCACTTGCCATGATCATATCTCCGATTCTGGGTATGACATATACATCAATATCCGCTTCAACGCAGTATTTAATTATCATGTTTCTTTCATGACTGTTAATACCTGATAAAAATATGGTCTTGTATTCATCAAGCTTATGAAGATCAGAAAGTATATCTGATACAGGATATGTTGCTTTGACATCATATCTCTTGCTCATACCATATTCATCAACCAGTTTTTCAAGGCCCATTCGGTATTCATATATAACAGCACTGCTTACTGGCTTATGAGTTGCAAAATACCACTTATGAGCAATAAGTGACCACAGTACACTTATACACATCTGCATAAGGAAGCAAAATGTCATAGGTACTAAATTCGGGAAATAAAGCGATACCAACCATGTGAACATGAAAATTATGGCATCAGATACAACAATGCCAAGGAACTGGCTATATATGATCTCAGATATTGACACAGTCGCTATATGAAAGCTGTTGTATGATCTGCTGCACATGAAGTAAAGTATCGCAAAGATGAAGATAACTAACAGGTCTCCCTTGAAGTAATACTTTACTACTGCGTAATCTTTGTAATACAGATACCATACAACTGCCCACATTGCTGTTATAAGAACAACGTTTGCAAGCTTTAGGATTCGTATGGGAATGTTTTTAATGCTCTTTTGGTCCACCTTGAATACTCCCGTCTTTTACTTGTTTGTATCTACTTCCCTGTAGAACACACTGATGATGAGGTCATAGAGTTTTTCCTCATCGGGATAGAATTCCTCGAACTCTTCTCCCATCTTTGTTTCACCCTCTATCATGTGAAATTGACTCTCAGAGAATTGATACCCTGCAACCTCAGGTGCAAGATATGCCACCTCGTCGAATGAAACGTTTGTAGTCATATATGGTGTTATATCCTTATAAAGTTCACTTACAACACCTATATCATCTTTAACTGCCGCTTTTGCCTGTGCCAAGAAGATTGTAAGATACTGCTTCTGTCTTGCCAGTCTTCTGTCGGCAGATCCGAATTCCTCGAATTCTCTGTCTCTTATATACCAGTAAGCTTGATCACCCTTTAGGTGAACTGTTTCGCCTTCTTTTATTATCCTCTTATTATTTCCGTTATATACATCCTCAAGTGCTTCGAGATTAACTCCGCCAACCGCATCATTTATGATAGGAATCGCTTTCATGTTTATTGCTGCATATCCATGTATTGGTAACTGATACATGAGTTTTCTGACTGCATCAACCTCATACTCACAGCTTTCCTCAACACCATTGCCAAATCCATGTTGCACAGCTATCTGAGCCTTAGTTGTTGTTACATAGTCGCCATATTCGTTATAAATATCTATATCTGTCATGGTATTCCTGTTGATACCTATAACAGATATGGTCTCCTTTTTGCTATCCAGTACCAGTAAGAACAATGCATCTGCCTGACCGCCGTTTGTTCCTTCAGCCACCTGCTTTACTTTGCCATTCTTGTCGACGCCCATGATGAGGAAGGTCATTATATCGTCATTGTATTCATATATCTTTCCGTTATACTTGATCCAGCCTTCTTCCCACTTTTCTTTTTCTTCAGGCGCTGCAAGCGCTGTTTCTTCGGTAATGATAACGGGATGAGACTCAACCGTACTGTTCTTTAACCTGTTCTTACCGACTGTTCTTATAACAAGCGCTGATATAAGTGTAAGAACGATCAATCCTGCAATTGTAGATAAGCTTATTATCAGTGCTTTCTTCATGTTAATCCTTTGTTTATTCTTCCTCTAACAGGATCGGCCCAAGATCAAGATATTCTATAACCTCTCTGTTTATGGTCCCGGCAGCATCGTTAGTAAGCGCTCCTATCACAACCAGTTGCTGTCCTTCATCCGTATCTATAGTAAGAGTTGTCAGGAACTTGTACTCATCTATATCGTTCCATCCCTCTCTTATCTGCTTTCCCATTACCTTTTCATTGTATATATCATCAAGGAACTCTCTTGCCCCGACTGCATCGGCAAAACTGTATGCATCAAAAAGATCATTGTTTTCTCTTCTGTATACCGCCCATATGGTATATGTCAGTACATTGTCAGGTAAATATATATAGAACTCATAATTATCTTCAAAAAAATCGGGATTTTCGAAATTTACAAGATCCTTAAAGAGTTCTTCACTGCCATGTATTACTGTATTGAAGTCACACATATCAGGCATGTTGTAGATCTCTATATATGCAGCTCCTATGCCGTCATTTACCTTGTCTGCATTACATGTCTTATACCTATCAGGTTCTTCATAACTTTGAAGCAACGGTCCGTCTATCGATGTACCAGGTACCGTTATCCATCCCCATATATCAGAGTTTTTTTCCTGCAGTTTGAGAACATCTATGCTCAGTGACTCATTCGCTGTTTCTTCAACCGTTTCAGGTACAGACTCTTCTTCTACGATCACATCTGTCGGTTTGGGAGTTTCATCCACAACTACTTCTTTATTTCCACAACCACTGATGATAATACCTGCAAGTCCGGCTGTAGCGATCATCGCTATGGTCTTTAGCAGTTTATATATTGAATTCTTCACCATCGTCTATTATCTCTCCCGATACTGCATCTTCGAGTCCGATTATGTCATCATCCAATATTATTCTGCTGGTTGTCTGTCTGGTTACACCTCTTAGAGCATCTTCTTCACTTATGAGCTGGCTTCCTCTAGAGCCGTATCTTCCGTAATCACCGTAATGGCCGTAATACTTGCCATAGTATTTGCCGTAATACTTGCCATATCCGCCGTAAGTTCCCTTGCCCGACATATCTACCTTATTGAGCACTACTCCGAGTATCCTGCATCCTGCTTTATCAAGCTGTCCCTTAACAGTCTGAGCAAATCTGTAACTGATAGCATTTGATTCTATTACTAAAACGGTTCCGTCGCATTTTGTACCTACAACAGCAGCATCGATAACTGATCCCAAAGGAGGAGCATCAAGTATAATGTAATCAAATACTCCTCTGAGTTTCTGCAACAGTGCACTGAATTCTTCACCACCGAGCAGTTCTGATGGGTTCGGAGGTACAGGTCCAGAGAATATCAGAAACAGGTTGCTTACATTGGTGGAATATACGACCTCAGCCATAGGAGCTTTACCAATAAGCGCATGAGTAAGACCTTTTCTTACTCCACCTGTCTTGTATCTTCCGACAAGCACGGATTTACGAAGGTCGCAGTCAAGCAGCAAAGTCTTGTTTCCAGCCTTTGCAAATGCCTTAGCCATCTCCATGGCACAGCTGCTCTTTCCTTCGTTCGGTGTACAGCTGGTTACAGCGACTGTCTTTATATCACTTCCACAGAATTCTATATTGCTTCGAAGCGACTTGAAAGCTTCGCTCACTCTGTAATCATCTTCAAATGAAAATGTTAGATTTACTCTCTGCATATCTTATCGCTTTCCTTTTTTTCTCTTCTTCTTTGAATCAGCTTCGCTTTCAATAATAGGTATGATAGCAAGTGTTGAAAGTCCCAGATATCTTTCAACATCTTCTGATGTCTTTATTGTGTCATCAAGAAGGTATTTGATGAGTACCATAGCACATACGAACAGTACTCCCAGCATACCAGCTATAACCGTCCATTTTAGATAACTTGGACCCGCCTTTTTAGTTGGCATGTTTGCACTCTCTACAACATTTACCGCATCAATATCCATAACGTTACCGATATGATTAGATGCGCTCTCTCTGATCGCATTTGCAATGTTCATTGCTTCTACCGGATCCTTATCGGTTACGGTAATTGCAACGATACGGGTATCAGTCGGTGATGAAACGCTCACCTTTTCCTTTAATCCCTGATAGTCAAGATTAAGTCTCAGTTTCTGTATAACTTCCTCTAAAACGTATCTTGAATTGATAAGTTCAGAGTAGTCCTTTGTAAGCTGAGTACCTAGCTGCATATCGGAATATGTAACGTTCTGACTCTCGTTTTTATTTAAGATATAGATCTTTGTGGTTGATTCATATGTGGGTGCTATCACAAAGAAGCTGATGGCAAATCCGATCAGTGCAGTGGTTATACCAACCAACAGGATCAAAAGCCATCTGCTAAAAAGCAGTCCCATTATCTCGAGCAAATCTATCTCGATCACATCATTGTTGTTCTTGTTTTCCATGTCCGGTCCTTATCTAATTATCTTGTCTTCGAGGATACATAACGGGTTATCCATAAAAATCTTTATTGCCGTCTCTTCCCCGTACTTCCCGGTTATATATTTAACACACTTTGTAAGTGTCGGTGTTCTCTTTTTATCTTCATGTGCATCTGTCGCAACGAAAGCCACCAAGCCTGCTTTCATCATACTCTTGCACTTGCTCTTTATCTGCCAGCCAACTTCTCCCATAAGAGAAGAAGCATTTATCTGAAGGTAGCAGCCCTTATCTATAAGTTCGTATGCCCTGTCTGTTTCCTTCATCACATTTATGTATCTCTCAACATGAGCGATGATTGGGAAATATCCAGACAAAAGCATATCCTCCACGCCTCGTTTGATATGCTCCCAGTCATCCATCGGGTTGTATTCCAAAAGGATGTATCTCGAACCTGCCATTGAAGCAGCTTTGCCGATGCTTAATCTTTCACTGACATCCGATCTGTAGAATATCTCGTTACCCGGATACAGATTTATATATACGCCTCCTTTTCTTGCTATACGTTTTAGTTCATCTATTCTTTCTACCTGTTCAAAGGCATATATATTTCTTCTGTTTGGCTTATTATGCGGAGTTAAAATGATATCTGTTATTCCATCATCCTGAGCCATCTTTAACATCCTAAGGCTCATTTCGATCGACTCGGATCCGTCATCAACTCCCCACAGTATATGATTATGTATGTCAAAAATTCTGTCCATCTGATAATTCTTTAATATAGCCCTCCCCTTTCGAGGAGGGCTGACCCTTTCGGGATACGCTTCACGAAAAAACTTGACTGCCCGCAAATTATTTGTGGGCCTTATCATGCATGATAAAATAACTGTGCTGATTACTCAGCTAAAACTACTACGTAACCTGAGCCCTTAAGGACTACATCTACATGTTCGTCTCTAACTTTACTTGTAAGCTTAACCATCTCGTTTCCTACCTTCTGGTAAACGCTTACTTTGTCAGTAGACTTGATTCTTGGACAATAGAAACTTGTCTGAACGCTCTGATCAAATCCGTTCTTTATTCCGAACGTATTAATGATCTTTCTGTTTCCTGCAAAATCCTTTACAGACTTTACTACATTCTTGCCCAGTTTGAAAATATGGATCGTATAGTTGATCTTCTTTCCGTTAAGGTAGATGCCTGTAGGAATTCCCATAGGTGCAACATCGTCGATTCCATCGATGGTAACAACCGAGTTGTTGCTGTATTCCTGTTCGCTCATACCTGCGTCTTCAGCAGCCTGCTGTAAAGCAGTCTTTCCACCGTCATTGTTGCTTGAGACAGTTGCGCTTACTGCCTGTGCAGAAGGTGAAGGAGCTGCGAAAACCGCGCCTGAGAAAGTCATAACACCAACTAATACTAATGCTAAAAACTTCTTCATTCCGATTAGTTTTCTCCTCTCTGTGTTCTGTGAAGCGTATATATCATCATTTTCATGATAATACCGTTAATTATTTGCACCGCTTCCGGTCTCAGTCTTTAAAGTATCCTGCGGATACTTGGCCGGAAATTCTCTCGATGCTTTTGCAACATTGCCGTCATAATCGCAGACAGCATAGTAAACTACCGCGACATTTCTTTCCTTGTTTTCAAGGATCTTTTCGATAACGATTCTGTCGGTCATATCTCCGTCTTTATTATCTGTTGCTGTCATCCCAGCAGTAAGAAGCGATGTATCCATATCAGGAGTATATACCGTATTGTCTGCAGTGAATGCCATCCTGGGTTCAACCCTGTCCTTTTTGATATAAAAGAAGCCGCAGATACATATGAGTAAAACGTCTATTGTAATGAGTAAGAATATCACCCACGTATTTTTTTGCATAGTATCCCCTTAGTATCCATATTATGTCAATTAAAATTATAGGCAAAGCGCCAAAATATGTCAACTTTTTTCAGCATCGAAAAAGACC
>Ga0247610_10003750_pt1 | contig 16491 bp, 34 predicted proteins | sample 174DNAGHGhighgp2_FD_193483 | JGI IMG/M metagenome (GOLD analysis project Ga0247610, IMG submission 193483) | Sheep rumen microbial communities from Palmerston North, Manawatu-Wanganui, New Zealand - 1742 DNA GHGhigh gp2 | ecosystem: Host-associated > Mammals > Digestive system > Stomach > Rumen... | reverse complement strand
AGAAGGCACCGGAGCTGATAAACAAACTCATCGAAGGAACAAAGGAAATACCGATGAAAATCCTCGGAGCGCTTAAGGATTCCGTGATCCCCACGATTATGGAATCGCTCCCGGAATTGATGGCTTCATACCTTGAGGAATTACCAGCCATGCTGCAGGACGAGGTCGATTTTTTGGCCGAGTTTTTACCCATGGCCGTAGGACTCATAACCGATTTGATAAGCATGATGGCCGAGAGCATGGACGACACGTACCCGATAATCATGCAGGCTTCGGTAGAGCTCATGACGATTTTTATAAATGCGCTCTTAGAGAACCTACCAGCCTTGATTCAGGCAGCGCTGATAATCATGACGGCATACACTGACGGAATCATATCCGCTTTACCGCAGATAATATCGGCGATTTTGCAGATCGCAGCACAAGTCATCGCAACGATAATCGAATTAATCCCGACCTTGATAGCGACAGCGGTAAGAATCATAACGGAGTTTTTAACAACCATCGTTGTGACCGCAACCAAGTTTTTGACGGGCGATTATTGGAAGAAGATGCTGGACGGAATCATAAAAAGCTTTACCAACATCGACTGGAAGGGAATCGGCAAGATGCTGACCGAAGGACTCGCAAACGGAATCACCGCAGGCTTCACAAAAGTCAAGGATGCCGTGACCGGAGTCGCAAACGGAATAAAAGACAAATTCACAAGCATATTTGACATACACTCGCCGTCAAAACTTTTTGAATATTACGGCGAAATGCTCAACCAGGGCCTCGCAGAAGGAATCGAAGAAGGCAACGCAATAAAATCAACCCAGGACCTCGCAGACGACATAGAGGGAGCATTTAACGCAACCCTCAAAGCAGACGAAAACGTGAACGGATCCGTGGGAATTGGAGGCGGAATAACCTACGATTTATTGACGCAGGCAATCGTTGACGCTTTGACGATTATGGCGCCGGAGCTTCAGAGCAACATCAATCTCCAGGCAGACACAACCGGAATCGTTAAGGCCGTCGTGAAAGCCAACAGAGACGCCGTGAACCGAAACGGAAGGGGAATATTCGCATGAGCTACGCAGGATACCGAATCATTATAAACAACATAACGGTCCCCAATAGCATGATCCAAAAGGGGACCTGGGTATTCAACCCGAAAGACAGAATCGTGGCCACCTGGAAAGATGGAAATCAGACAGAGCATAGAAGGATCCTACCGAACGCAAAAACAGAGATCTCATTCAGCATAAAGGTCAGGACCGAAGAAGAACAGGCCACAATCAATAGCATCTTCGCACAGAAGGAAAACATACCGGTCACATTTTACAATGACTTCACAGGAGACTACGACACCGGCCTGTTTTTCATGGACACACCACAGATAAGCCACAAGGATACGATAGACGGAATAAGATACAACGCAACGCCCGTCCATTTAACCCAATATTAGGAGAGAGACATGCTGAACGTAACAGACGCACAAAAGACCGCTTACATGGAAGCGGTGGGATTATTCCAAGTAACCGTCACGTTCCCGAATAAAGCATCGGCCACACCAGGCGAACCTTTGAAATTCACAAACGAAGATCTGGTGGAGGAAAGCATCGAGCTGATAGAAAGCATAGAAGACAGCCAATACTTGCAATTCAAAGGATGCATCGCTTCACAATTGGACTTTAAAGTTGCAGACATCGTCCAGGATTTGCGAGGCGAATACGTGGAGGTCGATATCAAAGCAGGAACCACAGAAGCCCTGCCGCTTTTTAGAGGTTACGTCTACACCCAGACGAACCAAACGCAGGAGGATATATTTACTGAATTTTCATGCTTTGACATTTTGAAGAACGTAAGAGGAGAAGACATCAAGGCCTGGTACGACGCCTTGACGTTCCCGATTACGATAAAGAACTTCAGAGATTCGCTCTTCACACACCTGGGAATCGAGCAGGCCGCTGCGACGCTCCCAAACGACGCACAGCGCATCAAAAAGGAATCGGTCGACACTTTATACGCCGGAGACGTTCTCGAAGCAATATGCCAGGCTAACGGACGCTTCGGACAGATAGGAAGAGACGGCAAATTTTATTACAGAACGCTGGACATCATAACCGAAGGATTATACCCCAGCACACACACGTTCCCATCCTCGACCACATACCCGTCAGGAGAGAACGCAAGGGCAATCTTCTCACCGAAATATTACCGGAGCGTGAGATACGAACCCTTCTCAGCAGAGGCAATCGACCAGGTCATAATCGTGAAAGCAAACAACGCCACAGAGCGAGCAGGAAGCGGAACCAACGCCCTGGTCTTGGAAGACAATATCGTGGCCCGGAATTTTTCAAGCTTCGCAACACCGCTGGCGAACATTTACGCAGAGGTTGAAAGAAGGCCATACATACCGATGGATCTAAAATGCGTGGGTTTGCCTTTCATGGAATGCGGCGACATTTTCCTTTCATACACCACGAAGAACGTCGTGAGGTCTTACATTTTGAGACGAAGGCTAAGCGGCATCCAGGCGTTGCTTGACAATTACGAAGGAGACGGAAGCCAATACAGACCTTTATACCAGGAGAGCCCTGAACAAAAGAGCACGGCGAACAGAACACAAGGCGTAGCAAACGCATCGAGAATCGAAGCGGTCAACGGACGCTTTGAACACCTGGACGCAGACAAAATCGACACCGGAACGCTTAAGGCAGAACGCATCGGAGCAAACACGATAGCGGTCGAGAAGCTTACAGGATCGATAAGCAACAACAACTGGGTAATAAATCTAACAAACGGAACGCTGACCATAGGAAACATAAGCGCAAATAACATAAACACAGGAACGCTGAACTCAGGATTGATAGCCTCGAATTCGATATCGGCATCGCAGCTGAAAGCGGATTCATTCGCATCATGGGACCTTCAATGCCAGAAGTGCTCATGCACAACCCTCTGGGTAGGAGGATACCGATACACAGGAGAATACGTCTCATCGCTCGGCGGCTATTTTTTGAAGAGAGTATAAGGAGGAACAAAATGAAGCAAATCATCGGACACGTATACGGAAACACAAAGGAAGACGTCAAGGAATTAATCGACGTCATGGAAAACGCAGGATACGAGATCGCATACGAAAGCGACTCCCACACAAGCGCATCAGTCATAAAGGAAATGCCAGATGAAGAATAGCGAAATAAGGAACTGCGAAAAGGAAATCGTCGACGTTTTGAATCGTTACGATTTCCCGTTCGAATTTAAGAGAATCATGCTCTCGAACCTTGCCAGGATGTGCGAGAACGAAGCGAACAAAGCAATCTTAGCAGAGAGCGAACCAATCGAAGAAAAAGGAGAATTATAACATGCAAAAGGCATTTGTTAAAAAGGATCCGCCATGGGTAGATTTGCCATCGATTGACACACCGATAATCGCTGCAGAGCTTAACCGAATCGAAGACGGAGTCGACACGATAGACAGCAGAGTCGTAACGATGGACACCACCAAAGCGAACCAGGTGGACCTCCTGGAGTGCTTCAAAGCAATAACATTTGATACGGCAACAGGAACCTTCACGTTCACACGATGGGACGGAACCACGGTACCGATTAACACCGACATCGAAAAAATCGCCGTCAATTTCGATTACGACGACGATCCCACAAGCGCACACTACCAGAACCTGGTGCTCACATTAAGCGACGGAACGGTCAAATACGTCGACCTTTCAGCGCTTATAACAGAATTCGAATTCACAGACAGCGCAACAATCGGCTTCACGGTTTCGTCCAGCGGAGAAGTCACCGCAATCGTTAAGAACGGAAGCATAACCGCAGAGAAGCTCCAGCCGAACTACCTGGCCGACGTTACCGCACAAGCAAATGCGGCAGCAGCCAGCGCAACAGCGGCAGCAGGATCAGTGCTTGACTCAGAAGCATGGGCAAACGGAACCAGGAACGGCACGGACGTACCGAGCACAGATCCCGCATACCACAACAACGCAAAGTGGTGGAAAGACAAAGCGCAGGAAATCGCAAGCGGAAGCATCGGAGGCCTAAGCGACGTAACAATCGACAATCCCCAGCAAGGCCAAGACCTCGAATACAACGCAACAAGCCAGGAGTGGGAAAACAGCGACGGAACCAAGAAAAGGATCCTAAACCTCGTCAACAAGACGACCACTTTTAATTCAGACGGCACGATATCGATAACCGGCCCGGATTACACCGAGCTCATAACCTTTAACGCAAACGGAAGCATCACAGACGCCGTAACGATGAACGGAAAAGTGACCACAAAGACAACAAGCTTCGCAGGAAACGTGATAACACAAACCATTGTCGAAACGAACGCATAGGAGGAAGAACAAATGGCATACGATGATACAAAATGGGGAGGCTTCGCAAAAATAATCGTTGACACCTCGACATTGACAGCCGGAGACACGGTAAGAGTCCGCTCGATGACGGACGCAAATGCGATCTACGACAAGACGGTCGTAACAGCAGGAACGCCTATTCTTTTTGAGACCGAAATCTTCAAAGATTACGTCAAGATCTGCACGGTCCAGGATATAGGAGGAGTCGCAACAGAGATAGGCGGCGTTTACAAAACGGTCGACTACGGCCAGACTTTATTTGTACAAATTATAGACAAAACAACGCTTCGAGGATGGAAAGACATCGTTAATTCTCATAGCGAAAGCAGCCTCCTGGCTACAGGAGACGAGGTAGACATCACAGTAGGAACAAGCCCGTGGACTATGATAAACGCAGGAATGGGAATTTACCACGCACACGATATCCTGCTCGTTTCCAAATATTTGTACACAACAGGAAGCAGAACAAACGGTAATTCGTTTGACAGCACTTTTTATGCCGCTATTGCACAAATTGATAGAGAATGCATAACCATAAGAACGCAACAAACTGAAGCATCGGGATCGAGCAATCTTGAAACAAATAATAGATACGTATGGAGTCCAAGCGAAAAAGAAGTAAGTGGTAGCGGAAGAATTGCAGATTCACAATACACTCAACCACCTGTTCAATTACCAATTTTTACAACACAAGCACAAAGACTAAAATCATTGGTTGGTGGCTCGGCAAGAGAGTGGTGGACTTGTGATGGCTCGGGTAATAGTGGTTCTGGACTTTATGTAACTACATCAGGAACTATAGGTGCCAAATCGCAGAACGACAGTCTTGGACTTTTACCTTGCTTTTGGTTAGTAGCAGACGCATAAGGAAGGAGAGCCAGGATGAAATATTTATACCGAAATATTGACAACACGATCATCGACATCGTGGACGACGTGAAGCCCGTGAGAATCAACGAGAACGGAATCACGATACCCTGCTACCCGGACAAAGCGCAGGGCTTCATGGGAAACGGAGAGAGAATCTACCCGAAGATGGGAACGAACCTCATCCCCACATTTGAGGACGTGAAAGATTGGATCGGCGTAGAGGAAATACCCGAATACGTGAGGCCCAGGATTTACAAATACGAGGATGGAGAATTCACAGAAGCAGAAGGGTACGAATTAAGCGCAGGAGAGCTCACCACATCGACGCTCCAGCAGAGAGCTGACATCGATTACATAGCCATGGAAACCGGCGTGGACATTTAGGAAGGAGGACCAGGATGAGTAAGAACTTCGAGAAGGTAAAATATTACTACGACCACGGCCTCTGGGACAAAGAGAGAGTCCGCAACGCCGTAGGCAAATGGATAACACCGGAGGAATACAAGCTAATCACCGGCGAAGATTTCCCGGAATAAAAAAAGCCTACCACACGACAAAAGATTCATGCTATAATTGACAAAAGGAAGGATCTAAAAAAAGGATCCTGAAGGGAGAGACAAATGATGGAATGGTGGCAGACAACGGTCGTGATTTTGACCGGAGTTTTAACAACGCTGAACGTTATCGAAACGATAAGCGGAGGCGTAAAGACAGCAAAGGAGCCTGCGGAAGACTTGAGACGAAGAATAGAAGACCTGGAAAGAAAGAACGCAGAGGAATACAAGCGCATCTTCGAGAATTACGATAAGGAGATCGCATCGATTAAGGAAGGCAACAAGGTAACGCAGAGAGCGCTCCTCGCCCTTTTGAAGCATTCCATCGACGGAAATAACATAGAGCAGCTGCAGAAAGCAGAGGAGAGCCTGACAGATTATCTGGCAGACAAATAAGAAGGAGGAAGAACCATGAACATTCAAGTTTTTTTAACCGGATTATTAATCGTTTCGCTTTTGACAACCCTTACAACCCAGGGAGTAAAAGCAATCATGAAAGAATTTAAAATGACGCCTTACAAGACCACAATGGCAAGCATTGTTTCGGTCGTTTTGGCAGCAGCACTCAGCGCAGGATACGCAATCGTAGAAGCGATACCCGTAACACCCGCATACATCGTCTGCAGCATAGCGCTCGCATTCCTTGGATTTTTATGCGCAACAAACGGATACGACAAGGTCAAGGAAGCGCTCGAACAGATCCTCGGAGGAAAGAAGAAATGAAAAGCGCAGAATTCATCCAGAGATTAATCGAGATACCACAAAAATACAAGACAGCCTACGCTAAGGGAACCTTCGGACAGAGGGCCACAAACGGAACCCTGGACGCAAAGGCGAAGCAATACCCAGCCTGGTACATTCCGAACGGCGTACCGACCAGGCTAAACAGATTAAAAGCACTACCGGACGACACCCGATTATTTGACTGTTGCGGCCTCGTAAAAGCGGTGGCCTGGAATTTCCCGAACACGGTCTACACTTCGAACGGCGTCAAGGATTACAGCGACCAGACCATGTGGGACGCATGCACAGATAAAAGCCAGAGCTTCACACAGATACAACCCGGCGAGCTTTTATGGATGCAAGGACACGTAGGCGTATACATTGGCGAAGGAAAAGCAATCGAATGCACAGGCTCATGGGAATCCAAGGTCATGATTACATGCGTGCAGAACATGGGAACGATAAACGGATTACACGCAAGACGATGGACCGGACACGGCAAACTGCCGTTTATTGAATACACAGGACAGCAGAAGGAACCCACACAGACGGTGCCCGATTATTCAAAATACCCGGTGCTTAGATTTACCAAGAACAAACAGGGCCGATACACAACCAGAGGCGAATACGTGAAGATCCTGCAGCGCCTCCTCATTGCAAAAGGATACGATCCAAAAGGCGTCGATGGAGTCTTCGGTCCTGGATGCAACGCCGCCGTTTTAAGATTCCAGAAGGAGAACACAGACACCAACGGAAAGAAGCTCGAAGTCGACGGATGCGTCGGCCCGAAGACATGGGGAGCCTTATACAAATGATGGACGAGAAAAACATCCCGTACTTTTTCCACGAAGGAGACATGGCCCGAATGGAAAGAACGAACAAAAGACTTTTTATAATTTGCCTGGTTTTGATTTTCGTGCTTCTCGGAACAAACGGAGCCTGGATTTTTTACGAATCACGATTCGAAGACATAACCGTCGAGCAGGAAGTCGAAACCGGCGAAGGATCCGCAACGATAACAGGAGTAGGAGATATAAGATATGGCGAAAGTGAAGCAGACCGTGAAAGTCCGCAGGAAGAAAACCCGTAAAGGATACCGCACCTGCAACATGTGCCACGGCACCGGAAAGATAAAAGGATGAGAGAATACACAAACTCAGAGATAAGCCACTCCATCGACGAGCTGATACATTCCGAGAGAGACAGAGCGCTCCTGAAGCGCAGATACATCGACGGAAAGACATACGAAGCACTGGCGGAGGAATTCGAGCTGAGCGTTTCACAAGTCAAAAGAATTATTTATAAACACGAAAAAAATCTTTTTTTAAGGAGGAAGAATCGATGAAGACAATCGAAATCAACTAAGAGACAAAAGAGATCCCCTGATGAACCGAAAAGGCACTCGTACAACGGGCGCCTTTTTTGTATCCTTAAGAAGGAGGATGAGGACATGGATATGAAAAAGCTTTACACCAAACTGAAAGAGGATCCAAGCATAAAAGACATTCCCGCTATTTACGTTTTGAGAGTGGCAATCGCCATAATTCAGATCATAAACAGCGGAGAATGCTTTTTTTATTCAGGGGAGGATTTATGTTCGTAGAATACAACCCGAACCCAGCAGGAAGAAGAGTCCAGGACTGCGCCGTGCGAGCTGTAGCGAAGGCCCTCAATGAGGACTGGGAAACCGCATACATTCAGCTGGCCATGAACGGATACGGCATGGGAGACATGCCAAACGCAAACAGCGTCTGGGGCGCCCTGTTGAGACAAAACGGATTTTATAGACAAGCGATACCGGACAGGTGCCCGGATTGTTACACAGCGGAAGACTTCGCAAGAGAGCACCCAAAAGGAACCTACGTCCTGGGATTTGGAAACCACGTCGCCACGATAAAGGACGGCACGCTTTATGATTCATGGGACTCATCAAAGGAGATCCCGCAATATTTCTGGTATTTGAAGGAGGAAGAAAATGGCACCCTATAACCCTTATTTTTACCCGAACCAATACGGCCAGACAATGGCCCAGCAACCACAGCAGCAAATGAGCCAAGTGCCCATAAACAACACCTTGATTTTAGTCCGATCCGAAGACGAAGCCAGGAACTACCCAGTAGGCCTCGGAACCAGCGTGACATTCAAGAACGAAAGAGAGCCGTACATCTACTCGAAAACAATGGGATTCTCGCAATTAGATCGCCCCGTATTCGAAAAATACAAGCTGGTCAAGGAAGAAACCGCCGAACAGGAAATAGGCACCGCAGAGGCGACGATAAGCGCACTCAGAGGCGAGATAGAAAAGCTCTGGGATGAAATCACAAGCCTGAAGAAGAAAAAGGAGATAGACGATGAATCCGTTTAATTTGATGCAGGCCCTCATGCAGATAAAACAGAACCCGATGGCGATCCTGGGCCAGAGATTCAACATACCGCAGAACCTAAGCAACCCGAACGACATAATCCAGCACTTGCTGAACACAGGACAGGTAACGCAGGAGCAGGTCAACCAGGCAATGCAGATGAGGAATAACCCGATTTTTAAGAATTTTCGATAAATAGATCTAAAAAACGATATTGAAGTCGGTGCACAGGCTTTGATATAAACGGACCACCCGAAAAGAGGATGGCCCCTGACCATGAAAAAATTAATGGAGGTAAAAAACATGGCATTAACAGACGAAAGTAATGGATTTTACATGCCCGTAGCGCCCGCATACAGCGGAAACAACGGCGGCGGCTTTGGAGGCTTCGGAGGCGACTGGGGCTGGATTGTATTACTCCTTTTATTAGCCGGAGGCGGCTGGGGTAATGGATTTGGAGGAGGATATGGAGCAAACGCCCTCGGTTATGATTTCCCTTGGATTTTGAACGGCCAGAACGGAATCAACAATAACGTTTCAAACGGCTTCAGAGACAACATGCTCCAGGACAGCATCACAAGCGTAAGAGACGGCATAAGCGCCCTTTCAACACAGCTCTGCGGATGTTGCGGCGACACCCAGATGGCAATCGCAAACCTTGGCGCAAACATTGAGCAGGGAGCAAACGCAAGACAGATCGCAAACATGCAGCAGGCATTCAATGCACAGACAGCAATGCTCCAGGGATTCAATAACATCCAGGCACAGCAGGCAGAGTGCTGCTGCGAGAACCGCCTCGGAATTGCAAGCCTTGGATCCGACATCGCAAGAGAAGCATGCGCAACCAGAACAAACGACACCCAGAACACACAGTCAATTCTTAACGTTATCAACGGCGGCATTCAGTCAATAAAAGACCAGCTCTGCCAGGACAAGATCGACGCAAAGAACGACGAAATCTCCGCATTACGCCAGCAGATCGCAATGAAAGACCTCGCAGCTTCACAGACAGCACAAAACGCATTCATAGCGCAGGGCTTCAATGACGAGATAGATGCGCTTTATAACCGCCTCAATTCTTGTCCCGTGCCCACAACACCCGTATACGGACGCACCCCGATTTTCCAGTGCAACAACAACGGATGTGGATGCGGATGCGGTAATTTTTAGGAGGTAGAGCCATGGCTGAATATTTAGCAAACGCACCACAGAGCGTGGCCCTAAACGGCCCGGTGCTTTTTACAGCTTCTATCCCTTGCAATTCCGGCTGCGTTTACCACGAAGACGAGACGGGGATTTTTATTCTTAAGGGCAAGACCACTAACTGCTTCGCAAGATACCAGGTAACATACAACGGAAACATAGCGGTACCCACAGGTGGAGATTTGACACCCATCGCAATAGCGATAACCGTCAACGGAGAACCCAGAGCAACAAGCAGGGCAATCTTCACACCCCAGGCCGTAGACGAATACGGAAACGTTACCAGCACGGCAATCGTGACCGTTCCCAGGGGCTGCTGCTTCACAGCATCGGTACGTTACATTGACGCAATGACAGACGATCCTGCGACAGAACCCACACCCGTGATAACCGTTCAGAATTCGAACCTGGTAATCAACAGAATCGCATAGGAGGGCAAGATGGAAAAATTATACGAATTAAAAGAGACTCTCTGCGAAGAACTCGAAAAATACGGAGCGAAAGACAAGATGAGCGCCGGCGATTTAGAGGTCGTGGACAAATTAACCCACACGATAAAGAACCTCGATAAAATCATCGAAAAATACGACGAAGAAGGCGAGTATTCGAACAGTGGCAGATACGCCAGAGAAGCATACCCCGTAAGAGACATGGGCGAATATTCAAACAGAAGAGGAAGAGGAGCCAATGCGAAAAGAGATTCTATGGGCCGTTATGCAAGCCGCTATTCAATGGATCATGGTATGCTTGCTGATCTTCGTGAGATGATGGAAGACGCACCGGACGAGAAGACACGCCAGGAATTCGAGAGATTCATCAGAAAAATGGAGACCATGTAAATGATTAAGGAGCAGGAGCTGAAAGAAGCGATAGCCGAATGCGAAGGAACCAAAAACCCGAACGCAAACACGTGCGTCAAATTGGCGGCATATTACACGATTATGGATCGGCTTTATGCAGGCAAGGCTCCAGCGCTTGACACCGGATATTCATTCGAAAGCAGAGCACAAATACCATACAGCGCCTCGCCGTTTTCACAAGCCGTAGAGAAGGCCGGAATCGAGAAGGCATACCCAGTAATAGACGAGCTGATGGAGGTGCTGTACGTAACAAACAGACCATTATACGAGAGCGTAATGGCAAAAATTGAATATTGAAAACCACAGGGAAGGCGGTCCCAAAAGGGCCGTCTTTTTTTGTTGCTTTTTGTCCACAGATGGACTAAAATAGAAAAAGGGGAAGCGACGGAAGCAAACGGAAGCAAACGGAAGGAGGGATAGGATGAAGAAAACCGAGAGAGAAAAAGCGACCGAAATAATCGAGAGCGTCTGCGACAAATTCTGCAAATTCACAGGAACCGGAACGAACGGCGAATGCGAATACCAGAAGGAGCACAACGGAGCCTGCTACCTTGACGATTTGATGAAGATCCTGGAGAGAGAGGAGTGCGATGAAGGATAAAAAAACCGTTTTAATTTTTGGAGCCATAGCAACAGCCCTGACGATTGCGGTCATAATCGCCTGGAGCATTCCAGAGAAGAAGGAGAAGGAAATGATACCGATAGATGAACTCAGAAAAAAGGAACCGGAGGTCAACTGGGACGAAATCGAGATAGAGGAAATCCAGATCGAAGAAGAGCCCGAAGAAGAAAAACAATACAAGGCCAGCGACGAGATAGCGCTCAAGCCAGAGCTGCAGATATTCACGCACGAAAAATGCGACGAATACGGAGTCAGCTACCCGCTTATTTTGGCCCTCATGGAGAGCGAAAGTACCTTCTTAGAGGACGTCGGAAACGAACGCATCCTGGGAGGCAAGGAAGGCGAAGCAAGATACTACGGATACATGCAGCTGTCGAGCGGCAACGTCCACAAAGCGAAAACGGAATACGGCATGGACGCACACACACCGGAAGGAAACATCGAAATGGCGATAATCCTCATGGCAAAATACAAAATCAAGTACAACGAACCGACCGCAGAGCTCACCGCTTACAAAGCAGGAGAAGGGGCAGCGGACATGGGAGTCAGGCTGAACTTTGAGAGGATCCTGCGAAGAGCCGAGGACTTCGAGAGAATTATAAGAGAGGAGGAATAACGATGAAGAATTGCAGCACCTGCCCATATTTCGAGATCTGGAAAAAACCAGAACATAAACCAGGGCCCGAAGGAAGAATCGCAGATAAGGGAACGCTTCACTGCACCAGGTACGGATTGACGGGAGACATTCGGAACTTTGAGAAGCAGAAGCGCAACGCCTGCAGAGAGGAGGAACCATGCTCGAACCAGGAATGAAAATCAAAACATTTTCAACAACAAGAGTGAGCGATTACTTAAACTGGATCCGAGAAGAAGGATACCACGCCAAGGCCTACACGAATTACATCGTGGTCGGAGACAAGATAAAAAAGCGATTCGATAAGGAAACCCTATCCAAAACGATGAGAACGGCCAGGAAGAAAAAAGGAATCACCAGGGAACAAATAGCAGAACGCATGGGAGTCTGCAAGGACACGGTCCGTGATTGGGAATTAGGACGAAGAACCCCGCAGCTTTTCAATTTAGAGCGTTACTGCAGGATAACAGGAATCACAGAAGAGGAGATAGAACAATGCAAGAGATAAAAGAAAAGAAAATGACAGAGATGGAAGCCGTAGACATCATAAACAAGCACCAGGCATGCAGACACTCGGAATGCGATCTAAACTGCGAGAAGTGCCCGGCGAACGTTTCCATGGAGGAAGTAGATGAAGCAATCAGAATGGCCACAGAAGCACTCATATGCGCCCAGGTTTACACAGAAAACAAAAAGGCATAGAATCGAACCCCGCCAGACTTTCTGGCGGAATACAGCCAAAATTTGCGTTTTAAGAGAGAACGGAATCGAGATCTGGAGACCAGCAGGAGAGATAGACCTCGAAAAAGAGCTCGAAAGATTCAAAGGCGGCAGCAGCAGATGGAAGGGAGGAAGAAGATGCCGAAAAGCCTAAAATGCATGATTAAGACTTTGTGCCACCAAGGCAAGATAAGCGAAGAAGAAAAGCGGAGCCTTTTATACAAGCTGAGGAACCACGACGCAGAGCTCCTAAGCGGAGACCTTGCCAGAGCCATGGCGGACAAAAGGTTTTTGATTACGAACTACGGATGCGACGAAAGAAAAAGGATCCTGCTCGATTTTGATAGCGAAGCCATAGTGCGAGATTGGAAGGAATACCGGAGGAAATAAAAATGCAATGCTCGAAGAACCACAAAATGCAGGTTATAAAATCCGCAACGATAAACCAGACGACCTGCAGGCAATACCGCTGCCCGGTTTGCCAGGAAATCGTATACTCCACCGAGACAGCCGAAGCGAACGCAAAAGAAAAACTGTCGAAAATACGAGCAAAAAAAAGATTTTTGTTGAAAAATACAGAAAAATGATTATACTGAAAAGAGGAAAGGAGGAAACGGCATGAACAAAATCTTAAATTTTAGAAGATTAAACGGCATCACCCAGATCGAACTGGCCAAGATGGCAGGGGTATCGCCCACCACAATCGCAAGGATTGAAAGAGGCGGAAAGCCCTCGATAATCGTCGAGGGAAAACTCGAAAACGCAATCGACGAATACAACGAACGAATGAACGAAGGAGGCAAATAATGAAGTTTAGGACTTTACAAGCGGACGAAATCGAATGCCGCATCGCAACGATTAAGGAGAACGGCCTGAGCCTTTTGCTTTACAAGGACGCCAGGGTAGACCAGAACCTCCTGGACGAAACGGTCGGATCAATGAACTGGCAGAGACACCACAGCAGAGAAAACGCAAACTGCATCGTCAGCATTTGGGACGAAGAGAAGAAGCAATGGATCGAGAAGGAAGACACCGGAAAAGAGTCAAACACCGAGAAGGAAAAAGGACTCGCCTCGGATTCCTTCAAAAGGGCCTGCGTTAACTGGGGAATCGGAAGGGAGCTGTACTCGGCGCCTTTCATTTGGATACCAGGAGACAAGTGCCAAATACAAAAAGGAACCCCATGCAAATGCTATGATAAATTTGAGGTAAAAAACATCGCATACGACGAGAACCGAAACATAAAAGAACTCACGATTTACAACGCAACCACGAAGAAGGTCGTCTACAGAATGGGAGAGAATGCCCAGGAAGAAATAACAGAGGATCCGAAGAAGGAAGAGAAGAAGGAGACCAAAACGGCAGCAGACGCAAAAGCAACGCCGAGACAGATAGAACTCCTCAAGCGCCTGGTTCCCACAGAAGAAGGACAGAAGAAAATGCTCGAATGGTGCAACGTAACAAAAATCGAGGACATAACCGCAGTAAAAGCATCGGAGATTATAACAAGCAAGAGCCAGAAGAAAGAGGAGGAAAAAGCATGAACGAAATCAGAATCATAGACGGACAGCTCCCGCAGGAGTTGACCGCACAGATCGCAGAACTTGAAAAGCAGGCGAAGGAAATCGCAGAGAAGCAGAAGCAGATGAAGGAAGCAATCCTCCAGGCAATGAAGGAGAAGGAGATCCTAAAGATTGAAGCGCCGGAGGTTACGATAACATACGTCGCACCGACGACAACAGAGAAGCTCGACAGCAAGGCACTCAAGAAGGAACTCCCTGACATTTACGATACCTACTGCCAGATAACGCAGAGAGCCGATTATATCAAAATCACGATAAAGGAGAAGAAGGATGGAGAGCTGGACGATTAACGGCCGAGTGCTTGAATACATAGACGAGAGCCACACCTACCTCGTAGACGGAATCATCGTGCCGAGCGTTACACAGCTGCTTCATAGGAAATTCAATAAAAAATACGACGGCATCAGCGCCGAGGTTTTGAACAAAGCAGCGGAAAGAGGAACCAGAATCCATAAAGACATCGAAGAGTACTGCCGGCTTGGAAAAGAGCCGGAGTATTCCGAGACAAAGGATTTTATATTCGTGACGAAGAAGAACGGACTCACCGTAAAGGAAAACGAGATCCCGATAATTCTCGACCTTGGCGGCGAGACCTTCGCAGGACGCCTGGACTTGATCCTGGAAGCAGAAGGAGAACTCGCCGTGGCGGACATAAAGACCACGGCCACGCTTGACAAGGAATACCTCGCATACCAGCTGAACCTTTACAGACTCGGAGCGATGCAGAGCTACGGATACGACATCAAGCGCTTATACGGCATACACCTGAAGAACGGAACCAGGAAAGCGGTACCGATACCGATAAAGGAGGCGGCATGGTTGGAAGAATCGCTGAATATTCAAGAAGCATAGAAGGAAAACCCAGGGTAACATTTGAGGTCGACGGATTAGACGAACTCAGAGGCCTCGAAGGAGAACTCGACATAACGGTCAAAAAGCATTCGAAAAGGAAATCGCTGAACGCAAATAACTACTTTCACAAGCTCGCAGGCCTTATGGCAGACAGCATGAAGCCACCGATAACAAAAGCCAGGATGAAGAACCTCCTGCTCGCAAGATACGGGCAAAGGGAAATCATAAATGACCGCCCCGTTTATTTTCTGATGGATCCTTCAATCGATTTATTGGAGAACGAAAACATCCACGCCGTCTGCGTAGGATTTGAGAAGAACGAAGCCGGAGAGCTTAACGCCAGGTGGGACATCATACGAGGAACCCACACCTACGACTCCAGGGAGATGAGCATCCTGATAGACGGAACGGTCGAGGACGCAAAGCAGATGGGAGTCAGAACCGAGACACCGGCAGAGATTGAGAGGATGAAAGCGCTATGGAGTCAATACTGCAACACGAAAAAGAGTGCTACCTTTGCGGAAGGATGACAGACCTGGAAGAGCATCATGTGATCTTCGGAAACCCGAACCGAAAGAACTCGGAAAAATACGGATTGAAGGTCTGGCTTTGCGCAGAGCACCACAGAGGAAACGAAGGACCGCACCAAAATCGAGAGATTGACGTCGCATTGAAGATTATAGCACAAACAGCATTCGAGGCCCGCTATGGCGACCGTGACGATTTCCGGCGGGTATTCGGAAAGAGCTGGATATAAAATTGAACAAAGCAATAATTGAACAAAAAAGAAGGGAGAACAAAAATGGCTAATATTGTAATCTTGATGGGAAGACTTACAAAGGATCCTGATATTAGGAGAGGAGAAGGCACCAGCCTCGTAGCAAAATACACCCTGGCCGTAGATCGCAGATTTGCAAACAAGGACGGCCAGAGAGAAACCGACTTTATAAGCTGCGTAGCCTTTGGAAAAGCGGCAGAATTCGCAGAAAAATACATGAAGAAGGGAACCAAGATGCTCGTAACCGGACGCATCCAGACAGGATCCTACACAAACAAGGACGGCCAGAAGATCTACACAACAGACGTTGTGGCAGAAGATCAGGAATTCGCAGAGAGCAAAGGAAGCAGCACAAGCAACGC